>Ga0307507_10005192_pt1 | contig 21759 bp, 6 predicted proteins | sample 7_EM_MG_FD_207223 | JGI IMG/M metagenome (GOLD analysis project Ga0307507, IMG submission 207223) | Populus trichocarpa ectomycorrhiza microbial communities from riparian zone in the Pacific Northwest, United States - 7_EM | ecosystem: Host-associated > Plants > Roots > Unclassified | place... | reverse complement strand
CGGCCCGTTAGAAGGCCGTATAGTTTACTTTACGGACCTTAAGCAGGACTTACGGCCAGCTTAAAGTACCGTCTGGAAGGCAGCCTAGAAGGCACCTTGGGAGGGATTTCCTATGTATTTCTTTTGTATTTTACGGTTCTATTAAAACAATTACGGAGGCTGTATATAGGTGGTTTCATTTTTCAAGTACCGCCAGTGTATAATTATAGCACCTGTTGTACCGAACGCGTGCTTACGCGTACGGTATACCAACTACGCGTTTACGCGTTTGGTGTACTAACCACCCGCTTACGCGTCTAGTGCACCCCTAAAGCACTGACTAATTAGGGGGAGGTCGCATCAGTATATAGACCACGTAGTCTGCTTTAATACAAGAGACAGTCACCACCATCCCAAAGAGCATATAATACTATACGTATTTCGTGCCCCGGGATACGACTCACTCGTGCTATTAAGTTAGTATGAACAATATCTTATTATTACTATAGAAGAGAATTTTTATTATTATTCCAATAGACGCCTTTATTATTAAGCTTTTAGAGGCATACTAGGTTAGTATAGAAGCCTAGTATAAAGGCTGCTCCTAAGAGCTATATCTATCTCTTCCCTTTTAGATAGTTAATTATAACTATAGCTATGCCATAGTCTATAATTTCTTTTACATGCGAGCCTATATAGATTTAGTCTAAAGTAGGCTTAATATCGCTAACAAATCTAGCTTAATTGTTAATAACATATATATTAGTTCCCAAGTTAAGAATAACACTATTATAAAGCTTATAATTAGAAGCTATATTATAGGCTTCTACTTAATAAACTACAAAGCCTCTATTGGGCTCTTTAGAGCTCTACTAGTTGCCATTCTTTAGCTATTTATTAACTTAATTATGCTTTTTAATTTGCTTAATATAAGCCTTAATTTCTGGCGTTGTATTAGCAATCTTCTTATCTACCTTCTTCCAAATTTTATTACTTAGTTTAAACTATAATGGGCGAGAAATTAACTCTACAATATACCAGTATTTATTAAAGTAGTAACGCTTTCCGCATAGGCACTCTAGCAGCGGTTACCTTTCCTTCTTTTACTCATCTGCTAATAAGTTAGGCTTTAATTTAGGCTTTAAATTTAGTAACTTACTTAACTTATCCTTAAAGGTGGCTGCAAAGGATCCTTATAGAGTTTTACCCTTTTAGGCAAGCTCCGTACAACAGTAATTTTAGTAGATTTTAACTAGTTTAAAGAAGCTAGGAAGCATCTCCTTCTTCCACTCTATCCTTTTAAGCTAGTTCTTCCAAAATTTAGACCAGCTTAGTGTAATTAAATTAACTGCGTATATAAAATCTCTCACTAATTAGTTACTATTTACCTTAGGTAGATCTAGCTCCTTGCACTTAATATACACCTTCTCCCACTCCTTTAACTAGACCTTAAAGTTCTAATTCTAAGGCGCTTTCTTAAGCTTTGCATACTAGGTAGCTACTTAAAGCTTTCTAGCGTTGTTAGTTGGAGCAATTCTCTTCTTAAGAGACACCAAGACATTATAAGTAGTTGTGCATTTAAACGTGTAGATAAGGTAGGTACGTGAGATAGAGCTTAGGATATAGCTGCGCAATATATTAAGAGCTAACAGCTGTTTTCTATATAGCTTTATATTGTCTCTATGGTCGGCTTTAAGCGTTTAGAGCTCCTCCTTCTCCTCCTTATCTAGCTCTACAAGCTTCGTCTTCCCCCAGCTATTAGTATCCTTAAGTAAGGCTCAGACAGGTTCTTTAAACTATAGCAGATCGGTCTTAGGTGTTAATGGGTCAACATACTTCTAAAAACAATTATTATTTGCTTTTAACTTAATAACCTTAATCCATTTGTCCTAATTGTTTGGGCTTATAAGAATAACGGATAAGATAATAACGGGTTTAGTTTCTTATTAAGAGTTCATTATCATGGTTGTCTATAATTAAGATAATAATTAATTAGAATAAAGGCTTTGGAATTAAAGATAATGCAGTAGTTGGCTTAGGCTTATAACTATCAAACGGACAATTAGGTATGAGAACTCTGTCTATTAAAGAGGGCTCTAGAGCCTCTATATATACACTAGATAGGTAACAAATAGGTTGCAAATAGAATGACGACGTAGTTGTCATTCTGTAATGGAAACAAGTATTTAGACATTTAATGAGACATTCAATGAGACATACGAGGAGACATACGAGGTAAGGAGCGGGGTATTAAGACATAGGGTTTTAGGCTTGAAGCCAGTATCAAGATGGTGGTAAGGAAATCCGATCCAGTTCGACATGAGGAAAGGCTTCTAACATACAGCCACTCGCGAAGGTCGAAAGCTCCTAGCCCTTCATTGGGTGGTTTCTGCTCCCCATATTGTAAGACCGCCCAAGGGTGCCTAAAGTGCCACCAGAAAGGGCATCGAAAGCACCCAATATTTGGCTTATACAGGCTTGCCGGATCAAGACTCAGCCCTCTTGGCATTTGGCTAATGCCTTCGCCCAGCATCATTTCTTTATCAATTGAGAGCCATTTTGCAATAAAAAGATATGGCTGCCTGCTATGAATGGAAGAAACCCTTTATTAGTTGCTCATTCTCCGACCAACTAATTCAAACTTCCCTCGACGTCTCGTTCTTCACTCATTTGGCGTGGCAATGGGTACATTCTTAGAGAACCTCCCATTGGAAATACTCGGCAAAGTTTCCGATGAACTCCCCTCAGTGAATCAAAAAGCGTCAGGCTTACGTCCAAAAAGCTCTGCAATGCTGTGACTAGATCTCTCTTTTGTCATCTGAGTCTCTATCCTACAAAATCGAGCCGAAAACCGGTTTTGCAGGTTCTATCAAGTCCCTATTTTCTAAATACGTTCGGAATGTACATCTTAATACGGAAGAAGAAGACTTCGTGAGTTATATCTCGGAATGGCTATCCTAGAGTATTGAAGGCCTTTGGAAGCCAACTTTCCGATTTACGTGTTGTCATCAAAATCTCGATATAGGAAGTAGAGTGTAACGCAGGAGAGTCCAAACTTCCAAAACACTTCATTGAAACATTCATAAGGGCTGTTAAATTCCCAAATCTTACCACAATAACCCTGGCATTCGACAAGTATTGCTGGAGCCGGGAAAATGGTGGGTTGTACGACCCAACTTATGCGGAATCTCCAGAATTCCGTGCAAAGGTCCTCAAAATGCTCCTCGACATACTCAACGATCCAGAGAAGCCGCAAGGGAAGGATATCCGCAGTCTTTCAATCAAGAATTTGCAAAACGACAACGATCCGAAGATTGTCTCATCACCCCAATCTCTTGAGTTGCTCAAGAGGCTACGCAAACTACGGCTTTTTATTACCACTGAGCGAGATGAGGCAGCTCCAGAAAACGGAATTGACAAGTGGGATGTCCATCAGTTCGTGATTGACCTGCCATTTGTGTGACTTAAAGCAATGACTGTCAAGCTCACACATTTGGCTCTCTACATGGATGAATACTTCGGATACGCTCCTAAACTTGATCTGCGGGAAATTCACTTCCCAACTTTGCAGTCTCTTGAATTCGGGAATTATGTCTTCTCTCACGACGGCAGTTTGACTGGATCGTTCATCATTCTCAGACTACAAAATCTTTCCCTCGATGGCTGTCCAATTTTATTCGAAGCTCTATGCTATCATCCTCTAGACTCTAAAGGTTACCCGCAGTTTATGAAGGCTCCACCTCCAATAGCACGCGGTTCACCCAATAAAAAGATGTATAAACACGCTTGTGGATGGTTTCAAGTCTTCAAGAGATCTCGCACGGAGCTTGGGGCGCTGCGCATGGTCCACTTTGGCCGCAGCAACTAGGATGATGGTGATCCATTCGGGGACGTTGTCTCTATTCTGGAATGTCCGAATAAATACGTGGCGTTCGATGATGGAATCGGTCCATCGCAATGGGTTGAAAAGATTATATCTGCTGAATACGCTGGCATGGGAGCGACTCCATCGCCCAATTGTGATGAGGAAGATAAAGCTGCTCTCCTCGCGCTCATGAAATCGATCGGGCAGCCAATACCTGCAGATGCTAATACAAATGGCGTCTCTAACCAGTTCAGGTTGTCCAATATCATTTGCGGAATTTCAACCAGTGACTGTGAGATTTTATCGTGGTCGAGAACATGCGGGACTTGAAGGAGGTATCAAGGTAAATGGATCATGGCAACCTGGCGGGTTCATTGCGTCTGGTTTGATGATCTAAGAATTTTCCGCATAATAGCGCTGCCGATCTCATAAATACGCGAGATGCAACGTTTGGGGCTGTCGACCGAGCGCCGATCACGATCGTCGTCCTGCACTAATTTAGCTTTCCTACATCAAGTCTAGATCAGGGGGGCACCCACCTACCTATTGTACACCATCCTGGCGCATCCGGTTGAAAGCGTGTGTTGATCACGCTAACCGAAATGCGTACATTTGTACCCAAAAGTCGGTAAAAATACGTTAAAATGGCCGTGCTTATTACTCCAAAAAGTATAAATTCTGCCGTTTGATCACCAAGATCGACACGCGCTTTCAATCGGAGTTGACAAGATGGTGTATATACAAGGGGGCAACCTGAGCTGGCTGCTGCGCGCTCCCTGCAAGCGTCTCCTCTGGTGCTTACATTGCCACATTGCCACATTAAAAACAGTGCTTATTTAGTCTTAATACTTCATTGGGCCGCCATCTGCAGCAATTACAGCAAGGCAACGCTCCCTTATATTGCCCGTATACTTTTCAAATTCTTTAGGCTTAAGCTTCTCCCATTCCTCCTTAGCGTACTGCCTAACTTCCTCCTTTGTTGTAGGAAACCGGCGTTATATTCTCTCCTCTAATAGCCACCAAACATTCTTAATTGGGTTTAAATTAGGGGAATTCGCCGGCTATTCTATTATAAGCATGCCATTCTATTCCTAGGCTAGGCGCGTTACTTTTGCTAAGTGAACTAGGGCATTATCCTCTACAAGAATAGGCTGGTGTTATAGTGTTTGCCATAATTCCTATACAAAAGTCTTAATATTAGGGCATATATATATCCGGTAGACATCGCCATTTATTATCTTTCTCTTATAGCTAAGTTTAATTGACTAATCCTTTTTAAAAATAACTAAATGCTCCTTATTCCTAAGGGAAATACTACTATAAGTTATTGTCACGGAGCGAGCACAAGCGGTGATAATATATAGCAAAGTAGATATTATTAAGCTATGTATATAAACTGCGTAATAAAGTTAAGACGTTGCGTAAGGAGAGAAGGTAAGGAAACGGGAAGAAAGGGTATATATCGTTAGTTTAGTTGCTTAGTTAACACGTGCATGGAGCAGAATAGGATTTAAGGAGCGGTCCTTGCAGAACTTAGCAGGATTTAGTAGACTTGGTAAAATATGGTAAAATACGGGAGATTGCCATCAGATTGCTATAGATTGCCGGCAGATTGCTGTCTCGCGGTTAGTCTCTTCTTGCTGTATTGGTGGAAACAGGTGGATGTATATAAGGTATTATAGAGGTGTCCCATAACAGTACCCCCCCTTTAAACTTAAGCTTCTACGAGATAGGGTTGTAGTTGTTCTAGGTAAAGTTCGTAAAAGTCTTCTATAGCTTATATAAGTCCTATAGAGTTAATAGGTTCCCATAAGGGCTTAGTAAAGCCTCTCCATTTTATAAGGTATATATATTTATGTTTCTATTTGTCGTACTTAATATCATCAACTTTTTTAATAAGGTACTTATCCTTACTATCCACTATAACTAGTAGGGGAGGGTCTTAGATCTGTTTAGGTAGGGCGTCTAATATAGGGGCGGTAGGGTAGAGGACTGACGTATAAAATATAGGGTAGATTTTAACCGTATTAGGGAGCTTCAGTTAGTAGGCATAAGGAGAGACAACTTTTTCAACCTTATAAGGGCCGGCGTTCTTCTAATTAAGTTTCTTAGTAGGTCGTTTTGTGTTTAGATTCCCCATATCTAGCCAGATAATGTTACGGGCAGCTTAAGTACGATATTACGACTACTTGGAGAGGAGTCGGCGGAAGCTAGTTGGTTGATACAGGCACGGTCCAGGATGGATCCAGTGGAACCATGTAACGAGGAATGGTAGCTGAGGTCACGTAATATAATCTATGTGATCTGTATAATCTGTATAATCTATAACGGAGCAGACAGAGCACATGTACCTTATAGAGCGAAGGGATTTCTTAGGCGTATAGTTGTATATTTAAAGGACTATAGTCCCTACCCAGATAGTTCTCTCTTCGTAGTAAATCTTAGAATATAATTAGAGTTAATCTGTTAGGCAACCACTCCACCAGTTATTATTACGTTGTTAACCTGTTTATATCTACATACCTAGCCTAATAATAGGACCCACCATAGTTCTTACTACAAGGTTCCGTTATATATTCACTACTAAGGTTATAATATTAAATAAAGCCAAATAACATGCCACCCAAAGCACCAGTTATAACACCATTAACGGCAGCTACTACCTTAGGCGGAGATACTAGCATGGCAGACACGGATTCTTAAATAGTTACGCGAGGTTAATTATAGGAAATGGTTAATCACTTATAAGATAATAATAGGATACTTAAAGAACGTATTAATGGAATCAGAGCAGTAAAGGTTAAGTTACTATTAATTAAACAATTCTTAGGAAAGAAGTTAAAGCTTAAGGGATTTCTTATACAGATATATTTTAAGGTTATGCAGGAGGAAGTAAAGTTAGCAACATTATTAAATTAAGTGGCGTACGTAGGGTTATTCCTAACAGGAAGGGCACTTAAGTGGTTTAAACCTTACCTTACCAAAATATAGGCTAATGGCATGATAACTACTAACTAAGATATACGGTATATATTTGCTAGTTAGAACGGGTTCGCGGAACAGTTAACGCAAATATTTAAAAACCTAGAGGCTATAACTACAGCAGAACAAAAGCTTTAAAACCTAGTATAATAAACCTTAGTAATAGAGTATATAACACAGTTTTAAACGCTGTCTATATAGGTTAAATGGAATGACAAGGCGCTTATAGCACAGTATAAACAAGGACTTAAGGCTAAAGTCTAGGACGCAATTATCCTAATAGAAGATGCGGATACTCTAAGGGAGTTAATAGATTAAGCGATAAAGATTAATAATAGGATCTATTAAAGGGAACAAGCTAAGAAAGGGTAAAACAGAGTTCCATAGTTATATAAGGCGCAGAGCACGTATTAGTAAATATAGAGCTAAAAACTATAGAATAGTGCAGAGCTAATAGACCTAAGCGGTACTAAAGAGTCTAAGAGATAAATAAAGAAACCATAGAAACCTAGAGGTTAAAGATTAAGTAATTATAGGACTAGGGAGCAGAGGCTAAACTAGGGATCTTAGCAGCAGAAGATATTTAGGCAGACTTTATAATAAGAAAAATAGTTTAAAAATAGAGCTTGCATAAATTGCGGAAAATAAGGTTATTTTACTAAAGACTATAGAGGTAGTTAGAGTAACCACGTGGTAAAAGGCACTAGGTCGTTAGAGTATAATAACGCAGATATAGGGATATTGCACGGGACCAAGGAGTGTTTAATTAAACACTTTACGTTTTATTATAACAACGCATGCCAAATTTATAAAGACGCTAAGTATAGTATAAGCTATTGGCTGTAAGAGCCAGAGTTAAGAGGGCTTAAAGGAACCACAGAGTCAGATAAAGAATAAGATTAACTCTATAAGCTAGATTAAGATATTAAAGTAATATACAGACAAAGATTAGCAACAATAACAATAGAGTTAGAGTACTTATTAATTAATAGCAATAAGAAAGAAAAGGAGGCTAACTAGGAGCACTTATACCTTAATAATATAATAGAAGTAGAGACTAAAACCACCACAGAACGCGGGTTAGTAATGGGTATTATAATACCGTTAGATACGATTTCTATTACTTTATAAGACGGAAGGAGAAATGTTAGTAAAAGATTAAGTAAGCAGACAACTACTAGTGCCAGCTTACCACTTAATAAAGGCAAAAGGCTATAGGTCTAAGATTCTTAAGAAGAGATAAAGAAGGCTCTAGACTTATAAAACGCGATAAGGACAGCTTAGGAACCTATAACGGACGATAACTAATAGGAAAGAGCAGCGACTTAGTTTAGTAATAAATGAATAAGTACAGGACGTAAGTTCAAGAACTATAAGTTTAGGGAACAAATAAGAACGTTAATAGGGAGCCAAGATTTCGAAGAACAAATAAGGTCTATAGTAGTTCTAGGTAAACGCAGTGTTTAGCCTAAAGATTAAAAAGTCAATATAGAGATTAAGAAGCAAGATAACTTCAAAAATCCAGCTATAAGACGCAGAAAATAAGAAACTATGGATAAGTTTAGGCAAAGAATTATCGTATAGCAAAACCAAAAGCTAGATAAGAGGTTAGCTATACTAGGTTATATAAGGGACAGAGCACCCATATAAAGAGTTACTAATAGGCCTAGTACAGGGACACCTAGAGCAAAGTAGTTAGATAAACTAGAACAAGAAGAGGATCTAGACATTCCAATTAGGTTTAAAAAAAGACATACTAAAGGATGTTATAATGCAGCAATAATAAGGTACTTTCTTATAGATAGACTATATACACTAAACCAGTTATATAGAAAGTGGTATAGGCAACAATACAACGACAAATGGGAAGACTTTTATATATAGCTAGATAAAAAAGTTGTACAAGACTAACCCATTATAGAAAAACGCATAAATTACATTAAAGAAGTATTAATTATAATATTAAGGAACCTAGAAGAGGGATCTAGGGACTAGAGAAGTAAGCAATAAATCTTAGTACCCATAGCAGAAATACTAGTGGTTAGGTTAACTAGGTATCAGTTTAAACTTAAGGATAAAAATAAGCTAAAAGTTAACCTAAGTCACCTAGCATACTACACATTATTATAGGTAGCTTGTGTGGATAATGTGTGTAATATATATAGAGCACCAAAGGATAAGAACTAGAAGTACCTAATAAGGATATATTAGGCACTAGAGGAGAAACGGTTTAGGGACGCTAAGTATATATATAGATAGCACCTAGTAGAAGTATAAGGTTAAGGGGACTTAATACTTTAACTAGGAAGATTCCTTATAGAAGAATGCCTAGATAAATAATAGTAGTGGGACTACCCAGAGAACACTTATCTATAGTATGTAGAGGAAAAGAAGCAAACTAAGTATTAGCTAAAAGTAGACTAAGTACAAATAAAATCTAGTAGCTAATAGTTAAGAAAAGGGGAGGTCTATAAAACCAGAGGGAACCAGTAGTAGAGCCTTAGACCCTTAAAGGAATTTAAAAACAACACCTAAATTTACAAATTAAATGGCAAGATCAGCAGTTTAAAGCATTAATAGACAGTAGAGCAACTAGGAACTATATATTACCAGTAGCAGTAAAAAGGATAGGGTTACCACACAGATAAAAGGAACACCTATATCTACTTATAACAATTTTAGGAGATTAGATAGCCTATAGAGGAGGCATTATTAATCTTAAAATAGGACCTATTTAGTTAACTATTAAAGGGAGACCAGTTAGAATATCTTTTAATATCCTACCATTAGGAAAGGATAAGGCGATACTAGAAATGCCTTAGTTACAGGAATATAATCTAAAGGTTAATTAGGTTATAGGTTAGATTAATATCAGAAATACTTAATAGCGTAAAGTGCGACAATAAACCAAGTTAGTATAGTACCAGGTTAGAGCAACGTACAAAGAGACTAAGCGAGGCTTAAGTTATATACCAAAAAGATACCACAAGTATAGTAAAAAGTTATAGTCACTAGAAAGTGAAAAGCTGTTAAAATATACAGTATGGGACTATAAGATAGAGTTAGAAAAGGAAATAAGTCTAAAGTTCTTTCTAATCTATAAGCTCACTAAAATAGAGTTAGTGGCGCTTAAGGAGTTTATCCAGGAGAACTTATAAAAGGGATATATTAGACTATCGCAATCATTAGTAGGATATCCAGTATTATTCATCCCAAAGAAAAACGGAAAACTTAGGATATATATAGACTACAGACAGTTAAACAGCATCACTAGAAAGGATAGATATCCTTTACCCTTAATTAGCGAAATCCAAGATAGGATAGGTAACGTAAAAATCTTTATAAAGATAGATCTAAGGTAGGCATACTATTAAATTAGAATTAAGAAAGGCAACAAATAGAAGACAGCCTTTAGGTTAAAGCAAGGACTATATAAACCATTAGTTATACAGTTTAGGCTTATAAACGCACCAGCAACGTTCTAGAAACAAATTAATAGTATATTAGGAGAACACCTTAATAAGTTTATTATAGTATACCTTAACAACATTATCATCTACTTAGAGAGCGAGAAAAAATATAAGGAATATATTAAGTAGGTCTTAAAGAGACTATAAGAAGAACAGATACTAGTAGCAATTAAGAAATACAAGTTCTTTATAAGGAAGACCAATTTTATAGGATTTATTATAGAACTAAAAAAAATCAGCATAGACCTAAAGAAAGTCAAAGCTATAGTAAATTAGCAAGAACTAGAGAACGTTATGTAGTTAAGATCGTTTCTAGGGTTTTGCAATTACTATAGGAGGTTTATAGCATAGTAGTTAAAAAGCATTAAGCCATTTATAAGGTTAACAAAAAAGGAGGAACCATAGGTTTAGGGTAGTAAGTAGAAAAAGCTGTTCTAAGAACTTAAAGAGTTGTTTACCTAGGAACCAATCCTTAAAATATACCAACTAAAGTTAGAGACGGTTGTTGAGATAGATATATTAGACTTTGCACTAGGAGCATATTTGCTATAGAAGCACCAGGACGCATAGCATCCAATAACATACTATAATTAGAAGATAACACCACTAGAACTAAACTATAACATCTATAACAAAGAGTTGCTAGGTATAGTTACAGCGTTAAAGGAATAGAGAGCATTCTTATAAAGTATAAAAAAACTATTTATAGTTAAGACGGACTATAAGAACCTTATAGGATTCCTAACAATAAAGGAACTCAACCAAAGATAGGTTAGATAGGCGGAAATACTTACAAAATACTATTTTAAGATTTAGTATACCAAGGGTACAAATAACACACAAGCAGATGCTCTAAGTAGGAAGGCTAAACTATAAAGTAATAAAAAGCCATTAGGAGCTTTATTGTAAAAGGATTAAGACGGATTAATTAGGTATAATTATCCAAAGATCACAGCAACCAAAGAAGGGCAGATCTATAAATTACTAGAGAGTAATTAGACGCAGAAAATCTAAGTAGTATAGATAGAGGATCTAGACACAGAACAGTATAAAAATAGAGAAGCAACTTATATTCCAAGGTCTATTATAAAAGAGTTTATTAAGTTATTCCATAAGGGACTAACTTAAGGACACAACGGAGCTATAGGCTTAGTGTTAAGACTTTAAAAGAAATATATTATTTAAGGAATCTAGGAACTAGCAAGACAAGTTATAAGAGAATATCTAGATTACTAAAAGAACAAACCAACAAGGTATAAGCTATATAGAGGGCTACAACCTATTAAAATACCAGAAAGACCATAGGAAGTTATATTATAGGACTTTATTATTAAGTTACTAAAGTTAAAAGATCCTATTATAGGACAAGATCACAAGACAATCTTAGTAATAGTAGACAAGCTTATAAAGTGGGGATACTTTATAGCATACACAAAGGAAATATTAGTAGAAGATATCGCTAGAATCTATATTAAGGAAGTATTTACAAGGCACGGAGCACTAAGCAAGGTTATATTAGATAGAAATCTAAGATTTATAGCAGCATTCTAGGAGGTATTCTTGGCGGAATAAGAAGTTCGCGTAGTAACCTTAATGGTATATTATCCATAGACGGATGGATAAATAGAAAGATTAAACTAAACACTAAAACAGTATCTAAGGTATTATATTAATTATACACAGAACAATTAGGTATTGTTATTACCAGTTACACAGTTTGCATATAATATAACATTATAAGAAGGAATGAGAACATTACTATTTAAGGTAAATTACGGATATAAGCTAAGGTTATCATTATCGCCATATTAAGCAAAGAAGACAAGTAGCACAGCTAAAGAAAAAATAGAGACTTTAATAAATCTTTACACAGACCTTAAAGAAACAGCTAAACTAGTATAAGAGCAAATAAAAAGGTACTATAATACTAAGAGATCTAAGGGACCAGATCTTAAGGAGGGAGATAAAGTATAGCTACTACACAAAAATTTCAAGAGTCAACAACTAAGCAAGAAATTAGACTATATTAGACTAGGACCTTTTAAAATTACATAAAGAATTTTATTAGTCACATTTAAGTTAAACTTACTAGCTAGAATAAAAATCTACCCTATACAGTATATTGCAATGCTAGAGCTAGTATATAGAGATATAGAACTACCAGTCTATAAGGCAGACATATATAGAGGGCAAGAAGAAGACAAGTGGCAAGTTTTAAAGATTATTAATTATAAGGACGTAGATAACAAAACATAGTATAAAGTAAAGTAGATAGGCTATAGTAAGACTACCTAGGAGCTACTAAGTAACCTAGAGAACGCTATAGGAAAGGTATAGGAGTATTAGAAGAAAGTAGGTTAGGCAGTATTAACAAAAAAGAATTGCCAAAGAATGAGTCACCTAAGGGGGACCTAAGAGGAGCAATTACTAAGCTACTTAGAGTTGTTTCCCTTGTAAGAGGTAGGTCTATTCTTTTATTACCTAGCTTAAATAAACCCTATTAAATAAGTTTCTACTCCTTAAAACAAACCTTCTTATAAACATGTTTAAGGCGTTAAAGACGGGTATAAGCCAAACACTAAGCTTTAAGAATATATACGGATTCTTCTAAGACACATTAAACCTTAAGCAGTACGGAGGCTAGCTTACCGTTAAGTTTCTTAGTAGTAAATTAAATACAAGACCCTATAATAAGTTACTCAGAGAACCCAAAGACTATTAAAAGTCATAGGACGCGCATACTTAGCGTTAAAGATAGAGCAAACGTCGCAGGACAATTAAATATTTGCTTTAGTACACTCTAAGTAAAAGGAAGGTTGTTAAGATAAAGGACTTACTAGCGCGATATAAACCAACCCCTCTTTTATACAACAAGAACACAGAGACGGCATTATCTCATCTAGAGATAATATTACAGCAATAGTACAAGACCGACGAGCTATAGAAGAAGAAGAGGATGCTTTAGGTATAATAAGTAAGGATATTAACCAGATTAATTAAACAGACATCACACCTCTAGTGGACGACTTAGAGATATTAGAAATCTTTAAGGACAAAGATAAAGAGGAGGAAGATGGTATTACAGATAGCTTAAGTATAATATTACAACTACTTAGAGAGGAGTCAGCGGAAGCTAGTTAGTTAATATAGGCACAGTCCAGGATGGATCTAGTAGAACTATGTAATAAGGAATAGTAGCTAAGGTTATATAATATAATCTGTATAATCTGTGTAATCTATATAATCTATAATAGAGCAAATAGAGCACACGTACCTTATAGAGCGAAGGGATTTCTTAGGCGTATGGTTGTGTATTTAAAGGACTATAGTCCTTACCCAGATAGTTCTCTCTTCGTAGTAAATCTCAGAATACAATTAGAGTTAATCTGTTAGGTAACTACTCCACTAGTTATTATTACGTTGTTGACCTGTTTATATCTACATACCCGGCCCAATAATAGGACCCACCATAGTTCTTACTACAAGGTTCTGTTATAGATAAAGTTACTACCTTAATAGGCCGGTACTAGGGTTTAGTTCTTATTTGCTATAGCTTTATAGACAGATTAGGCCCATATTATTTTATTAGTAAGGAACTCTTATAGTTCTTCTATCTTCTTTATAAATTTATTTACTTCTATAACTTATAAGGCCTAATAAGCTAGGCGAGAAACATTACTAAAGGGTTTAAAACCCATTTGTGGATACTGGCCGTAGTTAGCCAGGAATAAGGAGACCTTTATGGTTTCCAAGATAGAGTTATTTGTAGTAAACTCGGCGAATATAAGCCAGTCCATCTAGTTATCCTATAGATATAACGTGTATATCCAAATATATTGTTCCATTATAGCATTTGTATATTCTATTTAACCATCTATTTCTAGGTGGTATGCTATAGATAATAGTGCTTTAATGCGGAGTTAGGTAGTTAGTTCTTTCCAAAATATAGAGACAAACTAGCGGCCTCTATTAGAGATAATTATTTTAGGGAGTCTATGGAGTTTCTATATATAATTAAGGAACAGTTAGGCAATAGCAGGTATTAATATATTAGGGTAGGCGATCAAATGTCTTATTTTAGATAGTCGGTCTATAACTACTATAATATTTATATAGCCTTTACTTACAGGGAGCTTAATAACAAAGTTAATTAAAATGTCCTTCCATCTTTAGTCTGGAACAGGTAGTAGCTTTAAAAAGCCGTTATATATCTTATATAAAGCTTTAGCTTATTAGTAGGTATGGCAGCTAAAGACATACCTTTATATTATATTATGCATATTCAGCCAGTAGTATTCTTATTAGAGTAGTTCTAGGGTTTTTCCTTAGCCTATATAACCGGCTACTAGTAGGTTGTGTATATATTTAAGGAGCTTAAGCTTAAGTTTATTGTGATTAGGGACAACTAGGCGGTTCTGGTAGTATAAGTAGTCTTTATATGCTTTATATTTACTTAGGGAAATCTTTTTAGAGTATTTAATGCTGTCTTAAATTAGCTTAAGCGTCTCTTAAATAAACTCATTGTTTAAGTATTTATTAGCTATAATCTGTTTAATCGGTTAATTAGTTATTTTAAGGATATACACCATAAGATCTTTAGTAGGGGGTTTAAATAGCTTAGGGCGGAGTAGGGTCTAATTGCGGTAGGAGCGTGCTTTTTCTTAAGCTAGTGCGTCTTATAAACATTAGGTTAGGGTATTAGGCTTCTAGCCTTAAACGCCTAGGCGGTATATAATTAAGAATTGGAAACGGGACAGATATTCTAACTAGTGGGCTTAACGGTAGCTTAGCTATTTTATAGTTATAAAGTACTATAGGTTCTTATAATTGCTAAGGACTTTAATTAGGAATCCAGCTCCTTCTAGTTCTGGTTGCCATTGCTTAAAGCATCTAATAATAGCTAGTAATTCCTTATTATAGATCTTATAATTATATTTAGCTAGGCTTAGTTGTTTTAAGAAGTATGCTATAGGGTGCAATACTCCTTCCTTATTATATTAAGACAGAATGCCTTTAGTAACTTCTTCCTATACTGGTATATCTTATAAATATTAAGTTAGGGCATTAAGTTTTTAACCTTAAACGCCTAGGCAGTATATAATTAAGAATTAGAAATAAGATAGATATTCTAACTAGCGGGCTTAATAATAACTTAGCTATTTTATGGCTATAAAATACTATAAATTCTTATAGTTGCTGAGAACCTTAATTAGAAATCCAGCACCTTCTAGTTTAGGTCGCCATTGTTTAAAATATCTAATAATAGCTAGCAATTCCTTATCATAGATTTTATAGTTATATTTAGCTAGACTTAGTTATTTTAAAAAGTATGCTATAGGGTATAGTACTCCTTTCTTATTATACTAAGACAGAATATCTTTAGACATATAGTTAGATAAATTAGCTTCTATAATACTCTTTCGGTTTAGGTTAAGGCGTTAGAGTATAGGTGCAGTAGTAAATATAACTTTTAGATAGGTAAAGACCTTCTTATATTTCTTATTAAAGATAAAGGCTTTATCCTTTTAGGTTAAAGCTATAAGGGGTAAAACTAGAGCGGAGAAGTTATTAATAAACCGTTAGTAGAAGTTAGCAAATCCTATAAAGGCTCTTACGTCCTTAATATTCTTAGGTTCTTACCAGTTTATAATTACTTTAACTTTCTTGGGGTTTATTTATACGCTATCTATAGAAATAATAAGTCCAAGGTATAGGGCTTCTATTTTATAAAACTTGTATTTATCTATATCTAATTATAGGCTGGCTCCGCGCAAGGCTTATAGGACCAGTTTAATATATTTTTAGTGTTTAGCTAGATTATTGCTGTATATTAAGATGTTATTAATATAAGCAGTATAAAAGACGTCCAGGTATAGGCGTAGGGTGTTATTTATAAAGTGTTAGAATAAACTTAGGGCATTACTAAGTATTTAAATAATCCGTATTAAGTACGAAATATAGTAAGCTATTTATCTCCTTTTATAATACAGAGACGGTTAAATACATAGATAATATTAAGCTTTATATAGAAGCAAGCCTTACTTAATTAGTTTAGTGTCTCTTGGATTAATAGAATTAGATATTAGTTCTTAATAGTAACAGTATTAAGGGCTTAGTAGTCTATATAGAAGCGTAGACTGCCGCTAGGTTTCTTAATAAAGATTACTAGTATAGCTATAGGTAAGGAACTTACTTTAATAAATCCTTTATCCAGATATTCGTCTAAGTACTTCCGTAGTACTTAGAGTTTGTTTTAAAATATCCTATATAAGGGTCCGAATTTAGGATGTTTTCCCTCTTTAACTATAATTTTATAATTATATAGATGGTGTTCTAGTAGCTTATTGGCTTCCTTTTATAAGAATACATCTAAATAATTATAGTACTCTACTGGTACCTTTATAGTAGGGTTAGTGTGCTTCTTTAGTGCTAAGGCCTTTTTAATATTGGCTATTGTAATAACAAAGATTATATATTCTGGTTTCCTGGTAAGTTATACTAGCAGAGTAACTCCAATTATGTGGATATCTAAGGCGTTAAGCAAGCTTAGATTGTTTTTAGTTTCTTATATAGTTTCTTATTTAGTTTTAGGTTTAGTATTAGGTATAGAGTTAGTATTAGATTTAGGTTTAGGTTCTTTAAGTATCCTTTTTATAGTAGAATACCAGTTCTTCTGGTACTTTTGTATATTAAGCTTAAGCTTCTGCTTGGTTTAGGGTGCAGCAGTTAGAGTTAGTTTATATAGTCTAGTATAAATTCTAGGTTCTTAGTGGATGTTAGTGGAAATCTTATATTGGTGGAATTTAGTGGAATTCTTAGGTTAGTGGAATTGGGTAGACTTTTTAGGTATAGGGTAGATATTAGTAAAAATTTTAGACTGGTGGATCCTGGTAGATTTTCCAGATTTTAGTTTAGGGTCTAAGTAGTAAGTTATAAGGCACTTCTGCTTGTAATAGGGGGCGGTAAATAGAAGCTTAAGGTTATTCTAATTAATGGTTACCTTATATAGCTTTATCTAGGGTTGTTTAAGGATTACTAAGTAACCTAGGGTAGTCACGAAGAGCTTAATTAATTCTTTATAGTTTAGGTATTAGAGTCTTAGGGCTACTACGTAAGTAATACAGCCTAAGATAGTGTATTTGCTATTAAATCCAAATATATTAATATGCCGGTTAAGGGGTGTTAGGGTAAACCTATTATCTTACGTAAAGATCTTATTAATAAATCCTATGCTACTAGCTCCTGTATTAATTAGGACTTAAGTATTAGCCTATTAACCTTTCTGCTAAAGATAGCAGTTAACGGTTATACTATAATCCTAAGAGTTAGGTTTTGTAATATCTAATGCATTTAACAAGATCCTGTAACATAGCTGTCCTAGAGAGCGACTTAACTCTAAAATATACCTTTTAGTGGCGAGCGGGAAGGGGTTCCTATAGAACATTGGTTGTAACTTTATCCTTATAAATGGTGCTTACTAGATATAGAGTTGGAGCTAGATAAAGATTAGGGCAGGTAGCTAGAAGATCGGTATAGTAAACAGCTGCTAGCGTTAACTATTTATAGATCTTTTTAGAGGGGGGCGGAGTAGTAGTTAGAGAGGTAGGAGCTACTTCCATATTTAAAGCAGAGGCCTAGCTTAGTGCGTTGTTCTTATTTAGAGGACCCTAGTAGGGCATATCCTAGGGTCCTAGTGTTAATATCCATAGTGTTGGGGTGCTTAGGCTAGGATAATAACTTAGTGGACGTTTATAGGGTTGTTATATTGTATTAAAGAGCGGACTTCGGTATTAGGCGTAGTATATTATTGTACCATTTATTAATAACGTTTATATAGGCGTTAAGGGCTCCTAGTAGGTCTACACTAATTAGGGAGGTTTTTAGTTTAAGGCTTAGAGATTTAATAAGGCTGTTAATTAGTGCGGAGTTATTCTAGCCTATTTCCTTTATGTAGCAATTAAATTCAGAGAAGTATACTAGGAAACTTTTCTTTTCTTAAGTTATGTAGTTTATCTTCCTTTAAGTGGTAGCTTAGCAGTTTAGGTCACCGTATATAGCTTTAAGAAGTACAACTAAGCTTTATACTAAGTTTGGCTAAAGAGGTTTAATAAGGTTAGCTGCGTCTCCTCCTAGTTAACTTAGGGCGTAATAGAGTTGGTTAGCTTTAGTTAGGTAACGGTTAGCATTACTAGTTAGCTTATTCTTAAGCCGGCTTAAGAATAACTAAAGCTCTTATTGTTTGCTAGTAAATACTAAAGGGTCTAGTAGTTTTTTAGATTATTATAACGCAATAGTTGGTTTTACCGGTGGGATAACTATTACTAGTTTAGGGCTCGCGTTCCACGTATTAGCTTTTAGTAATGGTAATTAGTCTTAAGGGCTTAGCGTGGGTGTCTTAAGGGTACGGATTTCTTCTTAGAGGGCCTTAATTGTTTTCTAGTGCTATGCTTCTTGTTTAGCTTACCGTTAAGCTATAGTAGCTTAGTTTTATACGAGGGCGTCTATAAAGGACTTTTATATATCTGCCAATTGTTTCTAAAGTGCGGATATAATGTTAGCGGTTATTATAGGGGCTTTAATGTTGTTCTGTATTTTAAATGGGGCGGGGCGGAGTATAGGTTTTTAAGGTTTTAACGCAATGTAGTGTTATAGAGCGAGCATAAGCGGTAATAATATATAGCAAAGTAGATATTATTAAGCTATATATATAAACTGCGTAATAAAGTTAAGACGTTATATAAGAAGAGAAGGTAAGGAAACAGGAAGAAAGGGTATATATTGTTAGTTTGGTTACTTAGTTAATACATATATAGAGTAGAATAAGATTTAAGGAGCGGTCCTAGCAGAACTTGGCAGGATTTAGTGGACTTGGCAGAATATAGCAGAATGCGGCAGATTGCCATTAGATTGCCGTAGATTACTAGCAGATTGCCATCTCGCAGTTAGTCTCTTCTTGCTGCGTTAGTAGAAACAGGTGGATATGTATAAGGTGTTACAAAGGTGTCCCATAACAGTTATCTAGCTTAAATACCCCTTAAATTTAGGGACATAGTAATTAATATTGTATTTCTCCTTAGCGCTTTTAGTAATAAAGATCTGGCCTTTACCGGTTTAAATAGACGCCCTATTAGTCTATATAACCACTACCTATATTTTAGGGGTCTATTTAAGATAAGAATAAGCCTATTTTAGCCTAGCCTCTTACTGTTTGGGTGTAATAAGGGGCTTCTCTATTGCAATACGCCGGAAATAGCCCTTCTTTTTAAATGCCTTGTATAAGGATTGCTTGTAGGCAGAGATCCCCACTAAAAAGGTAATCTCTTCAAACGGTTTCCTTTAGTGGAAGCGATTAAGCTTAGCCCGGGCAATAAGGCGCTATTATACTAGGATATTAATGTTCGGTTTCCTTCCTCTCTACTTTAGAGGGATCTATAGATTCTGAAAAGAATTTAATATAGTTCTGCGAGATATGCTAAGGGAGGCAGGAATCCTTTAGTAATTCTAACCAGCTTTAGCATCTCAATCAGCATTTAATATCAATATAAGAATATATTATTATTATTCATTGCTTAACGTCCGATTCGGATCCCTGTTAGGCCCACGCGGACTACTCCTTATATACATGTGGGGAGAAAACTCTATTTAAGAAAACCCCGTGATCCGTCTCCCCACCTTTTGGGGCTCGCTTACGAGTCGCCTGCGAGTCACTAGTAGTACTCTACTACCTTACTTTTTGACCTCCTTGGGAACCACTGCTGCCGTAACAAACCTACGGACGCGCTAGTATTACACACTATACTCTACTCCTGTAGAGTTATTAGGGGGCGCCTATTACTCACCCCTTTGCTTTCTATTACTATTTCCTTTACAACCCGGAACTGGTCTAGCATATTTTGGCCAATAAGCCACCGGGTAGCCGCCTTAAGGCCTTTCTATGTTGAGAGCAGTATATTATAGTTTTCTGTGCTAGCTGCTGAGAGCATTGCTTCTTAGCTGGTGCGTAAGGGGCATAACAGTATTACGTGTTTTAGTGTCTATCTTAGCCAGCCATATTCGCACCTTAGGTTACCCACTAGGACACCTACCCAGTGAAGCCAATCTTTTAGTCCTATTATTCCTGTCCTTAAGAGTGTTGCTATTATATTTTCTGCCTTTGTTAGGCCCTCTTGGAGCCCTTAGGTATTTACCCCCCATAATATTACCTATACTACGGCTTAGGTTCCCCTTGCCTAAGTCTGCCTCTGTACCTTTAACTCCTATTTATCTCTCCAGCGTCGGTCCAACCAGTATTATGTTACGGTAGATGGTTTTCTAGTACTCTTTTATGCTTTACTTTAGCTCCTTTCTCTCCCTTACTATTGTCTTTGCTAGCCTCTTGCGCGTCTCCCTTCCTCCTCTATATAGGCCTGGGCCCTAGCGCCGCACTATTTTTCTTCTGCTTTCTCTACCTGTTTTCCTAATATATCTTCCCTACTTTGGGGTTATTAGTTCCTTCTCCTACAGGGCACCCTAGGGTCCCTCCATAGTTTATTTAGGCGTGTCTTAATATACTTTATAACGTTAAAGTTGCGTTCCTTTTACACCCTTTGCATTACATTGGCTTCAATATATAGTTATAGGGGGGGAATATTGGCTTCCTTCTTAAGTAGTACTGTGGCCGTTTGCTTATACCCACCTGTTATACTCCTAAGGCAGGCTATTTGGACCTTTTAAAGTGGTTTAAGGAGTAATTTAGGGGGGCCTTTCTTGGTTTCTCTAGTGGCCCAAATGCTAGATCTATACGTTATGGTTAGCCAGACAACTGCTATATATAGTAGGCGTGACCTCTAGAAGCATGGACCCCATATAGAATTGACGATCCTGGACATGGCGATATACTATACTTGGCCCTTACAGGCCGCTTGCGCCGTATATACGCTCTACTAGAGCTTGCTATCTACCCACACTCCTAATACCCTTAGGCCTTAAACCGGTTGACCCCTAAAGCCTTGGATATGGATTATATGCTAAAGATCTACAGATTGGTTACATTTTCTTATAAAATAGATTAGCTGGTATTTCTCTAGTAAGAATTGGACTCTATGTCATCTTACCCATTCTATATAGGTGTTATAGGCTTTCTCTAGTGTCCTGCAGTTCTCTGCGGCTGTTGGCCTATATATAATTAGGTTTATATTATTAACGAAGCCTATTCCCTAGGTCGCCCCTTCCTTAAAGGTATTAAGCAGGTTACTTACAAAGAAGAGGAAGAGTATAGGCGATAGAGGTAATCCTTATAGTATTCCTATTATAACTGTAATAGGGGGGCTCTAGTATCCACTAAAGACTAGTAACGTTTCTTTCTGGCCTATAAATCCTTAAATAAACTAAATAATCTATTCTAGGAAGCCCTTTGCCCTAAGGATATATAGGAGACGCTTATAGGGTATATTATTATAGGCGCCGCTGATATCTAGGCTAAGC
>Ga0307507_10005191_pt1 | contig 21760 bp, 3 predicted proteins | sample 7_EM_MG_FD_207223 | JGI IMG/M metagenome (GOLD analysis project Ga0307507, IMG submission 207223) | Populus trichocarpa ectomycorrhiza microbial communities from riparian zone in the Pacific Northwest, United States - 7_EM | ecosystem: Host-associated > Plants > Roots > Unclassified | place... | reverse complement strand
GAGCAGTGCTGTGGCCGTTTGCTTATACCCGCCTGTTATACTCCTAAGGCAGGCTGTTTGGACCTTTTGGAGTGGTTTAAGGAGTGATTTAGGGGGGCCTTTCTCGGTTTCTCCAGTGGCCCAAATGCTAGATACCAATAGTATATAAATAATGTTCCTTTTAACTATCTTAATAAATTTTGCATAGTATACCTAGATAACATCCTTATATACTTAGATAATAAACTTATGCATTAAGTTTATATTGAAAAGGTCCTGGAGAGGTTGCGGAATATAGGCCTATAAGTTAATATTAAGAAATATAAATTTAGAGTAAAACGAATAAAGTATTTTAGGTTTATTATTAGTATAGAAGGAATTAAAGTTAACCCTAAGAAGGTTAAGGCGATATATAACTAGAAACACCCTTATACTATAATAGGTATTTAGTCCTTTCCTAGCTTTTATAACTTTTACTACCAGTTTATCCGCAACTATAGGGTTATAGCTAAGCCTCTTATATAACTAACTAAGAACAATATGCCTTTTATCTTTAACAATAGTTATATAGAGGCTTTTAAGGAGTTAAAGGACTAACTTACCTTCTCCCTAATTCTCCGTCACTATAACCTAAACCTTAAGTTAATGCTAGAAACGGATGCCTCTAATAGAGTAGTGGCAGAGGTTCTCTTATAGTTATACCTAGATGGCGAGTAGTACCTTATTATATTTTTCTTAAAGAAAATGGCCCTAGCTAAATATAACTACAAGGTACACAATAAGGAAATACTAGCTATTATATAATTATTATTTTAGTAGTATATAGAGCTTAGAAGTACAGACTCTTAAATTAAAGTCTATACTAATTATAAAGCCCTTAAGTATTGTATAATAATAAAGCAGCTTACTAGTTAATAGGCCTAGTAGGCTAAAATACTCTCCTAATTCTTCTTTACAATTATATACCAACCTAGTAAGCAAAATTCTAAAGCTAATACCCTTACCTAGAGAGAATAGGACGTGGAACTATAAAATAAGCTAAAGGCTTAGTACTGGATACGTGCCCTTCTTTATCCCAAATAGCTTAACCTATATATCCTTAAGGAAATAAGCTCCAAATAGAACAAGCTAGCGTCTATAAAAGGAAAGGTCCTAGATAAACTAATAGGACTATTAATTGTATTCTAATCGCAAACCACATAGCTAAATCTCTAAAAGCCCTCTATAACTAAGCTATAAAAGGCAACCCTAATTTAGAAATAGAAGATGGATTACTTTTATACTAAGAACGGCTTATAGTTCTAGATGTTAATAACCTATAAACAGAGCTAATCTATAAAGCCCACTATTAAGTCTTTACGGTGTACCCTAGTTAAGATAAAACCCACTAACTACTAGCGCCTTACTACTACTGGTAAGGACTTCTGTCTGATATAGAACGATTTATTAGAAATTATTATACTCGTAAATAGGCAAATACCCCCCAGGATTAAACCCCTAAATAGTTATAACCACTACTAGTTCCTAAACGCCCTTAGTAGCATATTATAATAGACTTTAAATTATTCTTAAAGAATAAACACGGCTATAATATAGCCTTTATAGTAGTTAACTAACTAAATAAGTAAGCTATTTCCCTCCCTTACTTTAAGACTGTAACTATAAAGAATATAGCCTGTATATATATTAATAATATTTACCAGATCTATAGCGCTTCTAAGTTAATTATCTCTAACTATAGACCTTAATTTATATTAGACTTCTAGGACGAATTCTACTGCATCCTTAGGATTAAGATTAAGCTCTCTATTGTATTTTACCCTTAGACTAATAGCTAAACCAAAATTATAAACCAGTACCTTAACTAGCAACTTCGCTCCTTTATTAATTACTACTAGGATAACTGGTTAAAACTACAAGCTATAATAAACTACGTACAGCTTACGCTCCCTTATAACAGTATAGAAATATTGCTATTTAAGTTACTCTATAGATATAAGCCACAAATATCCTTTAATTAGGATAGACCTATAGGACCTATAATGGCCCGCAAACGCCTTAGCTATAAAGAGGCCTAAATATTTGCTAAGAGAATGCATGGAGCCTAGGAGACTGCCTAAGTAATTATAAAAAAGGTGTAAGAGAAGAAAGAGGCCGACGTAAACTAATATTGCCACGAGGTAGACTTTTAAGCAGGAGATAAGGTATAGGTATTAACAAAAAACTAAAAGACTTAAAGGCCGAGCCATAAACTAAACTACTAAATAGCTGGCCTATAAAATCCTTAAGAAGGAAGGGTACTTTTTTAGGGCTAAGCTACCAGAGTTAATAAAGATCTACCCTATCTTCTTTTTAGACTAACTATAAAAGGCCGCGGACAACCTATTGCCTAGATAGTATAACAACCCCCTACCGCCAATTTAGATTGTAGAGGATGAGAAATGGGAAGTTAAAGAGATTTTAGCAGTTAAGAAGAACCATAGTACCTTAAAATACTATGTGGGCTGGGTAGGTCACGATAAAGATTTAAAATGGTACCCTATATCTAATTTTAAGTACTCTCTCTATAAGCTATAAGATTTCTACCTCGCCTACTATATAAACTAGATAGCTAGCTTAGATGCTAGAAGGAAGGGTTAGATAACTATAATAATCTAGATAATAATAAAGAACTTAGATAAAGCCTAAGGGCAGGCTTTTTTAGGAAGGAGGGGGGGGTAATATAATAGTACTAGAGCGCGTCACCTACTACTTTCTGGGCATTCTGCCAAATTCTGCTATATTTTGCCAATACTACTTATAAAGCCAACTAATTAGGATTTTCTATCCCCGGGATGGAAAATCGCTATTAGCTCGCTTACTACTAGCGCCTTAGCGACCTCTTTATATCTTACCAGTCTCTAATAGACTTCTTCTTTTCCTTAGCTTAGCATTCTTATATAGTAGCAATCTACAAGCTTTGGTTTAGAAGCATTTATATAAGCCTATTACAACGGCTATAGAACCTTTGTAACTTATAGGGACTACCTATAAAATTCTATATAGGGTACTAGGTAGGGTCTAGATTATATCCTTTCCAACTTACGTGGTACTTTAGTGTTCCCCTTACAAGTTTATAGGCTAGTATTTCTTTAATTTCCTATTTATTATTACTATTAACTTAAATCAGCAGGGGCGGTTTATTCTTTTATTTAGGTAATAGGTTGTTTGCAGCTCTCTATAGCTTATTTTATAAAAAGATAAGGTAGAACTTAATTAAATCCGAGAGCTTTACTTTATATAAGTTGCCTCTTTTCTTAAGGACTTTATATAGTCCTGCCATCTAATAGTCTAGCTTATGGCTGGGCCGTTCTATTTTTTAGTTCTTTATTATAACCTAGACCTTATCGCCTATAGTAAAGTTAAGCTTATGCCTATACTTATTTACCTGCTATTTTATTAATTTCTAGGCCTTTTTTTAGGTTTGTATAGGCTACTTTCTAGGCTTCTTCTAAGAATTTAGCGTAATACCGTGCTTTCTTATAAGATAGTTTTTTATATACGGTCTATAGCCCTTCCAGTCTTTTCCCATTAAAGCTTATATAGGGTAAATACCCTATTTCTAGCTAGATAGGTGCAAATCCTATAGAGTTATAGGGTAAGGTAGCCTGGGAGTAGTCTATTAGAGGTAGCAGTTCGGCCTAATTATCCTAAAAGTAGTTAATAAAGGGTTGGAGTATCTGGTCTAAATACTAGTTTATAATCTCCATCTGGCCGTTTCTCTAGGGGTAGTATACTATAGAAAGCTTTAGCTTAATACCTAAAATCTAGGTAAACTTATTTTAGAAAGCCGATATAAACTATAGCCTGTAATTGGATATAATAGTATTTAATAGTCCGTAATTTAGTAGATATAGTAGATATATAGTCGGGCCGCCTCTTTAGTATTAATATTCTTGTAATAAGGGATTAAGAACGGGCGCTTGCTAAAGTGGTTAACTATAGCCATAGCCATATTATATCCGTTACGGCCTATAAGTAGCTTATAAAAGTCTATAAAGATATACTATTAGAGGCGTTCTAGTATTAAGAATGGTTTTAACAGTCCTAGGGTTTTATCTTATGGAATTATAGACCTATAGTAGTTATTATAGTTTTATATATAGCGATTAATATCTATAACCATTCTAGGCCAGTAGTAATAGTTGCCAATAATCTTATAGGTCTTATTTTTTCTAGAGTGGGCCGTAGAGATCTAAGTATGCGCTTTAGCAATAAGCTAAGTCCGTAAGTTCTATTCCTTAGCTACTACTAGCCATTCCTTATACTTTAGTAGTCTATTTTTAAAGGACTATAGGCCAGTAACGCCCTTTGCCTTTTTATAAAACTCCTATAATAAAGGGGCTGTATAATTCGCTTATAGTAGCTTATTAATAAGGTTAAGTTCTATAGTATTAATAGGGTATATCTTAGCCTTTATGGGGCCTATATTTAGTCCTACCTATATTTAGGGGTTAAGGTGCTCCAATTATAGCAGCGTCTAGGTCTATAATATAATATTTACGGCTATTTAGTTATCTAGGTCTTGCTTATGCCTTATAAGGGCATCTACACAGTTAGTTGCGCCTAGCTTATATATAATTAGAAAGTTAAACTAGGATAGGATATCCGCCTAGCGTGCCTACCAGGCTATAAGGGCCTTAGTTATTATAAAGTATTCTAAGGCCTTATAATCTAAGACTACCTAAATAGGTTTAGGGATCCCCTCTAGCTATACACACTAGTACTAAAGCCTAGAAATAATGGCTAGTATCTCTTTATTATAGATATAGTAATTTAGCTTAGTATCTATTATAGTCTTTCAATAGTATATAATAGGGTGCCATTCTCTATTTGGCTATTTCTAGAAATAGATAGCAGCTATTACACTATCTAAAGCATCCGTTTCTAATATTAAGGGCCGTTCTAGGTAGAAATAGGCCAGTAGCGGAGTAGAGACCAGCCGCTTTTTAAGTTCGTTAAAGGCCTTTTTATATATATTATTAAAATAGAAAGATTAGTTCTTTTTAGTAAGGCGGTTAAGGGGCTAAGAAATCTTGCTATAGTCTTTAATAAAGCGTTAGTACAAGTTATAGAAACCTGGAAATAACTATATCCCCTTTACAGTCCATAGGGGTTCCTATTAATTAATTATGGCCATTTTTCCTAGGTCTGCCTTAATTCCATTTGTGCTAATAATAAACCCTAAGTGTAAGGCTATTGCCTAGGTATACAGTAGGGAGTAGGTAAGCCAAGCATAAGTTATAGGAGAGTTGATGGAAGAGGACGATATGGTAATAAGGGTAGGTATAGCAATACCTTGTATGGAGACGAACCGATAAGGAGGGAAAGGGCTATAGGCCTAAGGAGCTTATAAGGAGGTGCTAAGGGCTAGCCGAAGGCTAGCCTTGGCAGCTCCTAAGAGCCCCTAGGCGTGTACCCAAGTAAGGGGCCAAAAGATCCCTTACATCAAGTACTTAGTGCGCTTAACACTAAATTCTAACTTCTTAATATTGGCCTGAAGACTAGCTTCGCGGAGCTATTATAGGACTTTATATACATATTCCTTATATTCTAGTTTATCCTTAGAGTAAATTATAATATTATCTAGATAGGCTATATAGAAGTTATTAGGGTAGTTAAAGAGTACGTTATTTATATACCGCTAGTATATAGCCAATCTATTAGTTAGTCTAAAGGTAGTACTTTATATTTATATAATCTATAGCGGGTCCAAAATATAGTAAGATCCTTAGATTTAGGGTCTATCCTAATTTAGTAAAAGGTCTAGCAGATATTAAGCTTTATAAAAATCTTAGCCTTACTTATATAGGCTAGTGTTTCTTTAAGTAAGGATAGCGGATATTAGTCTTTACGGGTTATGTAATTTAGTTTATAGTAGTTAATATAGAAACAGAGTCTACTATTAGGCTTTTTTATAAAGAGGATAGGTAAAGCAAAGAGGACTTAGCTAGGCTTAATAAAGCCCTTATTAAGGTTGTTAATAAGGTACTACTTAGTAGCCTATAGATTATTAGTAGATTGCTAGCGGAGGGGGCTATAGCTAAGGGTGTTTTCTTTATATAGCTAAATCTTAATCTTATAGTTATATAGTTGGTAAGGCAGGAGCATATTAAATACTATATTAAAGAATATGTCCCTAAATTCCTGGTATTGGCGAAGTAGTTTTTGTTCTACCAGCTCCTTATCTATAAGCTTACTTTTTCTACTAAGCCAGTTATAGGCTAGGGCTTCCTTATCTTTAATTATTTAGTTAATTTTATATAAGCTAGTCGTAAAGACGATGGTATTAGGCCGTTTTAAGTTCTGGTAAAACCCTACAGCGCTAATATAGCAGATATTAACTAGTGGGAGGTTTGTAGGTTTCTTTATAAACGTTTTATAGATTATATTTTGCGGTTAGGGGCTTATAACCCTCCTTAGCTCCTATTCCATCTTCTATAAATTATCTTTCTGGTCTATACACTTAGTATAGCGTCCAATATTCCTTACTATTCTTTATAGCTATATAGGGCCTAAGCCAGCTAGCTTACTGCTAACTTCCTAGGTTTCTAGTGTCGGTAGCGCAATATTAGTAGTCTAGGGGCGATGTAGTATACGGACCTATTGCGGATTAAGCTGTATATCTTTCTCAAAGGCCTGGTCCCTACGTATAGCATTAGCCTAGTAAATAGTGTCTACCTATAGCCGTATAAGGTTTTCTATTATAATGCTAATTTCCTTTATAAAAGAAAGTATTAGGGGTAGAGGTTTAGGCTAAATAAGCTATAAGCCTAAATAGGCTAGCCATTTTCTTCTTAAGATTATATTATAACTTCCTAGGTTTATAATAAGAAAGGGGACATTATACTACCTTTGTCCGTTTACGTAAAGATAAAATTATAAGATAGTTATAATAGGTGGCCCTATCTATCCGTTATACCTATAAATAGGAATTAGTTTAGGCAGTTCTTTAAGGGATATATTTAAAAAGTTAGCCAACTTTATAGCGCACTAGGTGTTTATTAAGGTAAAGGCATTTACTTTAGAGTTAGCTAAAGCAGAGGTTAAAACTTAATATCTATTAGGGAATAAAGTATAAGGGACAGTGCAGCTTCTTCTACTAATTAGCCGGCCTAGATTAATATATAATATATTAATCCCTTTTAACCCTAAAGAGGAGTCTTCCTCTAGGATTCCTCTTTTTCCAACTTTGTGCTATTCTTCTATATTAATAGAACCTTATCCGTTTTTACCTTTATTAGGCAGTCCTTAGTAAAGTAGTCCTTTCAGCTGTATAAAAAGCAAGCTTCTTAATTACTAAGGGCCTATCTATAGGGGCTACTATATATAGGCTAAGTATACACTAAACCCGTAGTGGGACTAGCTATATGGCTAGCTGCTAAATTAACGGCGGGCTATATAGCTGGTACCGTAGAAGTTACTAATCATGCTAAGGCACTACGGGCCGTTCTTATAGTACTTATAGTCTAGTTTAAAGAGTTTCTGGCTTTATACTGCTTAGCTTATACCTTAATTTAATAGAGGCCTTAATTAATAGCTAAGTAGTGGTCTATAAGTACCTTTAGCGTTTATATAGTAGTAAAAACTGGCAGTATAGCGCGCCATAGGTCTAGGGTAAGCTTATTAAAGAGGTCTAGTATTAGGTCTTTATAAGGAATATAGGCTTAGCCGGCTAAGTATAGAAAGCGAGTCTAGAAGGCCAAAAAGGTCTCTATTATTTTTATATTAAAGGCTTTATAATTAAGGTAAGCGTTTTATATCTTAAAGGGGTCTTTATAAATGGAAGATAGGTAGTTAATTATCTCTCCTCTAGAGAGGAAGGGGTCTGCCAAATCCTAGGCGTATTACGGACGTAGGTGCGTTTATACGTCCCTACCAATACGGCCAAAAACATAGGCCATCTTAGCTTAAGTAGTAGGGAAGTGGTCCGCATTAACTTTAAGTTTATCTTGTAGTTAAATGTAACCTTTATAGTGTGGAAGAATTAAATAAACGACCTAATTCTAAATCTATGGAAATCAAGTGTAATATATATATAAGATAGATGGCAATAGGCTGATGACGACGCCGTTAATAGCCGCTGTAGACAATGTAATAGAAATAAGAGTTGAGACATATAATGTCAAAAGACAAGGTAGTGAGTCATAAGATGAGATAAAGTACTGTTTTAATATGGTACTGGTAGTCGGTTACATTAAAGCTTCCAATTATTAAATATAGGGTTAGTTCTATCTGTAAGCAATAGGGGTCCGCGACCTTCGCGGACCGCAACAATACTAATACTGTACGTTATGCTAGGGCTTTAGGGACCGTAGTAAGTCTCTAAGTGTTTAATAATTTCTTATTAGGTATAGAGATGTCTCTAGTTTTAAGCAGCTCTTAAAGCCGTTTAATTTTAGTATTAGCTACTACAAGTTCTTCCTAGGGAGTTAAGACGGCAACTATTTTACTATTAGAGGTATTTACAGGTCCTACAGCGGCTTTACCAGCTGCTGTGTTTCTTAGTATAGTAGTTAGATAATTTCTGGTAGGTTTCTGCAAGGGTTCTAATCCGTGCGTATGATTTAGGTTATATTATATATGTCCTTTTAGTTCTGTCCTGTCCTTAGGGTTTAGTTCTATTTTAGTAATATCCTTTAGGTCCGTTCCTATGTCCTTGTCCTATCCTTAGTTCGTAAATATATTTAAATTCCTTCTTAGGAAGAAAGGGTAGACGAGCTTTAGATAACATTAGTAACTTAGTTAATTAAGGCATAAGTATAACAAGAGGGACGCGCAAGCCTATATAATTAGATTGTCTATAAACGAGAATCTAAAGCTAAAGAAAGGAAAGGGGGGGGGGATAGAACTGCTGCTTAAAGTTTTATAAGATCCTCTAGTTATATAACCACAATCTACTATATTCTGCTAGCTTTCTGCCATATTCTACCAGTACCGTATTCTGCTAGTACCGTAATAAGTACCTCCTTATAAGCATATTACGAGGATTTGCTTATATTAAGGTTTTACGTAATACTAAGAAAGAGTATATAAATCTTAGCTAAATTTAATAAAAGTAGGCTATAAGTAATAACTGCTTAGTATTTAGAGCGTTCTTCTACATAGCTAGCTACCTTATATCTTACTCTAGCGATTAAAGCTTATCTAATTCGCTATTATTATATTATTCCTTATATAGAATGCGAATCTGTTACGGACGCTTTAAGTACAATGTTACAACTACTTAGGGAAGAGTCGCAGGAAGCTAGTTGGTTAATATAGGCACGGTCTAGGATAGATCTGGTGGAACCATATAACAAGGAATAGTAAGCAAGTCACATAATGTTATACGCGGTGTACGGAGTATACGTAGTGTATATCTATATATAATACGTATAACACGTACCTTATGTACAAGAGAGGATTTCTTAGGAGTACGGTTATGTATTTAAAGGACCTCAGTCCCTACCATAGATAGTTCTCTCCTTGTAGTAAATCTTAGAATATAATTAGAGTTAATCTGTTAGGCAACCACTCCACTAGTTATTATTATATTGTTAAATTATTCTTACCTATATACCCAGCCTAATAATAGAACCCGCCGTAGTTCCTACTACAAGGTTCCGTTACACATTCACTACTAAGGTTATAGTATTGAATAAGATCAAACAACATACCACCTAAAGCACCAGTCACAACGGCGTCAACGGCAGCCACAACCTTAGGGCTAGGTGATACCAGTATAGACAATAGGGATTCTTAAGTAGTTACGTAAGGTTAGTTACAGGAAATAGTTAATCACTTATAAAATAATAGTAGGATACTTAAAGAACGTATTAATGGAATCAGAGCAGCAAAGATTAAGCTACCTTTAATTAAACGGTTCTTAGGAGAGAAGTTAAAGCTTAAGGGATTTCTTACACAGATGTACTTCAAGGTAGTACAGAAAGGAGTGAAGTTAGCAATATTATTAGATTAAGTAGCCTATATAGGATTGTTCCTAACAGGGAGGGCACTTAAGTGGTTTAAGCCATATCTTACGGAAATATAGGCTAATGGCATAACAACTACTAACCAGGACGTACGGTATATATTTACCAGTTGGAACAGGTTCGCGGAATGACTAATATAGATATTTAGAGATCTGGAGGCTACAACCACAGTAGAACAAAAGCTTTAGAACTTAGTATAACGCACTTTAGCAATTAAGTATATAACACAGTTTTAAATACTAGCCATGCAGGTTAAGTGGAATAATAGGGCGCTTATAGTATAGTATAAATAGGGACTTAAGGCTAAAGTCTAGGACACAATTATCCTAATGGAAGATGCGGATACTCTAAGGGAGTTAATAGATTAGTTAATAAAGATTAATAATAGGATCTATTAAAGGGAATAAGCTAAAAGAGGGCAAGATAGAGTTCTACAGTTATATAAGGCGCAGAGTACGTAACGACAGACACAGAGTTAAAAACTATAGAATGGCGCAGAGCCAATAGACCTAAGCGGTACTAAAGAAACCTAAAGGTGGGAAAAGAAACCATAAAAACCTAGAGGTTAAGGATTAAGTAATTAAAGGACCTAGGAGTAGAGGCTAAACTAAGGATCTTAGTAGCAGAAGACATTTAGGCGGACTCTATAGCAAGAAAAATGGTTTAAAGATGGGGCTTGTATAAATTGCGGAAAACAAGGTTATTTCGCCAGAGACTGTAAAGGTAGTTAGAGTAACTATATAGTAAAGGGAACTAGGCCAGTAGACGGCATATATATATAGAGGGATGATGGTGCACTATAAGGAATAAAAGAGTGTTTAATTAATAGTTTTGCGTATTATTATAATAACGTATACTAAATTTATAAGGACGCTAAGTACGGCGCAAGCTATTAGCTATAGGAGCTATTATTATCTAAGTTTAGAGGAACCAATAAACCAGCTTATAGATTGGACATTAAAGACAATAAATTTAATAAAGGCGAAGCATTTACTGATAATAAGGTAATAAAGGTAGCTTACTAGGAGTATGTAGACCTTAGAGAAGTTAAAATAGAAGCAGAAACTAAGACTATTATAAAATAGGGTTTAGTAACGGATGTTATAACACTATTAAATACAATTTCCATCGCTTTATAAGATAATAGGAGTAACGTTTAGAAGAAACTAAGTAAGTAGATAACTGCTAGTACTAGCTTATTACTTAATAAAGGCAAAAGGCTATAGGCTTAAGATTCTTAAGAAGAGATAAGAGAAGCTTAAGATTCTTAAGACAAGATAAGATATACCTAAGGACCTATAACGGACGAAAACTAATAGGAAAGGGCAGTGACTTAGTTTAGTAATAAACGAATAAGTATAGGACGCAAGTTTAAGAACTATAAGTTCGGAGAATGAATAAGAACGTTAGCAATTCTAGGTAAACGCAGTGTTTAGCCTAAAGATTAAATAGTTAATACCAGGATTAAAAAGCAAAATGACTATAAAGATCTAGCTGTAAGACGTAGAAAACAAGAAACTATAGATAAGTTTAAAACAAGAATTATTGTATAGTAGGAGCAAAAGCTAGATAAGAGGTTAGCTATGCTAGGTTATATAAAGGACAGAGCACCTATACAAAGAGTTATTAATAGGCCGAGTATAGGGACACCTAGGGTAAAGTGGTTAGATAAACTGGAATAAGAAGAGGATCTAGATATTCTAACTAGGTTTAAAGAAAGACATACTAAAGGATGTTATAATATAGCGATAATAAGGTACTTTCTAATAAATAGACTATATACACTAAACCAGTTATATGGAAAGTGGTATAGGCAATGACACAATAATAAATAGGAAGATTTTTATATATAGCTAGACAAAAAAGTTGTCCAAGACTAACCCATTATAGAAAAATGTATGAGTTATATTAAAGGAGCATTAATTATAATATTAAGGAATCTAGAAGAAGGATCTAGGGACTAGAGAAGTAAGCAATAAATCTTAGTACCTATAGCAGAAATACTAGTGGTTAGGTTAACTAGGTATAGGTTTAAACTTAAGGATAAAGATAAACTAAGAGTTAACCTAAAATATGCAGCGCATTATATACTACTATAGATAGCTTGTGTGGATGATATATGCAATATATATAGAGCACCAAAAAACAAGAACCAGAAGTACTTAGTAAGGATATATTAGGAACCAGAGGAAAAGCAGTTTAGGAATACTAAGTATATATATAGATAGCACCTAGTAGAAGTATAAGGTTAAGGGGACTTAACGCTTTAACTAGGAAGATTCCTTATAGAAGAGTACTTAGACGGATAATAGTAGTGGGAGTGCCTAGAGAACACTTATCCATAGTATATAGAGGAAAAGAAACGAACTAAGTATTAGCTAAAGTTAGACTAAGTATAAGCAGGATCAAGCAGCCAATAGTTAGGAAAAGGGGAGGCGTATAGGATTAGAGGGAACTAGTGTTAAAGCCTTAGACCCTTAAAGGAATTTAAGGTTAACACCTAAATTTATAAGTTAAGTGGCAAGATTAGCAGTTTAAAGTATTGGTAAATAGTGGAGCAACTAGGAACCATATATTACTAAAGGCAGTAGAAAAGATAGGGTTACCACACAGACAAAAGGAACACCTATATCCACTTATAATGATTTTAGGAGATTAGATAGCTTATAGAGGAGGTATTATTAATCTTAAAATAGGACCTATTTAGTTAACTATTAAAGGAAGACCAGTTAGAAGGTCTTTTAATATCCTACTATTAGGACAGGACGAGGCGATATTAGGAGTGCCTTAGTTATAGGAGTACAATCTAAAAATTAATTAGGTTATAGGTTAGGTTAATATTAAGGATACTTAATAATATAAAAGGCGACAGTAAACCAAGTTGGTATAGTACTAAGTCAGAGCGATATATGAAGAGACTGAGTAAGGCTTAAGTTATATACCAAAGAGATACCACAAGTATGGTAAAAAGTTATGGTTACCAGAAAGTAAAAAGCTGTTAAAGTATGCAGTATGGGACCACAAGATAGAATTAAAAGAGGGAATAAGTTTAAAGTTCTTTCTAATCTATAAGCTTACTAAAACGGAGTTAATAGCGCTTAAGGAGTTTATCCAGGAGAACTTACGTAATGGATATATTAGACCGTTACAGTTATTAGTAGGATATCCAGTACTGTTTATCCCAAAGAAAAATGGAAAACTTAGGATGTGCATAGACTATAGACAGTTAAATAGCATTATTAGGAAGGATAGGTATCCTTTACCCTTAATTAGCGAAATCTAAGACAAGATAGGTAATGTAAAGATCTTTATAAAGATAGATCTAAGATGGGCGTACCATTAGATTAGGATTAAGGAAGGCAATAAATAGAAGGCAGCCTTTAGGTCAAAGGAAGGACTATATAAGCTATTAGTTATGCAATTCGGACTTATAAATATACTGGCAACGTTCTAAAAGCGAATTAATAGTGTATTAGGAGAACACCTAGATGAATTTATTATAGTATACCTTAACAACATTATTATCTACTTAGAGAATGAGGAAGAACATAGAAAACACGTTAAATGGGTCTTAAAGAGACTATAAGAAGAACAGATGCTAGTAGCAATTAAGAAATATAAGTTCTTTACTAAGAAGACCAATTTTGTTAGATTTATTATTAAACTAGGCTAATTTAGCATAGATCTAAAAAAGATTAAGGCTATAGTGAATTAGCAGGAACTAGAGAACGTTATATAGTTAAAATTGTTCCTAGGGTTTTGCAATTATTATAGAAGGTTTATAGCGTAATGGTTAAAGGACATTAAGCCACTTACGCGGTTAATAAAGAAAAAAGAACTATGGGTATAGGGAAAGGAGCAATAAGAACTATTTAAGAAAGTTAAAGAATTATTTACCTAGGAGCCAGTTCTTAAGATCTATTAACCAGGTCTAGAGACGGTTATAGAAATAGATGTATTAGACTTTATACTAGGGGCATACTTTATATAGAAACATTAAGACGGATAGCACCCAGTGGCATACTATAGTCGAAAGATAACACCACTAGAGTTAAACTATAACATCTATAATAAGGAGTTGTTAGGTATAGTTACAGCACTTAAGGAATGGAGAGCATTTTTACAAGGCATAGAGAAACCATTTATGGTTAAAACGGACTATAAGAACCTTACAGGGTTTTTAATGACAAAGAAACTTAACTAAAGATAGGTTAGATAGGCGGAAATGCTTATAGAATACTATTTCGAAATTCAGCATACTAAGGGTATAGACAATGCACGAGCAGACGCTCTAAGCAGAAGGGCTAAACTACAAAGTAAGGAAAAGCTATTGGGAGCTTTATTATAAAAGGATTAAGATAGATTGATCAGATATAATTATCTAAAGATTACAGCAACTAAAGAAAGTTAGATCTATAAATTACTAGAAAGTAACTAGATACAGAAGATTTAAGAAGTATAGGTAGAGGATCTAGACTTAGAGTAATACGAAAATAGAGAAGCAACGTATATGCCTAAGTCTATTGCAGAAGAATTTGTTAAGGAATTCTATAAGGGAATAACATAAGGATATAACGGAGCTATAGGCTTAGTGTTAAGACTTTAGAAGGAATATATTATTTAAGGAATCTAGGGACTAGCAAGACAAGTTATAAAAGAATGTTTAGATTGCTAAAGAAATAAACTGATGAGGTATAAGCCGTATGGAGGGCTATAACCTGTTGAAATACCAGGAAGACTATGGGAAGTTATATTATAGGACTTTATTATTAAGTTACTAAAGTTAAAAGATCCTATTATAGGACAAGATCATGACGCGATTTTAGTAATAGTGGATAAGCTAACAAAGTGGGGATACTTTATAGTATGCACTAAAGAGATATTAGCAGAAGATGTCGCTAGAATCTATATAAAGGAAGTGTTTACAAGATACGGAGCACTAGATAAGATTATATTAGACTAGGACCTTTTAAAGTCAAGCAAAGAATTTTATTAGTTATGTATAAGTTAAACCTACTAGCCAAAATGAAGATCTACCCTATACAATATATCGTAATGCTAGAGCCAGTATATGGGAATGTTAAGCCACCAGTCTATAAGGCAGACACGTATAGAGGACAAGAGGAAGACGAATAGTAAGTTTTAAAGATTATTAGTTATAAGGATGTAGATAATAAAACGTGGTATAAAGTAAAGTAGATAGGCTATAGTAAGACTACCTAGGAACTACTAAGTAACTTAAAGAATGCTATGGGAAAGGTATAGGAGTATTAGAAGAAAGCAGGTTAGGTAATATTAATAAAGAAGGATTGCTAAAGAACGAGTTACCTAAGGGGGACCTAAAAGGAGCAATTACCGAGCTACTTGGAGTTGTTTCCCTTGCAGGAGGAGGGCTAGTTCTTTTGTTACCTAGCTTAAATAAACCCTGTTAAACAAGTTTCTACTCCTTAGAATAGACCTTCTTACACACTTTCTTAAGACGAAGAAGACGGGCAGAGGCCGATAGACGGGCTTTAAGGGCATGCTGTTAAGTAGCTGTAGCCTCCTGCTCTGCTTCCTGCGAATAATAAAGCTTATCTAAGGCGCTTGAGAGCTTACCGTTAAGTTTTATAGTGGCAGATTAAACATGAGACCTTATAACAAGTTACTTAGGGAACTTGAAGACTGTTAAGAGTTATAGGACATGTATACTTAGCGTCAGAAATAAAGCGAACATTATAGGACAATTAAATATTTGCTTTAGTGCACTCCAAATAAGATAAGGGTTGTTAAGATAAGGGACTTGCTATTACAATATATACCAACCCCGCTTTCGCATAATAAGAATATAGAGATGATATTGTCTTACTAAGCGATAGTATGGCAGCCATGGTGCGAGCACGGCATTGCGCTTGCGAAGAAGAAGAAGTTTTAGGTATAATAAGTAAGGATATTAACTAGACTAATTAAACGGATATTATACCTCTAATGGACAACTTAGAGATATTAGGAATCTTTAAAGACGAAAATAAAGAGGAGGGAGATGGTGTTATAGACGCTTTAAGTATAATGTTATAACTACTTAGGGAAGAGTTGTAGGAAGCTGGTTAGTTAATATAGGTATAGTCTAGGATAGATCTAGTGGAACCATATAACAAGGAATGGTAAGTGAGTTATATAATATTATACGCGGTATACGGAGTATACGCAGTATATATTTATGTATAATACGTATAACACGTACCTTATGTATAAGAGAGGATTTCTTAGGAGTATGGTTATATATTTAAAGGACCTCAGTCCCTACTGTAGATAGTTCTCTCCTTATAGTGAATTTTAGAATATAATTAGAGTTAATCTGTTAGGCAACCACTCCACTAGTTGTTATTATGTTGTTGAATTGTTCTTACCTATATACCTAGCCTAATAATAGAACCCACCGTAGTTCCTACTATAAGGTTCCGTTACAGAATCTTTATAGCCTTAATTACTTATTTAAGAGTTACCTTTACTAGTAGCTCTTTATTACTATCCTTACTATTAGCTGCCTTTTCTTTATTATTATAAGCCACTGGAATCTACTATTTAATCTTTATATTATTATTCTTTATTACCTCTACTATAGAAGTAATAAACTCGTCTATAAATAGAATAGATTATATGCCTTTTTATACTGGAACTCTTTTAAGTAGTAACTAAATCCCTAACCTAATAGTATCTAGCTATAAGATCTAGACTTAATATTATTTATAGCCCTTTAGAGCTAGCATATAAGTATATACTAGACCTAATAGGTCACTCTTAATTTAGCAATTAGCTATAGTGTTATTAGTAATATCTAAATACTAGGCTTAAATTGCCTATTAAATTACCTTTAGTATATCTATTTTAGCCATTAAATCTCTACCCCTTTTCGCCTCTTTAACTGTAAACTATAGCCAACTCCTTTTATAGTGTGCTTTTTAGGTAGCAATAATGCCTTAACTAAGAGGCTAATAGTAGAAGGTAACGTTAGGTAGTAGGAAAATAACTATAGTATTTTTAAGCTTAGTAGTAATATTACGTTATAGCTGCTTATAGGCTAAATTATAAGCTAAAAAGTCGTTTATAATAAGGATAACTTTTCTATATATTTATTAGTAAATTTTATCTATATTAAATATATAATCTTAATAACTTACCCACTAGCCACTTGCTTATTAAACTATTTAAGATATTTTATTAATAATATTATTATTTATTTAGGCCTTTTGGCTATTATGCCAGAACATATTTATTATTTTAACTTTAATGTTTTTAAAGCAGTAAGGATTCTATAACTTGCTAATAAATTAGATCTTTAAGCGCTTACTTAAGGCGCTATAAGTATATATTGCGGTAATACAATCTTTCTTAATTTTTTTACCTAGGTAATAGTTTAGTAATAAATAAGGAATTTAGTATAGCTTTAAAAAAGAGGCTAGTCTTATTATAGTTATAAATATTATGGAAAGCAAACTAAAGAAGCTAGAGTTAAATAGCCTTAATCTCTTTATTATAGTTAATAGTACTAGTAAAGCTAAGTTTATCCTACTTCTTAGTTTTTGCAATACTATACTTTACCTAAAAGTTCTCTAGCCAGCTATTTAACTACTTAGGCTTATTTTAATCTCTATAGTAAGGTATACAGTTATAGAAGTTTAAAGCTATAGCCTTAAGAATAGCGCCTAAAATAGAAATTCTCTCTTTTATTCGCTTTATCTAATTATAGAGTATAATTTTAAGAACTTTATAGAGGTAAGTATAATGGTATATGCAAGAGGTAGATAAGGGTTATAAGGAAGTGTTAAGGTACTTATACTTCTTAATGGTCTATTTAGATACAAAGCAATCAATATCGATTTTAAGGATATTTTTAGCAAAATCCATAACTTATTGCTATAATGGCCGCTTTCTACTAGTAGGGATAGTATTATAGAATAAGCGAATCCGTTTTTTATGCTCTTTAATATACTAAGTACGTCTTTTAGGGGCTATGTTAGGCAATAATAGTTATATAAATAGCTTCCTTAATAGTAAGCATATTAGTATTTGTGCGAAGCATATACTTATTGCCAAGGATAGCCCGGAAAATTATTGTTCTACTAATAAATATAGAGGGCGATTAGAGCTATAAGCAAATATTAAGGATTTGCTTATATCGAATATGCTTATAAGGAGGTACTACTATATAAGTATATTGCGTAGGATTAAGGAGTATTTAATTAAATACTTTGCGTTTTGTTATAATAACGCATACCAAATTTAAAAGAACGCTAAGTATGGCGTGAGCTATTGGCTATAAGAGTTAGGATTATAAGAACTTAAAGGAACTAATAAATTGGATAATAGGTAGGATAGATTATATTATGGGAAAGACGCGTATAAAATTAATATACCTAAGAAGTTAATAAACCTATTTAGAACGAATGCGGAATATACTAATAATAAGGTAATAAAGCCAGCTTACTAGGAGCATATAGACCTTAAAGAAGTTATATTAGAAGTAGAGACTAAGACCGCCATAGAGCAAGGTTTAGTAACGGGTATTATAACACTGTTAGATATGGTATCTATTACTTCGCAAGACGGAGAAAGAAGTATCTAAAAGGGATTAAGTAAGTAGATAACTGCTAGTATTAGCTTACTACTTAATAAAGGTAAAAAGCCAAAGGTCTAAGATTCTTAAGAAGAGATAAGAAAGATTTAAGATTTTAAGAATTGGATAAGAATATAGGCTAGTTATCCATAATGTAGGCTTTGCAGTATAGGAGAATTAAGTAAACAACTTGATTGTAAAATGTAGCTCTAGAGCCTCTTTATATATATAAGGAAGGTATAGAAATAAATAAAAGTAGAGACTAATACGTAGCTAAAACAGCGTGATACGTAAGTAATATATAGGCGATATATAGGCGATACGTAGGTAATACGTAGGTGCTTTGGTATAGTACCAGTAGTTAGTTATATATAAGGATAGATTAAAGCTAAAAGTAGAGAGGATTAATGCGATTACTTTAAGGTCTAAGACACTAACTATGGGGTAGAACTTGTTACGGCACTAGTAGAAAATAGTAAATTGTGGCGGATAGTCGCGGACAGTTTTGGACAGTCGTAGATAGTCTCAGATAGTCGTAGACAGTTGTAGACAGTTGCAGACAGTTTTAAATAGTTGCAATTATGTAACTTAAGGGCCGCATAAAACCTTAAGCGGCACTACTATTTTTCTCCTTTCCTTTCTCTAGCTTTAGATCCTTATTTATAGATAATCCAATTATATAGGCTTACGCGACCCTCTTACTATACTTATATCTTAATTAACTAAGTTGCTAATATTATCTAAAGCTTATACTACTCTTTCTTCCTAAAAAGGAACTTAAATATATCTATAAGGCTATAAATAGGACAAGGACATAGAATAGGACCCTAAGGATATTACTAGGACTATAAGGATAGAATAGAACCCTAAGAACTAAAGGAATATAAATAGAACGCAAAACCTAAAAATAGAACACGTACGGACTAGAACTCCTAGAAAAATTAATAAATACTAAAAATTACCTAATACTCCTACCACTATGCTAAGAAATATAGTAGCTGGCAAAGCCGCTATAGGACCTATAAATACCTCCAATAGTAAAACAGTTGCCGTCTTAATCCCCTAGAAAGAGCTTGTAGTAGCTAATACTAAAATTAAACGGCTTTAGGAGCTACTTAAAACTAAAGACACCCCTCTACCTAGTAAGGAGTTATTAAACACCTAGAGACTTACTATAGTCCTTAAGGCCCTAGCATAATATATAGTATTAGCATTATTACGGTCTGTAAAGGTTATAGACCCCCTATTACTTACAGACGGAACTAACTCTATATTTAATAATTGGAAGCTTTAACTATAAGATAAGCTTAAAATCAATACAGACTACTTCCCTACTACTTAAACTAAGATAGCCTATATCTTTGGCCGTACTAGCAGGGATGTATATATATATTTATATCTATAATACGCCTAGGACTTAGCAGACCCCATCCTCTCTAAAGAAGAGATAATTAACTACCTATCTTTTATTTATAAGGACCTCTTTAAGATATAAAACGCCCGCCTTAATTATAAAGCCCTTAATATAAAAACAATGGAGACCTTTTTAGCCTTTTAGACCTACTCTCTATACCTAGTGTAAGAGTATATATATTAGGTCCCGCCGCGCTTGCGATAAGTTCGCAAGCACTCTCAGTCTTTTTGGCCGTATAGCGACGTGGAGGCGGGCCACGTTACACCTAGCTAGCTAAGCCTAAATTCCCTATAAAGATCTGCTACTAGACCTGTTTAATAAGCTTACCTTAAACCTATAGTAAGCTATATTACTAGTCTTTACTACTATATAGACGCTAAAGAAACTAATAGATTAGTGCTTAGCTATTAATTAAGGCCTTTGTTAAATTAAGGTATGTGCTAAGCGGTATAAAGCTAGAAACTCTTTAAACCAGATTATAAGCGTTATAAGAACGGCCTATAGTGCTCTAGTATAATTAGTAACCCCTATAGCACCAGCTATATAGCCTACTATTAATTTAGCAGCTAGCTATATAGTTAGCCCTACTATAGGTCCGACGCATACTTAGCCTATATAAAGCGACCCCTATAGACAAGCCCTTAGCAATTAAGGAGCTTACTTTTTATATAGCTAAAAGGACTACTTTGCTAAGGACTGCCCAATAAAGGTAGAAATGGATAAAGTTCTACTAATATAGGAGAATAGTATAAAGTTGGAAAAAGAGGAACCTTAGAGGCACACTCCTCTTTAGGGTTAAAAGGGATTAATATATTATATATTAATCTAGGTTGGCTAGTTGGTAGAAAAAGCTATACTATCTCTTATACTTTATTCCATAATAGATATTAAGTTTTAACCTTTGCTTTAGCTAACTTAGGAGTAAATGCCTTTACCTTAATTAATATAAAGTGCGCTATAAAACTGGCTAACCTTTTAAATATGCCTTTAAAAAAACTGCCTAAGCTAATTCCTATTTATAGGTATAATGGATAAATAGGACCACCTATTATAACTATCTCATAGATCTATCTCCGTGTTAATAAATAAAGGTAGTATAATATCCCCTTCCTTATTATAGACCTTAAAAGCTATAATATAATCTTAGGAAGAAAATAGCTAGCCTATTTAGGCTTATAGCTTAATATACAGAATAGACAGCTTATTTAGCCTAAAACTATACCCTTAACACCTTTCTTTATAAAAGAAATCAGTATTATAATAGAGAACCTTATCCAGTCATAGATAAATACCATTTATTAGGCTAACGCTATATATAGGGACTAGGCTTTTAAAGAGGATATATAGCTTAACCTATAACGTACACCATAAGCGAGCGGCCCACCCAAGCGAGCGGCCCACCTCAAAACTCACCAAAAATTAGAAAAATCGCACCTTAGTATCTCGACAACCACTTAATAATAAATTCTAAAATTTTAGATTTGGGCTTTTATATATACTCTATGGCTTCTATTAAATCTATATAGTAAATAGTTTAGTAGTTTTTAAGATATAGCAATTTGGGGGCCAAAACGAGGCCAAATCGCTATATCTCAAAAACTACTAAACCATTTACTATATAACTTTAATAGAAGCCATAGAGTATATATAAAAGCCTAAATCTAAATTATTAGAATTTATTATTACGTGGTTGTCGAGATACTAAGGTGCGATTTTTCTAATTTTTGGTGAGTTTTTGAGGTGGGCCACTCGCTTGGG
>Ga0307507_10005189_pt1 | contig 21769 bp, 5 predicted proteins | sample 7_EM_MG_FD_207223 | JGI IMG/M metagenome (GOLD analysis project Ga0307507, IMG submission 207223) | Populus trichocarpa ectomycorrhiza microbial communities from riparian zone in the Pacific Northwest, United States - 7_EM | ecosystem: Host-associated > Plants > Roots > Unclassified | place... | reverse complement strand
TACCCTTCTTTCCTTCCTTACATCCTCCCTACCTAGGGAGGCACTAGAACGGCAGCCAGCAGAGGACCGTTGCTAGAACTAGATAACTATCGCTAGAACCAGACGACCGTTACCAGAACCAGACGACCGTCGCCAGAGCCAGACGACTATTGCCAGAGCCAGACAACTGTCGCTAGAACCAGACGACCGTCGCTAGAGCCAGACGACCGTCGCCAGAACTAGACGACCGTCTCCAGAGTCAGACGACTGTCGCCAAAACCAGACGACCGTCGCCAGAGCCAGACGACCGTCGCCAGAACTAGACGACTGTCGCCAGAGCTAGACGACCGTCGCTAGAACCAGACGACCGTCGCCAGAGCCAGACGACAACGACTAGCCAGCGAGCACTATAAACGATTCGATCGATTGATCGAATCAAGGTAGCACAGACAGGTAGGCACAAATAGGGAGATGCTAACGGGTAGGCAGATACAGACAGGTAAGCAGATGCAGACAGGCAAGCAGATGCAGACAGGTAGGCAGATGCTGACGGGTAGGCAGATATAGACAGGTAGGCAGATGCAAACAGGTAGGCGATGCAGACAGGTAGGCAATGCAGACAGGTAGGCAATGCAGACAGGTAAGTAAATACAGACAGGCAAGCAGATGCAGACAGGTAGGCAGATGCTAACGGGTAGGTAGATATAGACAGGTAGGCAGATGCAAACAGGTAGGCGATGCAGACAGGTAGGCAATGCAGACAGGTAGGCAATGCAGACAGGTAGGCAATGCAGACAGGTAGGCAATGCAGACAGGTAAGCAGATACAGACAGGCAAGCAGATGCAGACAGGTAGGCAGATGCTAACGGGTAGGTAGATATAGACAGGTAGGCAGATGCAAACAGGTAGGCGATGCAGACAGGTAGGCGATGTAGGCAGGTAGGTAAGTCAATAGGTAGATAGGTAGAAGAGAACCATCGCTATATTATATTAAATTATCTAAAATAATATTATTTATTTTGCTAGCCTTATAAATAGCTTTAAAGTAGCTTTTATTTATTTAAAATATGTTATTAGTATAAAAGAGGTAAATATAATTATAGTTACCAAATGCGCAGATTACTGGCAGGTTGCGCGCAGGTTACGCGTAGGCTGCGCGCAGGCTGCGTATCAAAAAAACACAACATAGGCTAGTTGGTCGAGTTGCCAAATAACCTCAACTACGCGCCAATTACGTCAACCACCAACCATTGAGGCCATTGAAAGGGTACCATATTTTGCCGATGTAGTAAGAATTGGACTCTATATCATCTTGCCCATTTTATATAGGTATTATAGGCTTTCTCTAGTGTTCTGCAGTTCTTTACGGCCGTTGGCCTATATATAATTAGGTTTATATTATTAATAAAGCCTATCCCCTAGGTCGCCCCTTTCTTAAAGGACTTAAGTAGGTTGCTTATAAAGAAAAGGAAGAGTATAGGTAAGAGGGGTAATCCTTATAGTATTCCTGTTATAACTGTAATAGGGGGGCTCTAATATCTACTAAAGACTAGTAATATTTCTTTTTAGCCTATAAACCCTTAAACAAATTATATAATCTATTCTGGAAAGCCCTTTGCCCTAAGAATATATAGGAGGCGCTTATGGGGTACGTTATTATAGGTACCACTAATATCTAGGCTAAGCATTAATATTATAAAGTCCCTTCGCATCGCCCATGCAGATTTAATGGTAGTGGCGAGTAATATAAGTGCTAATAGTGTTAAGCGGTTCTTTCTTGCCCCTATTTAACTTTGTGGTAATAAGGTGTGTTCCTTAGCCATATCTACTATATAATCCACTATTACCCTTTCTAAGATCTTACTAAGGGTGTTTTTTAAGGCAATAGGGCAGTAGCTTCCTGGGATTAAGTAGTCTGCTTTGCCTTCTTTTTATAGAATAACTATTGTTATAGATCTTCTAAGTCGCGGGTAGTAGCCTATAGTAAAGTATACTCTAGCTATATCTATAAGCTAAGGTGCTATAAGTGGTCCATAAATCTTTAAGGCCTTATTTAGTATCCTATCTAGTCCTAGTGCTGTATTATTTAAAAAACGGCTAATAGTTCTAGCTATTTCCTCTATTATTATGTTATTATTAACCTATAAGTAAGTTACTGGTGTTTTACCTATAATATTATTAAGGTCTGCTAGAGCTGGTTAGGGAAAGAACCTTTCTATAAGAATCTTTACCTTTTTACTGTTGTTGTTAGTGGCCTATAACTCCCCTGCTCTTTATAGGGGTGGTAGGTATAGGTCTTTTACTAGGCACCCTACCTTTTTTTTTTTACCTATTTTGCTATAGCCTAAAGGCCCTTGTTATAGGGGAGGCTTAGGTTAGAAGTATACTTATTTATAAATTATCTCCAGTTATTCCTTACTTCTTTTTTTAGGGTATTCTTTAACTAGTTTCTTGTGTCTTTATATAATCTCTTATTATTAGGGTTATAGCTACTTATATATTTTCTTCTTACTTATTATTGGCTGGCAATAAGAACCGCGTATTATGCGGACTATATATATTGCGCGTAGGGGCCTAGTTATAAGACTGGGCAGTGCTCTTCTAGCCCATTTTTAATTGCTGCCTAGATCCTTTCTAGTTTTTGGTTAATTTTCTTAGGGGTGGCTAATAAGCCTCACTTATTTAGTATTAGGTGGATTTCTTTTAGGTCTTAAAGTTATTGTTTAACTATATTAAAGAAGCTATCTATCTTAAGCTTCCTTATTACATATCTTTTACTATTTAGTTGCGCCTTAATATCCAGGTCTAGCTATATTTAGATAGGGATATAGTCTAAGGTAAGTGCCTATTTTTCTTTAGGGTTGCACCTTTTAAGTCTCTAGTATAGGCCTTTGTCCATAAATATAAGGTTAATTATACTTCTAGTAGAGCCTTATTGCCATATAATTACTCCTAGGGGGGTGGCCAGTTTAAGGCCCCAGATGTCTATAGCTCTTAGTAGGCACTCTGCCTATTATTTAGTAGCAATGTGGATACCCCCCTACTATAGGTAGTGGAGGTTTATATCTCCTAATAGAATAAACTCTGTGCCTTTAGTTTCTAGTAAGCTTATTAATAATTATTCATTGCTTAACGTCCGATTCGGATCCCTATTGGGCCCACGCGGACTACTCCTTATAGTAAGCTTATTACTAATATAATATTCTCTATTTATAGAACCCCTTTAACCCTAGGGTTATATATATTAATAATTTATACCAGTCCCCTATATATCTGGATTGTTATAACTGTAATATCTAGGTTAACTGCCTGCTAAGACTATAAGGATAGGCTAATTGTAAGGGCGTAAAGAGGCTTTAAGGAAGATTTAAAGGAACAATATAAATTCTATCTAAATCTAAGGGTATATAGCTCTTGCAGAGAACAAGACGTTGCGTAAAGAAGAGAAGGGAATATAGGAAACTTGTAACTAAATATTTAAGGTCTTGGTAGCAGACGCGTAGGCATAAGCCCACGCGGATTTTAATAGATTTCGACCAAATTCCATTATATTAGTGGAACTTAGTGGAATTTAATTAAGTTGGCAGAATTTAGCAGAATTTAATTGACTTGGCAGAACTTGGTAGAATTTAATTAAAGTATTAGAATTTATCTATTAATTATTTTACTAAGACATTCCTACTGTAACTAGGCTAGTCCTATTATAGTACCCCCCCCCCCCCCCCTTTAGCCAAAGGTCTAAAACAATTTATAACTTATCACCTTATAAGCGTTGTAATATAGTTTAAGTTCTTTTTAATTTTAAGTTTCTTGCTATTATATTTGGTGTCTTCATATTAGGTAGCAGTTATTTGCCTTTATATTATATCCATTCAGCCAAAGTAGGCCATAAAGGATGGTCCTTATAGAATTCTTTTACTAAGGAAGGCGCGTTAGCCTTAATCTAATTATAGGTTTCCTAGGTTTGTGTTATATATCCTTCCCACTTAATAAGAAGTTTAAATTATTTAGATTATATTTTCCATTGCATATTATTAATTAAGTTAATAAAGTAAGAACCATTACTATTATTAACAATTATAGGAGGTAGCGGCGGAATTTTGTAAGTTATAGGATTATCTTTTAAATGTTGCAATAAGCTTATATAAAACGTTAGGTGTATTTTCATCTTAGTTAGTAGTTTAAGCTTATAGGCGTATAGGCTTAGTTTCTTCTTAATTTAGTATAGGCCCGTAAACTTCTAGTTAAGTTTCTTTAAGGGCCGTTAAGTCTTTAGGTTTTATATATTTAGGTAAACCATATTACTTTCCTTAAAGTCCCATACGGGAGCTCGTCTTTTATTTACATGCCATTCCTATACCATTTAAGTGTATATTAATTCACTTTATAATAGTTCCGTTAATTGCTTTATTTAATTAGCGAAGTTATATATGTTAATTAACTGGATCTGTTTAATCATAGGTCCTATTATATTAATTTTAAGTCGTGGTTTAAATCCAAGTTAAGGGTCTTATCTATAGGTCGCGTAGAACGGCGTTACGCCTATTAATACGTTTATTATATTATTAGCAGTAAACTTAGCTAAAGGCAGCCATTTTTCCCAGTTGTTTTATAGGTAGGAGCAGTATATTTATAGGTATTATTCCATAATTATATTCGCAATTTTAGTTTAACCATCTATCTCTAGATGAAATGCAGTTAAGAGTTATATTTAAATACTTAATTATTTGCATAGAGCTTGCTAGAAGTCTAAAACAAACTAGCTTTTATAGTTGGATATTATTAAGTTAGGAAGTCCGTATAGCTTAAAGACGTGCTTAATAAAACATTTGGCTACTAATATCGCGTTAATTAAGTCCATGGGTATTATATATCACATTTTTATAAGACGGTTAATAACTATTATAACATTCGTGAACCTATTACTATTAGGCAAGTCAACTATAAAGTTAATTAAGATGTCGCGCCATCTTTATATTAGAATTAGTAGCGATTAAAGTACTCCTTACTTCTTTACATAAGAGGTTTTTTTATATACGCATATCCTGTATACTTAAACGTATTTTTATACATAGTTGTACATTATAGGCTAGTAATATACTTGTTAAACAATCTTATAAGTCTTTGCACGGCCAGGATACCCTACTATAGAGGAGTTGTGTATAAAATTAAGTATTTTAAATTATAAAGGTTTGGAATTCGGAACTACCATTTTCTATTAATAGTATAATTAATTATTTTAAATTTTGCATTTAGCAAGTGTAATATCCTTATACTGTTGTTTTCCTATTTAAATTACTTTTATTATATTAATTATCTATATATCATTTTTATATTTGTATTCTATTAGCTTATTAATTTCCATTTCCTATTTATTAACTTCCAATTCATTTCTATTAAGTTCTATATCTAGAAATATAGGATATAGTTTTTTAAAATATTTAGGGGGCAATAAGATTTATAAACAATTTGTAATTTGTTTATCTAAAGCGTTCGCAGGTAGGTTCTATAATTATTATATTAATATATTAGGCTTCTAATTAAGTTTGCCCAGTTAGTACGTAATCTTAAAGTTAAATTATAAAAGGTATTTGGCTCAATAAATTTAGCGCTGCATTAACTGTTTTATAGTTATAAAGTACTACAGGTTCTTATAGTCTATTAATATGCATATTAAAAATAATAATCCTTTAAGCTTGGGACGCTATTATTTAAAGCATCTAACAATTATAAGCAGTTCCTTGTTGTATATTTTATAGTTTAATTCAGTAGGGGCAAGCTTTTAGGAGAAAAAGGCTACTGGGCACAGCTTACCATTCTTATTATATTGCAATAACACTCCCCCTAGGGCATAATCAGACGAGTCTATTTTAACAACATATTTAAGGTTCAGGTTAAAGTAGGTAAGAATTAAAGCGGTTATAAAACATTATTTTAAGTTATTAAAAGCTTATTTACATCTGGCAGTTTATTTAAATTTTATATTCTTCCTTATTAGGTTTACTAACGGTTAGGTAATTTTTAAGAACTAATTAATAAATTAATAATAGAAATTTGCAAATCCTAGAAATCCTTAAATGTCTTATACATTACTAGGGCTTTTCTAGTTTATAATCGCAGCAACCTTTTTAGGGTCCATTTTAATTCCGTTATAGGATATAATTAGGCCTAAGTACATAACTTTGGATACATAGAACTTACATTTCTTAATATTATATTGTAAATCCGCGTCTTATAGGTATTTAAGGACTATTTAGACGTACTTCCGGTGTTTAAAAAGCGAAGATAAGTAGATTAAGATATTGTTAATATACGTAGTAATAAATATATTAAGGAATTCTTAAAGCGTATTATTAATGTATTGCTAAAATATACTAGGACCATTCTTTACACTAAATGGCATTACTAGGTATTTAAAGAGTCCCCATTATATACGAAAAGCTATATACTTTTTGTCTCCTTTATAGACATGGATTTGGTTAAAGGCAGCAACTATATTAAGCTTTATAAAGTACCGTGCCTTTAATAAGCGGTCGAGTGTTTCTTAAATTAAGGGAATAGAATATTGGTTTTAAATTATAATTGCGTTTAGAGCTTAATAATTATATTATTATTCATTACTTAACGTCCGATTTAGATCCCTATTGGGCCCACGCGGACTACTCCTTATATATATATGGGGAGAAAACTCTTTTAAGAAAACCCCGTAATCCGTCTTCCTGCCTTTTAGGACTCGCCTATAAGGCGCCTATAAGTCACCTATAGTGCTCTACTACCTTACTTTTTAACCTCCCTGGGAACCACTACTGCCGTAACAAGCCTACGGACGCTCTAGTATCGCAAACTTTACTCTACTACTGTAGAGTTATTAGGGGGCGCCTATTGCTTACCCCTTTGCCTTTTATTACTATTTCCTTTACAACCTAAAACTGGTCTAGCACATTTTAGCTAATAAGCCACTAGGTAACCGCCTTAAGACCTTTTTATATTAAGAGTAGTGTGTTATAGTTCTCTATGCTAGCTACTAAGAGTATAGCTTCTTAGTTGGTGCGTAGGGGGCATAACAGTATTACGTGTTTTAGTATCTGTCTTGGCCAGCTATATTTGCATCTTAGGCTGCCTACTAAAACACCTACCTAGTAGAGCCAATCTTTTAGTTCTATTATCCCTATTCTTAAGAGTGTTGCTATTATATTTTCTGCCTTTGTTAGGCCTTCTTAGAGCTCTTAAGTATTTACCCCCTATAGCGTTAACTATGCTATGGCTTAGGTTTCTCTTACCTAAATTAGCCTCTATATTTTTAACTCCTATATACCTCTCTAGCGTTAGTCCAACCAGTATTATATTATAGAAGATAGTTTCCTAGCGTTCTTTTATGCTCTACTTTAGCTCCTTTCTCTTTCTTACTGTTATCTTTACTGGCCTCTTACGCGTCTCCCTTTCTTCTTTATATAGGCCTGGGCCTTAACGCAGCACTATTCTTCTTCTACTTTCTTTACCTGTTTCTCTAATATCTCTTCCCTACTTTAGGGTTGTTGGTTTATTCTCCTATAAGGCGCCCTAGGGTCCCTCTATAGTTTATTTAGGCGTGTCTTAATATACTTTATAGCATTAGAGTTGCGTTTACTTTACGCCCTTTGCATTACAGCAGCTTTAATATATAGTTATAGGGGGGGAATATTGGCTTCCTTCTTAAGTAGTGCTGTGGCCGTTCGCTTATACCCACCTATTATACTCTAAAGGCAGGCTGTTTAGACCTTTTGGAGTAGTTTAAGAAGTAATTTAGGGGGGCCCTTTTTGGTTTCTCTAATAGCCCAAATACTGGATCCATATATTATAGTTGGCCGGATAACTACTATATATAGTAGGCGTAACCTCTGGAAGTATGGACCTTATATAGAATTAACAATCCTAGATAATATAATATACTATACTTAGCCCTTACAGGCCGCTTGCACCGCATATATGCTCCACTAAAGCTTACTATTTACCTATACTCCTAATACCCTTAGGCCCTAAACTGGTTAACCCCCAAAGCCTTAAATATAGATTATATACTAGAGATCTACAGATTAGTTGCGTTTTCTTATAAAATAGATTAGCTAGTATTTCTCTAGTAAGAATTAGACTCTATATCGTCTTACCTATTTTATATAGGTGTTATAGGCTTTCTCTAGTGTTCTGCAGTTCTCTGCGGCTGTTGGCCTATATATAATTAGGTTTATATTGTTAATAAAGCCTATTCCCTAGGTCGCCCCTTCCTTAAAGGTATTAAGTAAGTTGCTTACAAAGAAAAGGAAGAGTATAGGCAAAAGAGGTAATCCTTATAGTATACCTATTATAACTATAATAGGAGGGCTCTAGTATCCGTTAAAAACTAGTAATGTCTCTTTCTAGCCTATAAACTCTTAAATAAATTGTATAATCCATTTTAGGAAGCCCTTTACCCTAAGGATATATAGAAGGCGCTTATAGGGTATATTATTATAGGCGCCACTAATATCTAGGCTAAGCATTAATACTATAAAGTCCTTGCGCATAGCCCATGCAGTTTTAATAGTAGCAGTAAGTAGTGTAAGTACTAATAGTATTAAGCAATTCTTTCTTACCCCTATTTAGCTTTATGGTAGTAGGGCGTGTTCCTCTACTATATCTACTATATAGTCCACTATAACCTTTTCTAAGATCTTGCTTAGGGTATTTTCTAAGGCAATAGGGCGGTAGCTTCCTAGGATTAAGTAGTCTACTTTACCTTCTTTTTATAAGATAACCGTCGTTATAGATCTTCTAAGTCGTAGGTAGTAGCCTATTATAAAGTATACTCTGGCTATATCTGCAAGCTAAGGTGCTATAAGTAGACCATAGGTCTTTAAGGCTTTGTTTAAAATCCTATCTAGTCCTAGTACTATATTATTTAAAAGGTAACTAATGGTTCTAGCTATTTCTTTAGTTGTTATATCGCTATTAACCCTTAGGCGAGTTACTGGTATTTTACTAGTAATATTACTAAGGTCTACTAGAGCTATTTAGGGGGAAAATCTTTCTATAAGAATCTTCGCCTTCTTATTATTATTGCTTATAGCCTATAGTTCGCCTACTCTTTATAGGGGTAGTAGGTATAGGTCTTCTGCTAGGTATCTCGCCTTTTTCTTTACCTATCTTGCTATGGTCCAAAGGCCCTTATTATAGGGGATGCTTAGGTTAGTAGTATATTTATTTATAAACCATCTTTAGTTATTTCTTACTTCTTTTTTTAGGGTATTCTTTAGCTAGTTTTTTATGTCTTTATATTATCTCTTATCTTTAGGGTTATAGCTACTTGTATATTTCCTTCTTACTTATTATTAGCTAGCTATAAGAACCGTATATTATACGGACTATATATATCGCGTATAGGGGCCTAGTTTTAAGACCGGGCAATACTCTTCTAGCCCATTTTTAATTGCTGCCTAGATCCTTTCTAGTCTTTAGTTAATTTCCTTAGGGGTAGCTAATAAGCCTTGCTTGTTTGGTATTAGGTAGATTTCTTCTAGGTCTTAAAGTTATTATTTAACTATATTAAGAAAACTGTCTGTTTTAAGCTTCCTTATTACATATCTTTTACTATTTAGTTGCGCCTTAATATCCAAATCTAGCTGTATCTAGATGGGGATATGGTCTAAGGTAAGTGCCTATTCTTCTTTAGGGATGCACCTTTTAAGTCTCTAGTATAGGCCATTGTCTATAAATGTAAGGTTAATTGTACTTCTAGTAGTGCCTTATTGCCATATAATTGCTCCTAGGGGAGTGGCTAGCTTAAGGCCCCAGATATCTATAGCTCTTAGTAGGCACTCTGCCTATTATTTAGCAGCAACATAGATACCCCCCAACTATAGGTAGTAGAGGTTTATGTCTCCTAATAGAATAAACTCTATGCCTTTAGTTTCCAGTAAGCTTATTACTAATATAATATTCTCTATTTATAGGACCCCTTTGACCCTAGGGTTATATATATTAATAATTTATACCGGTCCCCTATATATCTGGATTATTATAACTGCAATATTTAGGTTAACTGCTTGCTATAACTATAAAGATAGGCTAACAGCCTTACTAATTATAAAGCACATATATATAGCTACTTTTAGTTCGTATAGGAGCTAGAATCCTTAGGGGTAGTATATTAATTATATATAGGTATTATAATACGGCTCTTATATAGTAAGGATATAGTATTTCTCTAGGTCTAGACTGTCTAGTAGGGGCCTTACAAGGCGGTGGTTTGTATTACCACAGTTATACTATATAATAGATAGGTGGCGGACCCCTAGCGAGGGTTATTTAACTCTTTTTTGTTCTTTACTTCCTCTATTTCCACTTTCTTTAGGATTTTTAGAACTTCTATCTCTTATATCTACACCCTAGTTACTACTTATTTTATATAGGGCTTTCTATTCCTGTATCTTATATTTCTACTAGCGCTTTTATATCCAAATCTATTATCGTCTCCAGTTCTTCCCCTGGTCTTACTAGTTGGCTTTATACCCTTTATAGATCGGCTATAAATATTAGATTTGCCGCGTTTAGTCTAATTCTTAATTATCCTAGTCTTAAGCTTGCTATAGCTGTCTATAGGGGTCTTTCTATAGGGCATCCTCTTTCTTATATCCTCTGTGACCCTTATATCCCTGTTTGGTCTGGTAATATCGCGCGGCGTTACTTCTAGCCTATTAAGGCTTAGGATAGCTGGCCCAGCCCCCTAGTATTAAAGGTAGGGAACGCTAGAAAGGCACCTATATCCCTTTAGCTTATTACCTGTTGTTTCTATTTATATAACCTAGCGTATAGTTATTCCCGTAGCTGTTAAGCCCTTGCCTTCTATATTAGCAACTCAGTCAATCGAGGCACGAGTACGGGAAGAAGGACGCGCAAGCCTATACGATTAGATTATCTATAAACGAGGATCCAAAGCTAGAGAAAGGAAGGAGAAGAATAGCAGCGCCGCTTGATATTTTATGCGGTCCTTAAGTCACGTGACTCGCGTCTACTATAATCCACGTCTGCCAAGATCCACCGTTTTCCACCAGCGCCGTAACATTACCCCCCCCTCCGAAAAAGCCTGCCCTCAGGCTTTGTATGTCCGTATTATGTCCGTAGGGTATTCTTGTCTTTATGCTTAATAGGCAGCCTATTGTCTTTGCTATACCAGCACTCCATCTACTTGTTAAGGTACTTCGGGGGTCCAGGTTCGTTAGGGTATTGGTTATAGAATTCTTTAAGCTTCTAGGGGCAGCCTATAAAGTTCCAGGTGGGGTACTAGGTTGGGTCTAGATCGTAGCCTTTCTATTAGATACAGTATCGTAGCGTTCCTCGTACTAGTTTATAGGCTAGTATTTTATTAACTTCCTATTTGTCATCGCTATTAACTTAAATTGGTAGGGGAGGCTTATTCTTTTATCTAGGTAGTGGGTTATTTATAGCCTTCCGTAGCTTATCTGGCGAAAAGATAGGGTAAACCTTAATTAAGTCTAGGAGCTTAACCTTATACAAGTTACCTTCTTTATTAAGGATCTTATATAGTCCTACCATCTTATAGTCTAGCTTATGGCTAGGCCGTTCTATCTTTTAGTTCTTTATTATAACCCAGACCCTATTGTCCACTGTAAAGTTAGGCTCGCGCCTATGCTTATTTGCCTACTATTCTATTGATTTCTAGGCCTTTTCTAGGTTCTTATGGGCTACCATCTAGGCTTCTTTTAGGCGTTTGGCGTATTGCTAGGCTTCCTTATAAGATAGTTTTTTGCATACGGTTTGTGGGCCTTCTAGTCTATTCCAGTTAAAGCTAGTATGGGGTAAATATCCTATTTCTAACTAGATAGGTGCAAACCCTATAGAGTTATAGGGTAGGGTTACCTGGGCGTAGTCTATTAGGGGTAGTAGTTTGCCCTAGTTATCCTAAAAGTAGTTAATAAAGGGCCGGAGTCTCTGGTCTAGGTATTAATTTATAATCTCCGTCTAACCATCTATCTAGGGGTGGTATGCTGTAGAAAGCTTTAGCTTAATACTAAGGATCTAAGTAAACTTATTCTAGAAGGCTGATGTAAACTACAGCCTATGGTTAGATATAATAGTATCTAGTAGTCCATAAATTTGGTAGATATAATAGATGTATAGTTAGGCTACCTCCTTAGCATTAATATTCTTATAACAGGGGATTAAGAACGGGCGCTTGCCAAAACGGTTAACTAGGATTATTACCATATTATATCCGTCACGGTCTGTAGGCAGCTTATAAAAGTCCATAGAGATATACTACTAGGGGCGTTCTGGTATTAGGAGTGGCTTTAATAGTCCTAGGGTCTTGTTTCGCGGAATTATAGACCTATAGCAGTTGTTGCAGTTCCGTATATAACAGTTAATATCTATAACCATTCCGGGCCAGTAATATCGGTTACTAATAATTTTGCGGGTCTTATTCTTTCTAGGGTGGGCCGTAGAGACCTAGATATGTGCTTTAGCAATAAACCAAGTCCGTAAGTTCTATTCCTCTACTACTACTAGCCGTTCCTAATGCTTGAGTAATCCGTTTTTAAGGGACTAGGGGCTGGTAACATTCTTTACCTTCTTACGGTACTCCTATAGAGAAGAGGTTGTACGGTTTGTCTACAGTAATTCGTTAATAAGGTTAAATCCTAAGGGGTTAATAGGATATATCTCGGCGCCTAAGGAGTCTATACTTAGTTCTGCCTATATCTGGGGGTTAAGGTGCTCTAGTTATAGTAGTGTCTAGGTCCGTAATAAGATCTTTACAGCTATCTGGTTACCTAGGTCCTGTTTACACCTTATAAGAGTATCCGTACGGTTTATAGCGCCTAGTCTGTATATAATTAAGAAGTTAAACTGAGATAGGATATCCACCTAGCGTGCCTATTGGGCCGTAAGAGCCTTAGTTGTTATAAAGTATTCTAGGGCCTTATAATCTAAAACTACCTTAATAGGCTTAGGGGTCCCCTCTAGCTGTGTACGCTAGTGCTAAAAGCTAGAGATAATAGCCAGCATTTCTTTATTATAGATGTGGTAGTTTAGCTTAGCATCTATTATAGTCTTTAAATAGTATGTAATGGGGTGCTATTCTCCGTCCAGTTACTTCTAGGAAAAAACACTGGCTATTGCGCTATCTAAGGCATCTATTTCTAGCATCAAGGGCCGTTCTAGGTTAAAGTAGGCGAGTAGAGGAGCTAATACCAGCCGTTTTTTAAGCTTATTAAAGGCCTGCATATATATAGCGTTAAAGTGGAAGGGCTGGTCTTTCCTAGTAAGGTGGTTAAAAGGCCGGGCGATCCTACTATAGTTCTTAATAAAACGTTAGTAGAAGTTATAGAAACCTAAAAATAATTGTACCCCCTTTACGGTCCGTGGGGGTGTCTACTAGTTAATTACGGCCGTTTTCTCTAGGTTGGCCTTAATTCCGTCTATACTAATAATAAACCCTAGGTACTTTATACGCTTAACACTAAATTCTAACTTCTTAATATCGGCCTGGAGACCAGCCTTGCGGAGCCGTTATAGGACTTTATAGACGTGCTCCTTGTGTTCTAGCTTATTCTTAAAGTAAATTATAATATTATCTAGGTAGGCCGTATAGAAGTTGTCAAGGTAGTTAAAGAGTATATTGTTTATATACCGCTGGTACGTAGCTGGTCCGTTGGTTAGTCTAAAAGGAAGTACCTTATATTTATACGTTTTATAACGGGTCTAAAATATAGTAAGATCTACGGATTCGGGGTCTATTCTAATTCGGTAAAAGGCCTAGCGGATATTAAGCTTTATAAAAACTTTAGCTCTACTTATTCGGGCCAGTGTCTTATTAAGTAGGGGTAGTAGATAGCGGTCCTTGCGGGTTATATTATTTAGCTTATAGTAGTTAATACAAAAACAAAGTCCTCCGTTTGGCTTTTTAATAAAGAGAATTGGTAAGGCGAAAGGGACTTAACTACTAGGCTTAATAAAGCCCTTATCCAGGTTCTTAATAAGATATTGCTTTGTAGCCTATAATTCGGCAGTAGATTGCTAATAAAGGGGGCTATAGTTAAGGGTGTTTTCCTTATCTAGCTCAATCTCGATCTTGTGGTTGTATAGTTAGTAAGGCGGAAGTATATTGGATACTACCTTTGAGAATACGTCCTTGAATTTCCGGTGTTAATGGGGTAGTTTCTGTTCTACTAGCTTCTTATCTATAAGCTCGCCTTTCTGTCCGCTAAGCTCGCTTTTCTTTTTCTTAATTATTTAATCAATTTTATATAAGCTAGTGGTAAAGGCAACGGTATTAGGTTAAACCAAGTTCTAATAGAATCCTATAGCGCTGATACAGCAGATATCAACTAGGGGAAGGTCTATAGGTTTCTTTACGGACTTTTATTAGGCTGTATTTTGCGGTATAGGGTTTATAGTCTTCCTTAGCTTATGTTCTATTTTCCATAAATTATCCTTCTAGTCTATTAGTTTAGTATGGCGTCCGGTATTCCTAGCCTTCCTTTGTAGCTATATAGGGCCTAAGTTCTCTATGGGGGACTTGGCTAGGTTATTACTGATTTCCTAGGTCTCTAGTGTGGGTGGTGTAATATAGGTAGTCTAGGGGCGGCGTAGTATATAAATCTGTTGCGGATTAAGCTGCGTGTCCTTTTTAAAGGCCTAATCTCTACGTATAGTATTGGCTTAGTAGATGGTATTGATCTAGGGCTATATAAGGTTCTCTATTGTAATACTAATTTCTTTTATAAAGGAAGGGGTTGGGGGTAGGGATTTGGGCTAGAGAAGCTATCTATTCCGTACGTCAAGCTATAAGCCTAAATAGGCTAGCCATTTTCTTCCTAAGATTATATTATGGCTTCCCAGGTCCATAATAAGAAAGGGGATATTATACTAACTTTGTCTGTTAACACGGAGGTAGATCTATAAGATAGTTGTAATAGGTGGCCCTATTCTTCCGTTGTACCCGCGAATAGGAACTGGTTTAAGCAGTTCCTTAAAGGGCGCATTTAAAAATTTGGCCAGCTTTATAGCGCACTAAGTATCTATTAAGGCAAAGGTATTCGCTCTAGAGTTAGCTAAAGTAGAGGTTAAAACTTAATATCCATTACAAAATAAAGTATAAGGGATAGTGCAGCTTCTTCTACTAACTAGCCGACCCAGATTAATATGTGATATGTTAATCCCTTTTAACCCTAGAGAGGAGTCTTCCTCTAGGGTTCCTCTTTTTCTAACTCTATGCTGTCCTCCTGTATTAATAGAACCTTATCCGTTTTTGCCTTTATTAGGCAGTCCTTAGCAAAGTGGTTTTTCTGGCTATATAAGAAGCAAGCCCCCTAATTACTAAGGGCCTGTCTGTGGGGGTCGCTATACGTAGGCCAAGTATGCGCTAGACCCGCGGTAGGGCTAGCTGCGCGGCTAGCTGCTAAGTTGACGGCGGGCTGTATAGCTAGTGCTATAGGAGTTGCCAATTATGCTAGGGCACTATGGGCCGTTCTTATAGCGCTTATAGTCTGGTTTAAAGAGTTTCTAGCTTTATACCGCTTAGCTCGTACCTTAATTTAATGGAGGCCTTAATTAATAGCTAGGCAGTGGTCCGTAAGTACCTTTAGTATCTATACAGTAGTAAAAACTGGTAGTACGGCGCGCTGTAGGTCTAGGGTAAGCTTGTTAAAGAGGTCTAGTATTAGGTCTTTATAGGGAATTTAGGCTTGGCTAGCTAGGTGCAGAAAGCGGGTCTAAAAGGCTAAAAAGGTCTCTGTTGTTTTTATATTAAGGGCTTTATAATCAAGGCGGGCGTTCTATATCTTAAAGGGGTCCTTATAAATAGAAGATAAGTAGTTAATTATCTCTTCTCTAGAGAGGAAGGGGTCTGCTAAGTCCTAGGCATATCGCGGACGTAGATGCGTCTGTGCGTCCCCGCCGGTACGGCCAAAGACGTAGGCCATTTTAGCTTAAGCAGTAGGGAAGTGGTTTGTATTAACTTTAAGCTTGTCTTGCAGTTAAAGCTTCCAATTATTAAACGTAGGGTTAGTTCTGTCTGTAAGTAATAGGGGGTCCGCAACCTTCGCGGACTGTGACGATACTGATGCTGTATATTAGGCTAGGGCCTTAAGGACTATAGCAAGTCTGTAGGTGTCTAATAACTCCTTGCTAGGTATAGGGGTGTCTTTGGTTTTAAGCAGCTCTTAAAGCCGTTTAATTTTAGTATTGGCTACTGCGAGTTCTTCCTAAGGGGTTAAGATGGCGACTGTTTCACTATTGGAGGTATTTACGGGTCCTGCAGCGGCTTTGCCAGCTACTGTATTTCTTGGCATAGTGGTAGGGGTATTGGGTAATTTCTGGTGTTTGTTTATTTTCTGGGGGTTCTAGTCTATGCGTGTCCTATTCTTAGGTTTCGCGTTCTATTTGTGTTCTTTTGGTTCTGTCCTGTCCTTAGGGTCCTATTCTGTTCTATTGGTATCCTTTAGGTCCTTTTTTGTGTCCTTGTCCTGTTTGTAGTTTGTAGATATTTTTAAGTTCCTTTTTAGGAAAGAAGAGTAGTGATGAGCTTTGAATAATGTTAGCAACTTAGTTAATTAAGGCACGAGCATGGGAAGAAGGACGCGCAAGCCTATATGATTGGATTGTCTATAAACGAGGATCCAAAGCTAGAGAAAGGAAGGAGAAGAATAGCAGCGCCGCTCGATATTTTATGCGGTCCTTGAGTTACGTGACTCGCGTCTATTATAATCCACGTCTGCCAAGATCCACCGTTTTCCACTAGCGCCGTAATATTCTATCTTCTGTATTTAATATAGTCTACTCTCTCCCACGCCTTATATATGCTTTGGTAACAGTTTACGTATTTTATTTAGTCTTAATTTAAACAGTATCTTGTATTATAGGGGCCTGTATAGTAGCTACAGCACACCTATGCTGTGTATATGGATTGGGTGTGTCCCTATTATATATAGTAATAGTATTATTCTAGGCGTAGTTTGTGGTTATAGAGCCTTATGTTATATATAAGGCTATTTATAATTATTCCTTTTTAGATAAGGAGTTTTTGCATTCCTAGTGTATATATACTAATAATAAGGGAGCTATACGTTTAACTAGCGTCTCCCTAGTAAGTCTTTAGCAACTTTTATATTCTCTTATTGTTCTTATTATATATTTAGATTATATTTTCCTGTTAAAGCCATTAGGTTTAGGTAATTTTAAGTCCCGGTATAAGGCGTTCTATATATTTTACTATCTTCTATATAGTTGCTATGTTATTTGCCTGGCGTCCCTTTTCTACCCTAAGGCTTATAGAAACCGCTAGGACTTTAACTAGGTAGTCTTTATAGAGCACTTTTATACTAATATATTCTCCTAGCCTATCCCCTACCTTTATAGCTTATTCCTTTGCCTATTAGTCCTTTAGGGTAACTCTAATGTCTCCGCTCCTTAGGTGTTAGACTATAATAGCGTTATAGACTTCCTTGCAAATCTCTATAAGAACTTCTGTTTCTAATTATCCCCTAAGCCCCTCTACTTTTTTTATATTTAGTTATATTATAATTATATACCCAGTTATTGTTTTAAGGGGGTTAGGTTCCCTATACTATAAAAGCATAGCTATAGCGGCCTAGGTGTGGTTCGCTAGTAAAAAGGGGTTTTATTTATTTTTAATTTTACTTAGCTGTTAGAGGATTTAATTAAGGGATTGCTAAAGGGGCGCCTAAGGGACACTAAACTAGCGGAGCTATTCTGCTAGCTATATTAGTTTGCTATAGCTAACGGTTACTTCCCTATAATTACGGATACTAGACGCGTCTAATAGGCTTTATATTTTGTTAGATACCTTCTTAATAGAGGTATTTCCGCTTTATAGTATAGTATTTGCCTGTTCTTATTGTGGAGGGCCATTGCTAGGCGTGGTTCTAGCGGTCGTGTGCAAGTGCGAACCACTGTCGTTCGACGTGTGCCTCCCCTACAATGTAGGCATCTTAGGGGGATTCTCTGGGTTTTTTCGGGGTTCTTTTTGGTTGGTTTTGGTCTTTTTAGGCCGGGTGCAGCAAGAGCTCCAGGTCTTTTTACTTCTTTATTAAAGTTTTTTTATATAAGATATATATAGAGCTCAATAATTAATACAGAATCTTAAGCCTTTTTCTGGCTTTTTAATAAATAGTATAGGTAAGGCAAATAGAGATTAACTAGGGCAAATAAATCCTTTTTCTAGATGCTTATTAAGGTACTATTGCATCACAAGCAGTTCTTCTTATAATATACCGTATAGCGGACCAAACTTTGGTGTTATACTAGGTTTAAGTTCTATCTTAAAATTATATACATCCTAATATAGGGGTAGTTAATCTGCAAATCTTTTTTTAAACTTATTAATTAGATTATGGTACTCTTTAGGTATAAGAGGTTGAGGGTTAATATATTGCTTTGGTTCTAGTGCTTTCTTAATATCTTCTATAGTTACAGCAAAGATTTTATAGTCTTGTTTTCGTGCTAACAAAATAAAAGGTGCGGCTTGTATTATATAAATTTCAAGAGGTTTTGGCGTAATATCTTCGCATTCTTTACTACAATTAGCAGTTATAGCCTTATTATTTTAGCTTAGGGTCCATAGTAGGGGTAGTTTATATTATATTAAATTTAAATAATCTTGTGCATGTTTATAGGGCAGGTGGTATTTTAAGCAATAACTTTAGTAGTAGGTCGTGTGGAACTTTAGTATTTCTTTAACCCAGCTAATTAAAGGGTTATGTCGTTTTAGCTATTTATGTCTAAGTATTACCTTATAATGCTTTAGGGGTGTCACAAATAAGGAAACGTATTTAAGGTATTTGCCTATCCGCATCTTTATAAGAGCGTAGTGCGTCAGTTCGCTATATATTAAGGGCTTACCATTAAAGCCTTATAAGCCTTAGGGCTTATTAAGTTTCTTTAAATTTAGGCGTTAAGTTTTTGCGTAGTTTATATTAATAAAGCCTATGCTAGTAGCTCTGCTGTCTATTAGTATTTATACCTCCTTCCATTTTCCAAGTATTTAAATTTCGCTAAGTATATTAAGGAAGTTATATTGTGTATCAGCGCTAGAAGAGCCTAGACACTTATACTCTTCCACTTCTTATCCTAAGGCGCGACTTGGCCCTAGGATAATTCGTTTTCTAAATTAACTAAAGGTAAGATACTTTATAACAACTAGGTATAATTTATAGAACAAATATAAGTTAAGGAATGAGTACAGCTTAAAGACCAAGTGCGATTTAATATTTAGGAGGAACTACGGCGGACCTTTTCAAAAGGGTAAGTTTGGCAATTTCTTTAAATATATCCTTTTTTACCACATCTAAAGCATTCTCCGTTTGTGGCTTAAGTTCTTCGTTTATTAGTTCCTAAGGGCGCATAAGATTAAGTGGTATTAAGGTCTATAGGGTTATATATAGGACTTTTTAGGTTTAGAGAGGGATCGCGTTTTGGGATATATATTGGTTTTATAGAGTTTTAGATATAAGGCGTAGTTGGCTTTAGAGAATAAGTCTGTTTATTATATTAAAGGTCCTTATTAATTTATTAACACACTATAGCGAATTTAGGCAGGTCTTTTAACAGTTCCCTACTTACTAACTAGGCTCTAATCTTATCTAAAATAGCTTGTTAAAAAGCAGCAACTTTAGCGGCTTTATTCTAATCCAGTTTGCTAATAAGGCCTAAAAATTCCGAAAAGAAGCTAGTAAATTCTCGGTTCTGTTATTATAGGTTTTTAAGTTTAGTAACAGCTATATATTCGTGGCTAGCGTTATTATATATTCGTTCTAGTAGTGAGACAAAGATTTTAAAATTAATGAAGGTGCCATTACAGAAGAATAGATCTATAGTTTATATAGCATCCTTGCTTAAACAAGACATTCCATAGCTAATTTTGCTAGCTTTAGTAGGGTATTAGTTATAGTTTATTAAGAGTTTAAGACGGAGCTTGGCCATAAAGGGATATAGGTTGTTTTAATATCTATTAAATATTAGAGGATCAGGGAGCTTTTTAGATTTTATAATAGGTATCAAATTTATTATAGATATAGGTTAAGTTACTATTACTAGTTTAAAGTTCGCGTTTAAGGGGCCAGGCTTAGATACAGTTACTTTAATTTTATTTGTAGGCGGTGTCATAGTCTCTAATATAAGTGTTTTAATATTACGGAGTTCTTTACGGAGTGTTTCCATTAATCGCTAATGCTAGGCCTTTAGTGCAGCTCACTACTAAGCCAAAGCATCCATAAAGGCTTCTTGTATTGCAGTTAACTGTTCCCTAACTAGGGTTATAATGCTTATGGTTAACACATGGGATTTAAGGTTGTTTGCCATTTTAATAGTAGTTATTTTTAACGCAATGTAATATAAGGGCGCAAAGAGGCTTTAAGGAAGATTTAAAGGAACAATATAAATTCTATCTAAATCTGAGGGTATATAGCTCTTACAGAGAATAAGACGTTGCGTAAAGAAGAGAAGGGAATATAGGAAACTTGTAACTAAATATTTAAGGTCTTAGCAGCAGACGCGTGGGCACAAGCCCATGCGGATTTTAATAGGTTTTAACCAAATTCCATTATATTAGTGGAACTTAGTGGAATTTAATTAAGTTTGCAGAATTTGGCAGAATTTAATTGACTTAGTAAAACTTGGCAGAATTTGATTAAAGCGTTGGAATTTATCTGTTGAGTGTTTCACCAAGACATTCCTACTGTAACTGGGCTAGTCCCATTATACTAATAGCCTTACTAATTATAAAGCACACGCGTATAGCTGCTTTTGGTTTGTATAGAAGCTGGAATCCTTAGGGGCAGTATATTAATTATGTATAGGTATTATAATACGGCTCTTATATGGTAAGGATATAGTATTTCTCTGGGTCTAGACTATCTAATAGGGGCCTTATAAGACGGTGGTTTGTATTGCCGTAGTTATACTATATAATAGATAGGTGGCGGACCCCTAGTAAGGGTCCTTCGTCTCTCCTTTATTCCTTACTTTTTCTATTTCTACTTTCTCTAGGATTTTTAGAATTTCTATCTCTTATGTCTACGCCCTGGTCGCTACTTATTTTATATAGAGCTTTCTATTCCCATGTCTTATATTCCTACTAGCACTTCTGTATCTAAGTCTGTTATTGTCTCTAGTTCTTCCCCTAATCTTACTGGTTAGCTATATACCCTTTATGGGTTGGCTGTAAATGTTATATTTACCGCGTTAAGTCTAATTCTTAATTATCCTAGTTTTGAGCTTGCTATAACTGTCTATAGGGGTCTTCCTATAGGGCGTCCTCTCCTTTGTATCCCCTATAACCCTTATATCCTATTTGGTCTGGTAATATCGCGTAGTGTCGCTTCTGGCCCGTTAAGGCTTAGGATGGCTAGCCTAGCCCCCCAGTATTAAAGGTAGGAAACGCTAGGAAGGCACCTATATCCCCCTAGCTTATTGCCTGTTATTTCCATTTATATAACCTAGTGTGCAGTTATTCCTGTATTTGTTAAGCCCTTACCTTCCGTCTCCTATATTTAATACAGTCTTCTCTCTCCTACGCCTTATATGTGCTTTGGTGGCAGTTTACGCATTTTATTTAGCCTTGGTTTAAGTAATATCTTATATTATAGGGGCCTACATAGTGGCCATAGCACACCTATACTGCGTATGTGGATTGGGTGTGTCCCTATTATATATAGCAATAGCATCATTCTAGGCGTAGTCTGTGGTTATAGAGCCTTGTGTTATATATAAGGCCGTTTATAATTATTCCTTTTTGGAT
>Ga0307507_10005188_pt1 | contig 21776 bp, 15 predicted proteins | sample 7_EM_MG_FD_207223 | JGI IMG/M metagenome (GOLD analysis project Ga0307507, IMG submission 207223) | Populus trichocarpa ectomycorrhiza microbial communities from riparian zone in the Pacific Northwest, United States - 7_EM | ecosystem: Host-associated > Plants > Roots > Unclassified | place... | reverse complement strand
GCCGCCCCCTCATTTTTTATTCCCCTACCTCCTGTAGCCATCCCAATACCGGCCGTCTGTGGCTGCCCTTTATCCTTTACTACAACTCGCAGCTTTTCAATATCCCCGGCAGTCTCCACCACAATCCCCGCTGTCATCCTATCTTCCCGCCCTTCTACCTAGTCTATAGCTACCTAGTGTTTGTGCCCATACTAATAGTGCGTCAGGCCGAGGGTTATGGCAAAGACCTGCTGCCCACCAGACAATTTTCCCAACACAAGACGGTGTCTAGCGGTCCCGTCCGGTCCCATCTTCTTGGCATTACCCCCGCCTTCACTGTAGGGTCCCCAGACGGTTCGGATCACTCTCAGAGACAATGGCGAGAATGATCCATCCCGGGAAGCACTTTTACTTTCTCAAGTGTACGACTGACGTTAAGGACGAAGGAGGATCCAAGGGGCATATCGTGGAGAGTTCTGAGCAAGTTGTTGGTGGGGGTGCTCTCCAGAGTTTCACATTGGGAGGTGCTTGAGCTTCACTCTAAGCAAGTATTTCCAACTCTTCTCCCCTTCCACTCTTCGAACATATTTGGTGAGCTAATACTAGGTTGAGGTCTATAAGCCCAAACTAACAACCACTCACCAGTGCGCCGACAACGATGTTCCGTTCAACACCATTTCTGGAGTAGTCTAGCATATTTAGCCCATACAGTGCAAGGTAGCCATTCTACATTCACTGCGTGAAAGAAATCACCGCCTGGTTACTGTGAGGGGATAACTCTTTACATAGCTTAAATCAAGCAATCACTTAATCTCACAACACATGAATGGCTGAATGGCACCCTAACTCATAAAGCCCTTACCTACAATTCTCAAATCTCACCAAAAAGATTCAACTCTTGCCAAAGCAAGTCCTCGCGTGACTAAGTTGCGATGGTCAGCCTTTCCCTTCAGATTTTAAGTGAGGTGTTCCTTGTGGGAGAGGTTTTCCAAAAAAAAGAGAAGTCTGGAAACGATATCAAGAGCGGGTATTATTATTATTATGAACCCGTTTTTATTAGAACATACTCTCTACCCCTTCTAGCGCTCTATACCTCTATCTGCCCCGCAAATAGATCTTAGGGCATTTACAACCCTCTACCCTCACCAGCAACAAAAGTGGTTCGCCGAGCATTTTTCAATGCTCGACTACATCCACCGTTCTCACCGGGGGGTTCGAACTGGCGCTGGTTATCGCTTCGGACGATTCGGGACCAGTTCCTTAGCCGTTAGACCATCGGAACTGGTCGAAAATAATCTCTCCCCTTCGAATTTTAAGCCTGCTCTTCCGTACACAGGAAATTAAAACAGAATCCTATCGTAATAACAACATCAAGTGCTGCAACTCTTATAATATTAATTACTATCTCATGATCAAGTATTTTTATGGAGAAAAATGATGAATAAGGTCACTCCTATATTACCATAAAAGCACCGTATTGCACAGTTCCTTGATTAGCCTCTATCTATATTAGATAACGCCCCAGGAACAGCCAGATAAATTGGAATGGAAAAGAAGAACCAAGAGGTGCTCGGACGCAGAATAAGCAAAGTCAACACTCTCCAGCCTGGCGTTGGCCCGCACATAATTTATAGTATGTTGTGGTGTTCTTTTATAGGACCTAGGGTAGATAGATTGAACGGTGTTGTACACCATTGCAGATTTCCTAAAAAGGTCATGAAAAAAAAAATCCCCCAGAAAAAAGGTTGCAATTTACTTCTTTTTCTCTTCTCTTTGGGGGAGCTCAGGCTAGTTTTGCGAGCCATTGAATTTAAGTCTCTGCGAAGCTTCTAGTGAAGGCTCTTGGCCTTAAGCAGAACTAGGAGTACGCCCTACTGTGAATCTGATTGAGCAATCAATTTCTGGAGAAAAAGAAAAAAATGGAGATCTAGACTTCGTTTGGTAACACATATTTGAATTCACCATGGCAGACCACTGCCACCTGTGGGAATGCTCTAGCTGCAAAAGGATGCACCTCATAGCTTTTTATAATTTGTATCTTTATATAGGACATGTGAGGGCTATCGCAGTCAGAATTCACTTCGTAGCTGTAGATAGAACATGAATGTATCCCCAAGGGTAATTGTTAGAGTAGACTCAGAGAATTATGGGGTCACAAATCATGCGCCTAATATTGATAGTAAAGTTGGTGGAATTGAACAGAGATATCGAGAGGAGACAGGTCAGGTGCATCCATAGTATGTATCTCTGCTGCGTTCAGTTTCAGCATCACGACACAGCAGGTACCGGCGGGTTACTGCTCGTGAATTATTCATATTGCTCAAGCCGCGCGGTGGTATATCGTGAAGCCCCAAGATAGGGAACTACTCCCCGAGCCGGGCACTAGGCTGCCATACTCTGGAGGCCTAAGGCTTACACTTCGAAAGTTTAAGCTCTAGACTGTAGCTTTAGTTGGCCTGCCGACCTATCCGAGTGCCGGTAGTCTAGCCTGCCCGAGGGGGGGCACTGCCACCTCCCGGACCATGCTAAATAATATTTTCCTAATCATGGTTTCCTTTCTTCGTTTTTTCTTATTCTGCTCGCTTAACAGCACATGCTGTGAAGACGGGAATCACTGTCTCTCACTCGGATGTTAGTAACAATAGAATGATAATCGTTTGGTAATCAGACGGAGGCCAAAGCACACAAAAATTGCCGGTTTTCGAGCTACCATTACCCAACCGCCATAGGGAGAAACAGCATAGAAAAAGAAGGAAAAAAAAGGAATTTCCTATAATACCACCCACACAAAAGGGTGTGGGATTTTTTACCTTCAGTTTTCCTCATATTGTAGGGAGGAGTGAGGAGTGGAATGTCGTTTCTCTCGAGGCATCATACCTGCCACGACCTGGGTTTTTGTACGGGAAAGATGCGTTGCGACACACCTTATATAGTTCGTGCGCCTGCGGCTCTGTATAAATTTTAGATGAAGGTCTGGGATAAATCTAACTTCGCACATGGTAGACCCTCCCAACTCCTCAATTCTTTTTAAAAGAAACCTTTCTAAAGCTGAGTTTCGAGGTATCTGTGGAAATATAATAGTTTGAAAACCGGTAACTTTGGTGCATTTTGGTTTCTGTCTGGTTAGTAAACGGTCCCTATTGGGTGGTGTACTTAACCACACACTCTTAAAACCCTTACCGACAATTCTCAAATCTCACTAAAGAGACTCAGCTCTTGCTAAAGCAAACACTTGCGTAATTTGATTGCGAGGGTCAACCCTTCCCTTTAGACTTTAAGTGATGATCTTCTGTAGACAGGAAATTTTCAAAAAAAGAAAAAAAGTCTGATAACAATATCAAGCGCTGCAATTCTTATATTGGGAACGAATTTTCATTAGAACGTACTCTCTATCCCTTCTAGCGCGCTCCATATCTCTCTCTATCCATCCCCCAGATAGACGTTAGGGCATTTACCACCCTCTACCTTCACCAGCAACAAAAGTGGTTCGCCGAGCATTTTTCAATGCTCGACTACATCCACCGTTCTCACCGGGGGGTTCGAACTCGGGCTGGTTATCGCTTCGGACGATTCGGGACCAGTTCCTTAGCCATTAGACCATCGGAACTGGTCGAAAATAATCTCTCCCCTTCGAATTTTAAGCGTGATCTTCCATAGACAGGAAATTTAAAACAGAATCCTATCGTAATAACAACATCAAGCGCTGCAACTCTTATATTACTATTGCACGATCCCAGCGTCAAGTTCCGTTTACTTTTCCTCACCATTACAACCACAATAACCAATCAGTCCTAATAAGGATTTAACTTTATTCCCATGCATGTTGGAAGGCTTGTGGAAGGGATAAAATAAATGAGTAGAGAGGATGATACAAATGTAAGCTGCACTTTCTATCTAATTTACGTTATAATCCAGCTCTGGCCCTTTACCGTAGGCTGCGGCAAACCAAAGAGAAAGCATACCCGACACAACGCTATCACCCATTCTGACCCTACAACCAGACGTCCCCCCTGCCAACACGAAGACCAAGCAGTTCTACGATGAGGACAAGCCTGAGGGAGATCATCAGCATATTGAAAGACGACACGCTCTCCTCCCACTTGCGAACAAAACGTGCAGAAAATTAGACCACGTCCTCGCCCAAGGACCAGTAGGTTTTCGGATATGCACTTTCTACGTCGAGTACGACAAAGCAGGTCAGTATAATATTCTTTAGTCTCAGTTTTAAAGCTGTCCGGGTTCAACTCATCCTACTTACCTCTTCTCCCAGTTATTTGCTCGATCAATTGATCAGATAATATGCAATTCTGTTCTCGTCTGTTTCCTTCTGGTCTTCCGTATTGTTTCCTTCGATTTATTTTTACTGCTAATATATGTCGCTGTTTCACTGTATAAATAGTGGGTCCCTTGGGGCTTCTCAGGCAGAATGAAGTTCTCAAGCATCTCTCGCTCTCCTAAGTCTCCAGTATAAACAGTTCAACCATTCAAGCTTTTTACAACAGAGGATGTAGAGGTGAATATACCCGCGCCTCGTTCTAGGAAAGTATTTTAGGATCGGGGGAATGGTGGGAAGGGGTTGAGCTGGGGCTGTGACGGGTAGGCTGGGCCCTCGAGCTAGAGGGAAAAGAAGTCTGAATTGACCAAAAACGTGTGTTTCCTCAAACTCCAATGCGGTATAACACCACCAGCCCGACGTTTCAATCTATATGATTCCTATATGGACAGTTTCACTACTTCCTTTTGTTGAAACCTACTAAGGCTGGCCTAGTGTTTCGCACTCTCACTGGAACCACCCGGCGTTTGGAAAACTCTTTCATATGTTTGACCTGTATAGCGGAAACACTGGTTGTTGGAGATGGAACAAGACTAGCACTAGCTACCTACTATGTCATTCTTTATGTATCAGTATAGTTTGACATGCGAGACAGTGGAGGATTTCCTACTTTTCATTCGGTCTTTTCCTTTTCTGTCTCTATGATTTTTGGCCGACTCTGTCTCTATAAGAGACCCTACTGTTCGTGTTTCTTTTCATAACAACCATCATTAATATCGTCTACTTCTTCGTTCACTTTTTAGATACGAATCTATTCTGTCTCTCTCGCATAGTTGCTCCTGTACGGAAGTGAATACCACGGCAGTCACCCATTCGCCCTAAAACTTCACACCTTTAAGCTATCATTCGGATTTACGAGAGCGCAGAGATCCCGGGGTACAAAAGCTAGATAATAATATATTGGAAACTGGTTTTATTGAGCATAACTCTAGCAAGTACGTCTCCAGCAGGCTCTAGACTGCATGGAATCTAGGGAGGTAATTGTAGAGCACCCTGAGGGCCTATTGTCCTGTTATATCATCTTCTGCAGCCAAAGAGTGCGCTCGATCGTGAACTATCGGAGGATAACTAATAAATGGCGCAAAGGTCAAACACTCAGACTAGAATAGGGCTAGATTACCGGGCAGATATAATCAGAAACTTCGTTCGCTCGTCCTCATCATTAACTAACTAACTAAACAAAACCTAAATATATATAATATATAGAGTGTAAGGTAATCATCTTGCTTGTTCCATCGCTTCCCACGCTCATCGTTTTTCTCTCTATGTATGACCCTACTTGTCTGCGTGCTTCTGTAATAACATAACAATAAAGAAAGAGACATGACCGTAAACCCTCTCCATCACTCCTGTCAACTCCAGAACAAATGAAATCACTTAAAGACATTCTGTAATCTTTCACGGTCAACTAAAACACTCCACTTTCGGTACCTCTGACATCTATCCTTGTCCGCCAACTATGACAACTATCTGGGTGCATGGTGAGAATGGAGTAGTCCTTTATTCTGGGCTTAGGATGTTCTGGCTTAGCTAGTGCTCTTACACAAACTCTCACTCCTCAGCTGTTCTGTCTTTCATTTTTTCGCCTTATGGGGGAAGGTTTATGGGGGTGCGGAAGCCGATTTGGAGGAGGAATCGTGTGCTGGTATTGAGCGGTGGGAAGTATGACTCCTATTGTCCTAATGGAGGCAGATTGGAAAGGAGAGAGGCAGGGGAAGCAAATCCAGAGGTGGGTTTTCACCCACAGCCTGTTCCTTTGTGGTCTTTCTGTCTTTGCCGGTCATTCCCGAGGTGAAGTGGCACGTGTCTAGGGTTCTCGTTTCGTCTACTCACTATCCTCTTGTGTTTTCACAGCACGAATCTACTAGAGGAAGGAAGGTCAGGATGGTTTGGTAGATACAGGGACAGGCATTGCAGCAAACACTGAAGACTCTTGTTCTCGCCGATTGGCTGCGTAAGTCTGTGTTGCAATTTTGGAAATTCTACCCAGGTAGAGTAGGGGCACGGCAGCACACATACGTTGGATCGGTAAACTCTTCTGGTGGCCGAATTTTCTTTTTTGATAGTTAAGTTAGGATCGCTGAGGATTCGCTTCAGGAGGCAGTTGGTAGGTAGTGTCATGTCGTCTCACTCGTACGTCTATAAGTTTTAAGTTTCAAAAGTTAATGCACGACGTATTCCAGGGATAAGTGTAATATAATACGCGATACCCATGCTTGGGGCGAAATGAGGGGGCTTTGCGATGACGAATTCTCTATCTTTTCGATGCCCCAAGTTGTCCCTGCTAGAGAAAGACTATGTGCACAGATAGAACCAATACCGAGGATCCACCAGTGGTGAGTGAGATAGAGTGTGGCCTACTCCGCTTAGATGGGGCCGGGCGTTTCCTATGTTGGATTGGATTTGGGAAAGATGTTTAGATTACCCGGCATGATAGTTGGTTAGTGCAAAAAGAAGCCAAAAAAACCTTAAAGCAAACCTAGATGCGCAGCAAATTGTCACCCCATTGGTGGGTATCGAGGGGGATTCCCTCATGGGATGGTTGATATCAGTGGCAAAGACCTTTCTCTGTATTCAAAAAAATGACAACCCTTCGTGGATTCTTCCCTGCATTCAAGTTACTCCGTAGACACTATAAAGATCGGTTTAAAAAAGAGAAAATGAACCAAAATTAGTTTCTTCCCTATCAAAGTCTTTGAGAGAACAAACGTTGATCACTGCCGGCCTGAGGTGATTCATTGATCGAAAATTTATTAAAGCGTCGCAATCACCCTTTGGCCGTCTACCTCTCTAAATCTTACTACCACAAAATCGTTTACGAGTACCGCAATCCTAGATCAATAGACGGTGTTTACGTGCTGCGGTGTTGTGACCGCTACGATTGGAATATCGTAGGGTATATTCAAAAAGGTGCTCTGTGGGGGCAGTGCTCTGGCCATGGACATCGTCCTTGGGTACCGTAAAAATTGGGAAGATCCAGAATACGCTAGCATGGGTAAGAAAGTGCGGCTGGAAGAGAAGTTGCTTCAACTGGTAATAATATTTCGCATGATCGCCACACAAGCACAGAATTTCTTCTCTTTCAGCAGTTCGATTTCCTCTAAAGGGGGTAACGGTTTGCCACACCTTCTTTATCCTTGCTAGCGTATTCTGGGTTTTCCCAATTTATACGGTAGTCTGAAACAGTGAAATTCGTGGCCTGCACGCTAATCCTGTTTAGGAGCCTCCGAGTACCGGTATCGTGGTTCGTTGGAAATAAATGCCTGTTATGATGCTGAGTCATTTGAACATTAAAAAACCGAGACTGGTAACTAGAAATAGCTAGTTGCTGACTGATCTTCAACATCTTATGTTCATGCTATCTCAATAGTGGAGCTGTACCAAACCGATCTGGAGCACAAGTACTTGGGGGGATGTACAAGACGGGGTTGTTCGCTACTAAAATAATCTTTGACTTGCACGAAATCATCTCCCTGGTAGTTGGACCCTACCAATTTCCCGAAGCAAAAACCCATGTATTACAGATATCTAGACAAGAAAGGAAATGATTCTAGAGAGAAATATCAAATGAGTAACACCAAAGGAAATACATAACTATGTCCTCCGCTTGGTTGTCCGTTTGTCAGTTCCGCTGTCGGAGGCTTTGGTGAGGCTGCCGCTGCCCTTGCCTCAGGAGATCGTTACCGCCGATGGATCCCTGGTGGCAATACGGGCGCATTGAGGTGGTGTGTGAGGGGAGGTGGGTGGGTGATAAAAAGCGCGAGGTGTAGGGAACTAAAGAACGCGAGGTGTAGGAAGCATGGTGATCTCGTAGTGGAAGGAGTTTGGAGGTGCTTTAAGTATGGGGGGTCCACGGACCCAGAGTTTCTGAGCTATGACCCCGCACTGTCCCAGCAACCGGGTATACCTTTTTCCGCCATCCCCGGGACGCAACCCTTGTTCGCCAAACTCTCTCCTCGGTGCTTGCCCAATTGGCAATGGGTTGTTCCAACCCAACATTAAACCATCATACTGTGAGGTTGAAACTGCGACTAGAAAATCATTCGGGTACCAATTTAGTATGAGGCTCAGATATGCACAGATAATTAACTATATATTTTTCTAATCCCTGCTTTCGGGTGCTTCTTACCTGTCACTTGTGGCTCGCTTCTAGATTCTAAGCACACATGACCGCGCGTCCTGAATTCGATCCCAACTACCGGTACCGTGCCCTAAAGACTCGTTGAATCTATTGTCTAGTTGAGTAACGGAAATGGCTGTGCTTAACCGCAATAAGCCTAAATGGGTGGGTTAACAAAATTACAAATATAAGTTATCGAAATCTAGCGGGTCCAACCTAATAAGCTATACCCGGTCTGGAAAACGTTATTCTTTCTCGGCGTGCTCCCTTTCGGATTGCCATGGTTAGGGGCCTGACTGGTGAAAAAAGCATCAAGCACGGGCTCTCACTCACAGCCTTAGACTCCCGGAGACATCACCAGTGGCGACAGCATATAAACCCCAAGGAATCCGCTCTCTTGAACAACATCCCACAACCAGACTCCAAGATAAGATTCACGCAACAGTCTACTTCTCAAAACCTACCTAATTCCCAATCACTAAAAATGCAATTCACTACCCTCATCTCTGCTTCCATCTTTGCGGCCACCGCACTCGCAGCTCCAGCTCCAGTAGCTCCCGTTGCAGTAGCTCCCACCCCAGTGGCGGACTCTAGCACCGAAGCCAAAACTGGAACCACAGCCTGGGAATTCCACCCATTCCTCGACGCTTCGTGCCAGACTCCAACCGGCAATACCCTCGGCGGTTCTCAGGCTCCAGGATCTCAGTGCATCAACGTTACCCAGCGCTACGGAGACAAAGTCTACGCAGCAGCAAGCACCCAGGGCTGCAAGGGTAAGTTTCCCCCCTCCCCCCCAAACCGACCTGAGGTGAGATTTTTAGAATCTGGCTAACGATACGGATTCGATTAAGTCTACGTGTTCCTCAATGGCAACACCGACTGCAGCGGAACCCCTGAACCCGCAGCGTCCAATACCTGCTCCCCCTACCCCACCCCGATCAGCAGCATTCGTGTGGAGTGTTAAACTACGAGTGTTTCTACTCTATAGTGTTCTGGTGGAGATAATGGGGCGATGTGTGGTGCGGGATGTGATGTTTTAATCACTTAATTGGGCAAAGTATGGGGAATGAATCGGGGGATTTAGATAGATCGGGGAGGTGATATTTCTATGAATAGTTGGATAAAATCTTTTACTACTAGTCCATTTTGAGACATGCACTTTTGTGAAGTTGTGATCCTCGCGCGTGACCCATCAAACCTTTGAGGTTGGTGAAGTCACCGGATCGCACTCGGTCGCTGATGAATCGTTTCCGGAGATGTAATTCCCTATTTGAGCAATGTTACTCACTTTTTACTTAGTAGACTCCCATTTAGGACTAATGGCCACTTGAAGGTGAACAAAAAGATACTTTAGGAGGTCATTTCCCTTAACGAGCTTGAGTCAGCATCTACTCTTTTCCTTGTGCTATCTTTAAGGTCCATCCGGAGGATAGCTGGTGGAGAAATGGGCGCAACTGCAGATCGGGAACAGGGCACGGTACCCGAGTAATTGCAATGTAATACGCAATACCCGTGCTTCCATCTTTTAGATACCACAAGTTGTGCCTACCAGGGAAAGACTACGCGCATACAAGTAGATGAAACCAATGCTGAGGGTCCACGAGCGGTGAATAAGCTATAGAGTGTAGCCTACCCAACTTAGATGGGGCCTAGTACCTCTCATGCAGGATTAGAGTTTGAAAAAATTTGTCTAGATTGCCTGGTAACTTAGCTGGTTAGCGTAGAAAAAAATATTTGAGGCGCACCTAGATGGGCAGCAAATTATCACCCTGTCGGTGAGTGTCGGGACAAAATTCCCCTACGAGATGATTGACGCTAGCGACAAAGTTCTTTCTCTAGATTCAAAAAAATAACAACCCCCGATGAATTCTTTCCTATATTCAAGTTATTTCGCAGGGCACTAACTTATAGAGATCTGTTTAAAAAGAGAAAAAGCACCAAAATTAGATTCTTTCCCCTCAAGGTCTTCAAGAAAACGAATATTGATCAACTGCATGGGGTGGATATACTCGAGTAGAATTCATTGATCGAAATTGATTAAAGCGTCGTAATCACCCTTTGGCCATCTATCAGACCTCTCTGAATATTTTTGCCACAAAATCATGTACGGGTGCTGCGATCCTAAATCAATAGACGATGTATACGTGCTACAGCGCTATGACCACTATGATCGGAATATAGTAGGGCACGTTCAAAAGGGTGTTCTGTGGAGCAGTGTTTTGGCCAGGGACATCGTCCTTGTGTCACATGGGTAGTCTGAAACAGTGAAATTCGTGGCCTGCACGCTAATCCTGTTTTAGGAACCTCCAAGTACTCGAGTACTTGCCAAAAAAAAGGTTTAGGGTGTTTCCAAAGAACCAGCCAGTGCGTATAATAACAACCACCATAGGCCCCTAGGAATCACCCCAAACCTTTTTTTCGGTCCGTACAGGTATCGTGGTTCGTTGGAACTTAATGCCTGTTATGGTGCAGAGTCATTTGAACATTAAGAGCCGATACTGGTATCAGAAATAGCTAGCTGCTGGCTGATCTTCAACACCTTCTCTTCACGCTATCTCAAACTAATCTGGAGTACAAGTACTCAGAGGGTGTTCTCGTACAAGACGGGGTTATTCGCCGCCAAAACGATCTTTGCCTGAAACGAAATCATCTCCTCTAGCAGTTGTACAGGTAAGTGCGCCTGAGGACGAATCTTGCTACTTCTAGTGGCCCAAGTGATAGTGTAGTGGTCAGTTTATAGCGTCATTACTTACAGTAATACAGCGAGGTAATTGCCAAATGGGAACACTCGCTTTCCCCCTCGTTACTGAACAGTGCGCATAATTTGCATAATGAGAGGGTCTTCGGGGGGCGTCGGTCATGCATGGGGAGTATGGCAACGGTAAACCATGCTTAACTTTGGCACAGTTAATAGTAAGAAAGTAATCTCAAATTTGGCCTTACCCACTTGAGACTTCTTGATAGTATCTAGGTGTTAAACCATTGTGAACCCTCGCAAACTAGTATACGTAGTCAGCTACCGGTAGTGGACCCTATAAACCATCATACTCGGAGGTTGACACTGGGACTGGAAAATCATTCGGTGTAACCCTCGTGGGAAAAACGGGTACCAGAATATTCGAGTACCAATTTAGTATGAGGCTTAGATATTCATAGATAATTAACTATATATTTTTCTAATCCCTACTTTCGGATGCTTCTTCCCTGTTACTTGTGGCTCGCTTCTATTATTCTAAGCACACATGACCGCGCGTCCTGAATTCGATCCCAACTACCGGTACTGCACCCTAAAGACTCGTTGAACCCATTGCCGAGTTGAGTAATGGAAATGGCTGTGCTCCGCAATAGGCTTAAAAGGGTAGGTTAACAAAATTACGAATACAAGTTACTGAAATCCAGCTGGCCCAGCCTAAATAAGCTATACCCGGTCTGGAAAACGTTATTTTATTCTTTCTCGGCGCGCTCCCTCTCGGGTTGCCATGGTTAGGGGCCTGACTGGTGAAAAGAAATCAAGCACGAGCTCTCACTCACAGCCTTAGACTTCCGGAGACATCAGTGGTGGCAAAAACATATAAACCCCAAGGGATCCGCTCTCTTGAACAACATCCCACAACCAGACTCCAAGATACAATTCACACAACAGTCTACTTCTCAAAACCTACCTAATTCCCAATCACTAAAAATGCAATTCACTACCCTCATCTCTGCTTTCATCTTTGCGGCCACCGCACTCGCAGCTCCAGCTCCAGCAGCTCCCGCTGCAGTAGCTCCCGCTCCAGCGGTGGACTCCAGCACCGAAGCCAAAGCTGGAGCCACAACCTGGGAATTCCACCCATTCCTCGATGCTTCGTGCCAGACCCCAACTGGCAATACCCTCGGCGGTTCTCAGGCTCCAGGATCTCAGTGCATCAACGTTACCCAGCGCTACGGAGACAAGGTCTACGCAGCAGCAAGCACCCAGGGCTGCAAGGGTAAGTTTCCACCCCTCCCCTCCAAACCGACCTGAGGTGAGATTTTTAGAATCTGGCTAACGAGACGGATTCGATTAAGTCTACGTGTTCCTCAATGGCAACACCGACTGCAGCGGAACCCCTAAACCCGCAGCGTCCAATACCTGCTCCCCCTACCCCACCCCGATCAGTAGCATTCGTGTGGAGTGTTAAACTATGAGTGTTCCTACTCTAGAGTGTTCTGGTGGAGAGCCTGGTGTGATGTATGGTGCGGGATGTCTTGTTTTGATAACTTAATTGGGCCAAGTATGGAGAGTGAATCGGGGGATTTAGATAGATCGAGGAGGTAACATTTCTATGAATAGTTGGATAAAATCTTTTACTACTAGTCCATTTTGAGACATGCACTTTTGTGAAGTTGTGATCCTCGCGCGTGACCTATCATACTACTTTTGAGGTTCGTGAAGTCACCAGATCGCACTCGGTCGCTGATGAATCGTTTCCGGAGATGTAATTCCCCATTTGAGTAATGTTACTTACTTTTTACTAAGTAGACCCCCCATCTGGAACTAATTGCCACTTGAAAGTGAACAGAAAGATGTTCTAGGAGGTCATTTCCCTTAAAGAGCTTGAGTCCTCATCCACCCTTGTGCTAGCTTTAAGGTCCATCCGGAGGAAAGCTGGTGGAAGGAGAAATGGGCACAACTACAGATCGGGAACAGGACACGGTACCCCGGAAGCACCTCAGGTACCCGGTGTAGGGGCGAGGAGTCAGAGTGAGAAAGGGGGTGGGAGGGGAAAGGGTAAGGAAGCTGCCCACCAGAGACACTCCATCAGAGATAGTGGTTTACCAAATGGCTCTGGGTGACGCTAGTACGACACAGAAGAAGCCCCTAATGTTAGGGGATATATCGGCAATAATTACTCCATCGCCGAGCGCGAGAATACTAAATACAAGACGTGGTGGTGGGAGTTGTACAACCGTCACCATTGCAGATAGATGTCCGGTTTGTAGTCGGTACAATCTAGACTTGAGTTATGCGGTCTTCGATTCCATTGGAGATCCAACAGCCGGGAGGGTCGCTCCTCTGCGGAGGCAGCTAACTTGAAGAAGTTTTGTGAGGAAAGATATTTGTAAAGTCCACCCCTCCCCCAACTAGCAAAGCTGCGAGCTGAAAGTAGACTTTTTAAAGGAAGCCCCATAGGCACGAATATAGAATCCGACATCTCTATTGAGTTATGAAGTTCTCGCAGTTATCTAAATCATTCGATGGAACAGTGGTGATTATTGCTGTATCATCTTCTACGGCCAAGGAGTGCGGTTAATCATGAACTCTCGGAGATAACTAATAAATGATGCAACCGCTGGCTACAGGCAGGTATAATCAGAAACTTCGTTCGCTCGTCCTCATCATTAACTAAATAAAACCTATGTATATATATTGAGTGTAAGGAAATCATCCTTCTTGTTCCATCGCTTCCCACACCCATCGCTTTCTCTCCATGTATGGCTCCATTGGTCTGCGTACTTCGGTAATAATAATAAAGAAAAAACATGACCATAGACCTTCTCCAACAATCCTTTCAACTCCAAAACAAATGAAATCAGTAAGACATTCTGTAATCTTCCACCGTCAACTACTATACTCTCCACTTTCGGTAACTCTCACATCTATTCTTGTCCGCCAACTCCGGCAATTATCCGCTTCCGTCAACTCTAACATGAACCGTATGAATTTCCTGGCGTATGGTGGGAATAGAGTGGTCTATTGTCCTAGGCTTAAGGTGTCCTGGCTTAGCCAGTATTTTTTACACAAACTCTCACTCTTCAGCTGTTCAATCTTTCTTTTTTCGCCTTATGGGGAAAGTTTATGAAAGTGTAAAAGACCATTTGGAGGAGGAGGAATCGTGTGCCGGGATGAGCGGTGGGAAGTATGACTCCTATTATCTCAATCGGGGCAGATTGGAAAGGAGCGAGGCAGGGGAAGCAAACCTAGAGGTGCCCTTTCACCTACGGCCTGTTTGTGGTGTTCTTTCTGTCTTTGTCGGTCACTCCCAATGTAAAGGGGCACGTGTCTAGGGTTCTCGTTTCGTCTACGCACTGTCCTCTGGTTGTTTTTAAGGCACGAATATACTGGAGGAAGTTCTGGATGATTTAGTAGATACAGGGACAGGCATTGCAGCAGACACTGAAGACTCTTGTTCTCGCCAATTGGCTGCATAAGTCTATGTTGCCATTTTGGAAATTCTACCCAGGCAGAGTAGGGGGCACAGCAGAACGCATAGGTTGGATCGGTAAACTCTTCCGGTGGTCGATTTTTTTTTTGATACTTAATTTAGGATCGCTGGGGGATTGACTTCAAGAGGCAGTTGGTAGGTAGTGTCATGTCGTCTCACTCGTTCGTCTATGAGTTTTAAGTTTCAAAAGTTAGTGCACGACATATTCCCTAGGATAGGTGTAATATAATACGCGATACCCATAGTTGGGGCGAAATGAGGGGGCTTTGTGATGACGAATCCTCTATCTTTTCGCTGTCCCAAGCTGTCCCTGCTAGGGAAAGACTATGTGCATAGATGGAACCAATACCAAGGGCCCACGAGGAGTAAGGGAGCTATAGAGTGTGGCCTGCTCTTCTCAGATGGGGCCTGACCCTTCTTATGTTGGATTGGATTTGAGAAAGATGTTTAGGTTACCTGGTAGTTGGTTGACTTAGTACAAAAAAAAAAAAACTTTGAAGCAAACCTAGATGCGCAGCAAATTGCCCCTCCATTAGTGAGCATCGAGAGGAATTCCCTCACGAGAGGACTGATATCAGCGACAAAGGCCTTTCCCTATATTCAAAAAAGTAACATAACTCTTCGTAAATTCTTCCCTACGTTCAAGTTACTCCGTAAAGCACTACTAGTATAGAGATCGGTTTTAAAAAGAGAAAAAGGCACTAAATTTAGTTTCCTTCCTGTCAAAGCATTGGGGAGAACAAACGCTGATCAACTGCCGGCCTAGGGTGGATATAGAATTCATTGATCGAAAATTTATTAAAGCGTCGTAATCACCCTTTAGCCGTCTACCTTTCTGAATATTTTTGCCACAAAATCGTTTACGGGTGCCGCAACCCTAGATCAATAGAAGGTGTTTACGTGCTGCGGTGTTGTGACCGCTACGATTGGAATATCGTAGGGTATATTCAAAAAAGTGCTCTGTGGCGCAGTGTTCTGGCCAGGGACATCGTCCTTGGGTAGTCTGAAACAGTGAAATTCGTGGCCTGCACGCTAACCCTGTTTTAGGAGCCTCCGAGTACTGGTATCATGGTTCGTTGGAACTTAATGCCTGGTATGATGCTGAGTCATTTGAACATTAAAAAGCCGATACTGGTAGCTAGAAATAGCTAGTTGCTGACTGATCTTCAACACCTTATGTTCATGCTATCTCAACAGTGGAGCTGTACCAAACCGAGACAAGGACTCGGGGGATGTTTTCGTACAAGACGGGGATGTTCGCTACTAAAATAATATTTGCCTTGCACGAAATCATCTCCCTGGTAGTTGTATAGGTAAGTGCACCTGGGGACGATTCTTGTTGTTTCGGGTGGCTCAAGGGGTAGTGCAGTAGTCGGTTTATAGCTTCATTACTTACAGTAATACATCGAGGTAATTGCTAACTGCAAAGACTCGCTGTCACCCTTCGTTACTAAACAGTGCGCATAATTTGCATAATGAGAGGGTCTTTGGGGGACGTCGGTCATGCATGGGGAGTATGGCAACGGTAAATCATGCCTAACCTTGGCACAGTTAATAGTAAGAAAGTAATCTCAGATTCGGCCTTCCCCACTTGAGACTTCTTTGATATAATAGTATCTACTCGGAGGTGCTGCGCCATCGCGAACACTTGACAAACTAGTATATGCAGTCAACTGGAGGACCCTATAAACCATCATGCTCGGAGGTCGAAACTGCGACTAGAGAATCATTCGGGGTAACCCTCGTGGGAAAAACGGGTACCAGAACCTTCGAGTACAAATTTAGTATAAGGCTCAGATACGCACAGATAATTAACTACATACCCCCCCTAATCCCTGCTTTCGGATGCTTCTTACCTGTCACTTGTGGCTCGCTTCTAGATTATAAGCACACATGACTGCGCGTCCTGAATTCGATCCCAACTACCGGTACTGCACCCTAAAGACTCGTTGAACCCATTGTAGGGTTGAGTAGCGGAAATGGCTGTGCTAAACCGCAATAAGCTTAACAGGGTGAGTTATTATAACAAAATTACGAATACAAGTTACTGAAACCCAGCTGGCCCAGCCTAAATAAGCTATGCCTAGTCTGGAAAACGGTATTCCTTCCCGGGGTGCTTCGTCTCGGATTGCCATGGCTAGGGGCCTAACTAATGAACAAAATCAAGCACGGGCTCTCACTCACAGCCTTAGACTTCCGGAGACATTACCAGTGGCGGCGACAACATACAAACCCCAAGGGATCCGCTCTCTTGAACAACATCCCACAACCAGACTCCAAGATACAATTCACACAACAGTCTACTTCTCAAAATCTACTTAATTCTCAATCACTAAAAATGCAATTCACTACCCTCATCTCTGCTTTCGTCTTTGCGGCCACCGCACTCGCAGCTCCCGCTCCAGTAGCGGACTCCAGCATCAAAGTCCGAGCTGGAGCTACAACCTGGGAATTCCACCCATTCCTCGACGCTTCGTGCCAGACTCCAACCGGCAATACCCTCAGTGATTCTCAGGCTCCAGGATCTCAGTGCATCAACGTTACCCAGCGCTACGGAGACAAAGTCTACGCAGCAGCAAGCACCCAGGGCTGCAAGGGTAAATTCCCCCCTCCCCCCCCAAACCGACCTGAGGTGAGATTTTTAGAATCCGGCTAACGAGACGGATTCGATTAAGTCTACGTGTTCCTCAATGGCAACACCGACTGCAGCGGAACCCCTGAGCCCGCAATGTCCAGTACCTGCTCCTCCTACCCCACCCCGATCAGCAGCATTCGTGTGGAGTGTTAAACTATGAGTGTTCCCACTCTATAGTGTTCTGGTGGAGAGTGTGGTGTGATGTATGGTACGGGATGTAATGTTTTGATAACTTAATTGGGCCAAGCATCGGGAGTGAATCGGGGGATTTAGATAGATTGGGGAGGATATTTCTATGGATAGTTGGATAAAATCTTTTACTACCAATCCGTTTTGAGATATGTACTTTTGTGAAGCTGTGATCCCCGCTCGTGACCCATACTACTTTTGAGGTTCGTGAAGTCACCGGATCGCACTCGGTCGTGGCTGAAGCGTTGCCGGACATGTAATTCCCCATTTGACCAATGTTATCATACTCACTTTTTACTAAGTAGAACGCCATTTGGTACTAATGGCCACTTGAAGGTAAACAAAAAGATGCTCTAGGAGGTCACTTCCCCTAACGAGCTTGAGTCAGCTATTAGGGTAGTGGAGTGGAGCTATAAATGTTCGCCAGGTCAGTTAAGGGAAGAAGATTCCATTTCATGAGCTAAACCAACTAGTAGTCCCCCATACTAAACAGCATAGGTTCATAAATATCCCCTCCCCATCCCGCATTCAGCTGCTACCTATAATACCACATCTTTCTAGTCGCCACAACCATCACGTTTTTAAGCTCATCGCCCCCAAGAAACTACATCACCGCCATATGAAACCCCAAAATGCACACCCAAAAAAACGCCCTCTCACCTCCCCCCAAACACTCCAAGTGCCCCCCCCCCCCCCACAATCCCTCCCCTATCTTTTCCCAACCCACCATTTATCCCTCATGCATTTGCTACCTCCTCTTATCTAAGGCTTTGTCCTCAGTAATCGCAAACTCCTCCTGCAGCTCCTGTAACCACCACTGCATCCCTAACTGCTGGATATACTGCTTCGTCTTTGAAACCCCGGGGTCTGAAGGAGAGTAGCCTGAACTGCAGGCCCGCGAGGTGCGCTGACGAGTGCCGTTCCACCCGAACACAAAGCACAGTACACGATTGGCCAGTGGACGCAGTGGGCCAGGAGCCTTGTTAAGGCCTGGGAAAGCGGACGGGTATTATCTAGTCCGAGGCTTGTGTATATGCAGAGCCGGAGGGGTAGCACGCAATTGAGTGGTGTGACAAGAGTGATATAGGGATGTTAGAGCTTGAGGTTCACGGGGGTTTTAGTTAAAAGTGGGTAGTCCTTTTAAAATGTGCACACGGGTGGTCTTTTTTAAAGGGACCTGGTAAAGGAACCTAAAGAATGATCACCAATTTTGTTAGGTATCGCTGAAGAACGTTAGAGCTAGAAGCTACTGGCTACTTCTCTCAAATCGTTCTAATCACTTAATCCGGTCTCAACTCTAGTACTTAGAGCCTCTAATAGGGTAGAAAATCCATGCCTATACTCCTAGATACTCGCCACTGACCGTGAGGTTCTGCGCACCTGGACTTCTTAAAACATCCTAAAAGCTTCAAGTACAGTACACCCGTGTCTAATAAGTTTCCGTACCCCTGCATAGCAACAGGAAGCAACCCCTACTGCTCATGTGATAGTTATTTGTAACTTAAGAAAAAAATAGTAAAAAATAAGGATAAAGTGTAGATAGAATTTAATGCTTGCAAAGATAATTATAGAGCAAAAAGCAAAAATAATAGACGTAAAGTATAATCTGGCAGTAAGTAATGAAAAAAAGGTAGATTTTGACTATATTTTAGATACAAAAATGCAGGTTACTCATAAAGGACCAACAAATCTATCATATGCATCAATAATCTGAAATTGAAATATATCCTAGTAGAGATATTAGGATAGTAGTAGGAGTTTCAACTGCTCCATTAAAACAAATAGATAACATATTACAGGCTAGAGCAAAAAGGATATAAAAGAATAGAAGTACAATTAATGATAGGATAAACATAAAGAAGGCTTATGAAACAGGTATAGTTCATGGAACTGTATTTAGAGGCTTCAAAATAGTCTAATTTATTAATATCCCATATGATATTCTTGTTAAATACTAATGGTTATTTAAGATAGATTTTTCTTTCAAAATAGGATTGGATAATATAAGTTCTGATGTCCAGAAAATTATTTTAAAAATTATTTCTCTAATTGGCTATTGTGAAAGAATGCTACATTATATTATGCAGTAGTAGTAGAATTATTATATAGGATTTATAACCTACTAGCTGGAGTTTAATTGAATAGAACTTTATATTATATTTTGTTATACTAGCACTGTGAAATATTTGTTAAAATTTATCTTTTTTGCTTATAAAGTATTGCTAGTATAGCTAGAATGTGCTGTCTATGTGATTAATGGAATATGGCATTGCTTTATAGAAATATTAAATAATAAAGGTTGGGGTAGGGTAGTGTATTTTATCTACTTAATATATTCTAATTTGATAAATAACACAGTAACAATATCAGCATATATGCATAAACATATGATATACTAGGTCTTTTAGAACCCTTTACATCCTAGTAGACTTTATTTATATAAGGGGGGAAAATAAAAAAATTCTTCAAAATCATTTGATTTTCTCCAGGCTTTCATTGTCATTGGGGAATTACAGTTTTCTAAAGATGGCATCTTTTATTTATCTAGATTAACATACTTTTTTATTGAACTTGTATTTCAATTTTTTTGTTTACAGTGTATTGAACTTGAGGTGTAGTGGTAGGTTGCCAAGGGGTACGGAAACTTATTAGACACGGGTGTACCACTCTACTTGTAATTGCCTGACGTTTGTAAAAACGACTGCTATTGCATAACACCAAAACCTTGAGGCCCCGGGAAATTCTTTGCCCATGTGCGGCAGTAGTCGTTTTTACAAATGTCAGGCAATTACGAGTACCGTAGTGGGGCGCTCCACAATGCTGTCGGGCGGGTAATTGGCTACTGGCTTGGCGCAACAGGGCACCGTCGTGCCCTTTTCCCTTCCTTGGATACCTCTTTTCCTGTCGCTCTAAGCTACGATAATGGATTCACCACCTCAACCATCGACTTTAATGGTTGGACCCATTCTCAAAATGCCCATGATGAGAATGAACGGTAATCGATTGGGCAAGTCCGCCACTTCCGTCAATTAAACGCAAGTCTCAAGCCTCAATGGTTCTCCCTACGACACTAATTAGGTGACTTTACAGAAAAATCAACTCGAAATACAGCCCGAAGTACAGCAAAAACTCGAATAACTGGACCATGTGCTATGTAGTCCGAAATTTCCTCCTCTAGAAAAGGGAGGGAAATCACACCAAAAAGTATTCCCCCGAGACAAAAAAAAGTAATAAAAAAACACAGACCTTACTAGGAGAGGCAAGTTCAACGTCCTAGCGCATGGTCCAATTATTCGAGTTTTTACGGGTATTAGTTGGCGGTGAGGCGGACCACAGAATGCCCGGCGAAAATACCGTACCCGGACAGATCAATAAAATAAACCAAGGTAAAAATTTGCCACACATTCACTTAAAGTTGTACTGAGTAGCTGTATAGAGAACTAAACAATGTGTCCGACTTAAGAAATTGGACGACGGATTCAAATGGTTGAGCCATCTGATCATCGGTATCATAGGAACCGATATTCTTGGGATATATTATCTGACTCTCGAGACGTTCTTTTAGCTAACACATCCGCCAGTTATCAATCAAGTTGTTTTATTACGACGTTGATATGCAGCACAAGTCAGAGACGAGAGTCCCTGCCGCCGTTGAACATACGATCGGGAAGGCAAAGGCAGAAATTGAACTGACCGTTAGGGCCGCAAAGATGGAGATGGAATCTGCACTCGAAAAAACAAAGGCCGAGATCGTGTTGAGTCAGTGTCATTTGGAGGGAAAAATCATGCAGTCGCTCAAGCCAAACAAACTCAGGCGGGATGAATCGGGGGGAATGAATGATGTTTCTTTATTTGGATGTTTCGGGTTGGGGTCGTTTGGTGTATTGCCCATCCAATCACTCACTCAATGCAGTTGTAGATCCCGCCATAGAGATAAACCACAAGTTATCAATCCACAACGCTAATACTTCCATCATAGAAAGAAATAGTTGCTCTCATGATCCTTACGGCTTCTTAAAGTTTCTCACTCAGGTAGTGTCGAGCTATGAGTCTCTAGAAAGTGACTGTTCTTTGATGTAAAATAGCCAAGGGCCAGAATTCCTGCCATCCTACCGTATCTTATTAGTCAAACTTGACAACTGCCTCTCTTTATCCCAGGCCACTCGCACCACTGTTTCCCCCCCGCCACCATAGGGCCGGAGCGAAATACTCAGTCTTTACTCAATCCCAAATATATTAGCATACAATCCACAAATATCAGCCCACCACACCACCCTTACAAACCTACAAATAATGAAGACTTTTCGAATTGAAACTATAGCCCAAATATCA
>Ga0307507_10005187_pt1 | contig 21778 bp, 8 predicted proteins | sample 7_EM_MG_FD_207223 | JGI IMG/M metagenome (GOLD analysis project Ga0307507, IMG submission 207223) | Populus trichocarpa ectomycorrhiza microbial communities from riparian zone in the Pacific Northwest, United States - 7_EM | ecosystem: Host-associated > Plants > Roots > Unclassified | place... | reverse complement strand
GGGCGAGCTGGTCAGTTTGCCAAGACCACGCATCAAAATATTTGACACTATAATGTCTCCACCTACGAATTTATAATCGACTTCTAAAGAAGCTTGAATACAGCTTGCTATCCAGGCTCTCGATATAAAGCAGATTTACGGCGTTTAACGCGCTGCACGCACCTTTAACGTCCCCCTCTCGAGCCTATAGACGCGACGCGCCGGAACTACCCCACGACGCGATACTAAGCCAAATTTAATAAAGCTTACAGTAACCAAAGAGGAGGCGATAAAATAGTATATACTTAAGCTAGATTTAAGAGGATTTGCCCCTCCGCTTAATACCGTTTAAGAGATGGCTAATAAACTATTAGCTGAGCGGTAGATGGACCTAGTGGGCATAAACTGGCCATATAGCTTTATTAAGCGTACCCCAGGGCTTAAAATAAGATATAGTCGGAAGCTAGACTACCAGCGTTATAAATAGGAAGAACTAATAATTATATAAGCCTAGTTTAACCTTATACGTAATATAAAAGCCAAGTATAGTATCCAGGACAAAGACTTGTATAACTTTAATAAATCTAGCTTCTAGATAGGTATAATAACCCAGTAAAAAGTTGTTACAGGCTCTAAAAGACGGCATTGACCAAAGGCTATACAACCAGGCAATTGTGAGTGGGTTATAGTAATTTAGGGTATTAGCGCGTTAGGCTACGTGCTTCCACCCTTTATTATCTATAAAGGCAAAAACTACCTCTCTACATAGTACTAGGAAGCCAATATACCATCTTAATAGGCATTTAGGGTCTCTAATAACGGCTAGATAATAAATAAGCTTGGTTTTAAGTAGTTAAAGCACTTTAATAGGCATACAAAGGAGCATACTGTTGGCGCGTATTGTCTGCTGATTATTAATAGCCACGAGAGCTATAACTTGCTGCAATTTACCGAATATTGCGAGGAGAATAAGGTAATTACTTTATATATACTAGCACATTTATCGCATATCCTATAGCTACTAGATGTAGGTTGTTTCTCGCCTTTAAAGATGGCGTATGGGCGCCAAGTTAAGAAGCTAATGCGTAACCGGATTAACTATATTACTAAAACAGAGTTCTTACCAGCCTTTCGGGACGCGTTTAACGCCTCTATTACTAAGAGTAATATCTAAGGAAGCTTTTAAGGCGCTAGCCTGGTTCCTTTTAACCCGGATAAGGTAATATTGAAGCTTAACATTTAATTGCGCACGCCTATACTACCCACTACTAAAGACACCCTATGGCAGTTAAAAACCCCTAGTAATTACCTTAAATTTAGGTCGTAAATAGAGCTAATTAGTAATAAGTTAGGTAGCTTACTATCTTCGTTAAAGAAAGGGTTTAATCAGCTTGTTAAGGGCACCCTTTTAATGGCTCATCAGATGGTGTTATAGCGCGATTAAATTACTAAGCTTAAAGTAGCTAATAAGGCCGCAATCTAACGGAAACAGCGTAAAAGAAAGCGTATCTAGCAAGGAGGAGTTCTTACCTATAAGGCTAGATTGTAGCTAGTTGCTGAGAACTCTCCTACCACTGCCTCTAGTAGTAAGAAGAGTTGGGGTAAGGCTAGGGCAGATGGAGTCAAGCCAACTCAAAGGCGCTGTGGGAACTGTGGTGGGACTAGGCACAACGTTTAAACGTGCCAAAATATTAAAGAATCTACTATAGAATCTAGTAGCGATGAGGAATCAGAGATAGATTATAGTGAGGTGGAATAGTTTATTACATAGTTCGTTATATTTGGTGTAGTCTTGGCAAACTAACCAGCTCGCCCGTTTAACCAGCTCGCCCGTGAAATACATTAGCTACAATATTATTATTTAATATAATAGATAGAGAAGGTAAAGAGCTCCCACCTTATGATATTTTTGTAATAACTAGATGTTATAAAAGGGTCGAGACTTATCTCAGGTGCCTTAGCCGCTTCTCTAAGGAATTTGTGGCGTTGCATGGCCCCACTCTCTTGCCATAGCCCTACTCTGCTAACTCGTGCGAACTCCTGAGCCAATTAGCGGCGCGCACTAACTCCTGCGAACTCCTGAGCCAATAGAACGTCGTGCTACCCCCAAGACCCCTGCACCCCCCTAAATTCCTCTGCGAAGCGTCTGAGAGATTATGGGCGCGTGTTTGCTATAAGCCAGGCCAGATTTCTAATACGTGTTAACTTTAAGCAACTATAATAGGGTTAATCTAGCAGCTATGGCTATAGTTCGCGATGCAATTAAATTATAACCTCCTCTACTAGTATATTTTAATTAATGTAGCTAGCTAACCACCGTATTAGGGGTTGAAGTATAGCCTTAAAGTTTAAAAACGTGTTTTCTAAAGCTAGGCCGACCCAACTAACCTTATTAACATAGCGACCGTACTCCACTACCATACCTCTATTTACCCTAAAACTTCCTAAGGTGCCTCTTATACTCTATTGTAAACAGCTTATCTAAATTTACTACACCTATACAATATTTATAGTGTGTTATTGGCTGGGTACGCTCTTTTAGAAACTCCTATAAACTCCTACAAACTCTTAGGCCAATTGGATAAGCTCCTGTAAACTTCTATAAACTCCTAGGCCAATTAGATAGCGAGATTTAGAAGAAAGAAGAAGAAGATGGGCAGTAGGAATATAGATCGCCGGAGTTAATAGCATAGAGCTTAGGGTAGGGCAGTGGAGCCGCTTATATTATAGATGTTAGCCAATTGTGGTTCTATCCCAGAGACTCTTTAGTTAATTTAAAGACTAAGCGTAGAAGAATTACCGTTGGTTATCTAGTAGGTAGGGTGTACAGAGAATATACCGTTCTAGCATAAGGTTATTGACCTCTGCCTTTAGCAAATTATGCTTCAGACCTGCCTATAGCTTAATAACTTTAAGCCGCGCAATAAGCAGGTGCGCACTCTGTATTAGCTTATATTTAGGAAAGGTAATACTCTTCTTATTGCCTATATGGGCTTTAATAAAAGCCTAATCTTCCACGCGTATTCTGTCCTTATGGGGAAGATTACTATTTAGATAATCCTATTAAATAAACTAGGTAATGAGCAGCTGGATAATATTAAGAAGATAGATAGCTCTTGTCTAGTTCTTATTAACGCTAAGATAAGAAGTTAGGAGAAGTCTCTAATTATAAAGATCTGGGAGGAGGCGTATATGCATATACTTCTTAAACCCGAGCAGGCGTCAATAAAGTTATTCTGGGATGCCTTAAAGGAGCTAGAGTTGCAGTCTCGGATTAGGCTAGTTACGATTAATAAATATCATCTTATAAAGGAATGGGAAGGCTTTTAACCGGCCTACTTAATGCTAGGTAAGCTGCAGATAATCCTCCGCCTAAGTATAGTCTGGTTTACCTATTCTGCGACTTTTAGTAAGAAGGTAGAGAAACTAGTCCTATTACGCACTAGGTTCTAAGTAGTTAGCTATTATCCATACTAGACTAAGGTTATAAGAATATCTATTAATCGTCTAGATGTGTCTATATATATACAACCAACTCCCAAAGGAAAGGTAGACTTATAGGAAAACCTATACTTTCTATTAGATAACTGTGTAAATAATAACGGAGTACTTACACCTGAACAGATACTAAAGACGATAGTCTTTATTAATAGTTGAATATCTGTTTGGTAGGCAGCAGAGTACCTCTAAAATATGCTACTCCAAAAGTCTAAGGCGTATATAAAGGGGACCAACAACAATAATAAGGCCTTTTATATTAGTAGCGTAATCTAGGAGTTTACCGCTACTATATAAAAGTATAATCGCAACTAGCGGTATGTAGAGTTTAAGAAGCCCTTCTCTATTATCCAAATTATAATAGCTACAACCTTACTTAGCATGGGCGTAAGTGTTGTAGATGTTAAGTATATAATTATTTAGAGGTTTCTAATTACAAATAGCCTAGGCAATGCGTGGCAGCGAATTGGTTAAGGCGGATAAGGGGGGGGTTATACTAGTATAGGTTATATCTTCCTACCGTACTGGGCATTTAATATAGAGGGGGTGGATAAGCTAGGACGGAAACTACTACCGCTGTATATAGAGCCGCCAACCTAGGCGTCTTAGAGAGGACGCAATAGCTTACCTGCTAGACATAGACGGAGTAAACTTATCCAGAGTACCATACCTAGCGATATTAGCGATGTAGAGAGTATTACCTTGGAGAAATCTGCCGTAAGTTATAATTCTATACCTGTGGCTGATGGTGACCTTCTATTCTGGATAAGGGCTGAAATAGCTAGTCGCAAGAAGCTATTAGCTGAATGGAAGAATATAGTAAACGGTAAATGTTATTAAAAGGCCTTCCTTACCTTTCTAGGAGAGGATAGGTTACTACTAGCAGTCTTAGACTATATTGTTCGCGCGCTAGCTAATCAGTGCTGTAATTAATATAACCCTTTACTGTTTCCTAAGTTTACGTTGGCCCCTAAAGCACTAGCCCTACTTTGTCGGCTAAAGGCTGGTACTCAGCCTAATATTGCATTGGGGTTTATTAATAATTGGGCTGTTAAGCAGGTAGAGTTAATATATGCTAGCAAATATTAATGCTTCCCTATGCCATCGTCTGTATTTATGGAAGAGAAGTATCGCTGGCAGCTTGCGTATCTATATAATAGGAAAACACCTAATACCTTCTAAGAGACACTTATAATAGATTCCCTAGAAAGTATAGCTCCTCTACTTATCTTATAGCAATATCGCGATACCTATAGCGATCAGTTAATTAAGCAACTAAAGAGTATAGTAAAGGCAGTTAGGAGTACCCATAAGAATAATCTAGCGCAGAGACAGGCAAAAGATGCTTAGGGTAGGGCCTTAGTAGTTCACAAGTTGCTAGAGCAGCCGTCTATACCGGCGGAGTATACTGCGCACGTTTGGTGACGGGACGATAGCCTTGCCGTCTAGGTTGCTATATGGGAGGTAGTATAGAGCGTAGTAGACTTGCCAGCTTTGCTACTTAGAAGTTAGGTTACTGGTAGGATTAGTATACTAGGCTTTTTACCTAGTACTCCACTTCTAGCTATACTAAAGGGTATTAAACGCGCGGCGTAGGTACTTAAGGATGTTTAGAGACTAATCTCTACGCCTATAACGCATGGTACGTCTGCTATAGGCTTTTAGGATGTCGCTGCTTCTAATACTTAGGATGCCGCAGTTCTTGACTCCTAGGATACAGCTGGTCTTAATTCTTAAGTCGTCGCTGTTCTTAATTCTTAAGTTATAGCTATTCTTAATTCTTAGTTTGTTGTTCCAGCTATATCCTAGTCACAGGTGGTCTTAACGCCTAGCTGAAAAAGATAAGCCAGTAACTAAAGGGACTTACCTACTAAACGTTAGACAGTTATGCAGGAGAGGGATACAAATATAGATATAGTACTTATATTTACTCCAAAAACTAGATCTAGGCGTATTAGAAAAGTAATACTAAGGGGTAAAGAGAATTTCCTTATAGAATTGTAGATAGAGATAGCTTAGGGTTTTATATAATAGCGCGTTCTGATTAGTCTAGGAGTTGGTAAGAGTTAGTAGGAGTTGGTAGGAGTTGGTAGGAGTTAGCAGGAGTTAGTAGGAATTGGTAGAAGTTAGTAGGACCTATTAACCTATAACCTTTGCTTAAAATATTATAACGTGTTCTAATTAGCCTAGGAGTTTATAGGAGTTTTCTAATTAGTCTAGGAGTTTATAGGAGTTTTTAGAAGTTTTATACTAGTGACTTAATTAATAATATAAGGTGAATAAGTGTTAGATTATAGTAAATATCTATAAAGGTAAAGTAGATAAGCTAGTACTTATGGTTATCTACGCCCCCTATTTCTCTCTACAACACTAACACCAACAATTTTTTTTAAAAATTATTTATAATAACTCCCCCTATGGCCTAGGTGCTTTTGCACCTAGTAAACTTTCTAATTAGTAAGGAGGCCATTCTTGCCGCTACCTCCACTCTCTATCCTAGAGCCCTATGTTTAGGTCACGTCTGGCGTCCTCTATAGGTATTTTCCTATACTAAGTAGTTGACTAAAGCTTTAGTAAATTAACCTAAGCTTTTAACTACTTCCCTATTTAGAGAGGCGGTTTGCTAACTAATTCTATAGCCCTCCTTACCCTTACCGCGCTTATACTTTTTCTATCCTAGTCCTGGTCTCCTATCCCTTTCCCATGCTGCCTCTTGGCAGTGACGACGATAATAATAATAATAATGGTGTTGGCTGGTGGCCTGATCCACCGTACGTTTTGCAATGCCTTATATTTTAAACGTTAGCTAATATGGTATATAGATTACTATTACTATTACTACTACCTCCTCCTCTACTATTACTACTACTACTACTACTACTACCGCCACTGCCGCTCGCGGCCCTGCCGCTGCCCCTTGCTTGGGCTGGCTTCGCGGCCGCCTAATAGGTGGACTAATAGCGGCTCCTATAGAACTAGGCCCTCTATGGGAAGGCCACTGTCGACTATATGCCTGCGGTTATAGGCAAATGGTGGTTAGACCTCCCAGTATTGGTAGGCGCCAAGAACACCTCTTATATTAGGAGGATTATGGAGACAGAGCTAGGTAAGCAGCTTATAGAAAAGAATTAGTGCTTAGCTTACTAAGTAAGGGATAAGGAGTGCTGGGCCTACTCTAGAAAGGGTTTCTAGCAGGTAAGTAGGCCTGGTAACGCTTGTGCTCGCTATTATATAGCGGCCCGCTCCGGCGGGTGCAGTCTATTAAAGCGGCGTAAGTCCTAGAGAGGCTTATGGTTGCCGCCTCCTCCCCCTTAGTCTCTTCTTCTAAAGGGGCTGCCGCCGCCTCCTCCGGGAGCTGGGGGTTTGGGTGTAATAGCGTAAGAAGGTATAGTATGGGATTAACGGCTATAGTAGAGACTAGTATCTCTTTATGGGTAAGCTTTAACCTTGTTCTGGTTAGTTTAGATCCTATATAGGTAAAGAAGCCGGTATCCTGGGCAGGCCCAACCGCAAGTTATCCTTTATAGGCAACTGTAAGGCGTTATAAAAGCCCTTATTCTACTTCCTGTCTGGGTTTAGGTTAGAGGGGTATCTAGTATAAATAGACAAAGAGAGTAAGTATAGCAGGCCTCTGCTCTAGTGTGGATGGACGGAGAGAGTAAGTATAGCGGGCCTCTGCTCTGGTATAGATGGATAGAGAGAGCAAGTATGGCGGGCCTCTGCTCTAGTATAGGTAGATAGAGAGAGTAAGCATAGCGGGCCTCTGCTCTAGAGTAGTAGTATTAGAATAGAGGTTGTCTTTATTCTACCGCTTAAACGTGCTATAACTGTTCCTACCCCCTTAAAGTGCATAAGCTTATAGCCTAGCGCGCGCTCTAATTGGTCTAGGAGTTTATAGCAGTTTGCTAGGAGACCTTAGGGAATAATAATAGTAGGGAACTTAGCGCGCGTTCTAATTAGCCTAGGAGTTTGTAGCAGTTTGCTAGGAGATCTTAAGGAATAATAATAGTAGGGAACTTAGTGCGCGTTCTAATTAGCCTAGGAGTTTATAGCAGTTTACTAGGAGACCTTAGGGAATAATAATAATAGTAGGGAACTTAGCGCGCGTTCTAATTGGCCTAGGAGTTTACAGCAGTTTGCTAGGAGACCTTAGGGAACGATAATAATAGTAGGGAACTTAGCGCGCGTTCTAATTAGCCTAGGAGTTTATAAAAGTTTGCTAGGAGACCCTAGGGAACGACAGTAGTAAGGGGCTTAGCGCGCGCTCTAATTGGCCTAGGAGTTTATAGCAGTTTGGGTAATATCTAGGCAAGGAGCTTAAGAGATATCTAGCTCCTAGCCTATATTTTGGTTGGAGGTAAAATCTACCTTATCTAACCCATTGCTAATAATGTTGGTAAACTCTTATATATCTGTAAAGCCAGTTAGGTTATTAGTATCTGGAAGAGAATAGGAAGTAGTAGCTAAATGTGGGTCCTATATATAGAGCTGGTTAAACTACTTAATCCTCTCCACTAAAACGTCTATACCGGTATAGAGAATATTATAAGAGTTAAATAGCTATAAGCCTACCAACTGCCTGGGGCCTCGCGGTATAGCTAGATTACTTAAATAGATTATATAAGTAAGTAGAAACATGTCAAGTTCCGTAAAAGCCCGCGTATAAGCACCTAACATCTCCTCGCCAAATATATACTCTATCTTGCCACGCACCGTCCTAACCGTCGCGTTTGATAGACATACTCGATTAAATATAATATTAGTATTATAGGTAGAGTTCTTATAACACTTTATCTTAATTTTATAGCTGCCGTTTAGGTGCTCTAGTCTAAGATTAACGGCCTTATGCGTGTTAGGAGACCTAAGCTAGTTTATAACCCCTAAAGCTAGTATTACATACTAGAGTTTAGGCGAATTTACTAAAGTAAGATTCTACCAATAGAACAGCATCTCGTGGCCGTAATTATGCTGTGACGCGCTAAAGAAGTAGATAATAAGGGGGTTAATAAGCTGTCGTAGCATACCCATATTGGTATATTTAACGGCATGCCGAACAGTAAGAAGTAGTTCGGCTTCTTAAAGTAGGCGATATATTGTCCGAAACTCAATATCGCCGTACGCACGCCCACTCGAGTCTACGCCGCTCTATGCTTTAATAGTAAAAGCAGTAGACCGAATGTCCTTAACTATTTCTAGGAACCGCTCTGGTGTAAGGCAACTAATTGCCTAAGTGACATTCTCTATACGTTCCGACGATGACGGATTAGATAGGTTGGATAGTTTAGGTATTATAGTAAGGAGACCTCGGTGTTGTATAGCTGTATAGAAGAGGGCTGTTACGCGCGCCATAAAGCCTTACTTGACGATTAGTACTACTTAATAGTACTTAGCGTTTTCCTGTGTAAATAGTGCACGATTTTATAGAGTAACATTAGATTTTAGACAGTGGTGCGCCTCCTTTTAATAGTCCTTAGGCGCTAAATGCGTGTATATAATAGTGTTATATAGATTCATCTTAATATGGAACTACATAGGTATACCAAGGAGCCAGTCCTAACGGTTAAAAGGATAACCTGCGTAGGCCTATTCCTATTTTACCAACCTAATATAATGCGTAGTAAGCTGGTTACTATGGGCAAGCCAGAGCTAATTAGTAAAGTCGTTATATATAGAGCTATAAGGGTTATCTGGAGCCTAAAGTCTAAGCTAGTTAAGGAAGATATTCTTATAGACGCTGTATATACCCTAAATAGTACCCTTGTCTTCTATTATAGCACCAAACTGCCAGAACTTGGTCTTCCTGGTATTAATATAGTATATACTTAGCATTTAAGGGAAAAGATTACTTTTAGCAAAGACGCGCTCTACCCTATGTAGATAAACTCCCTTTATTGCCCTAGTAATAAGATAATAGCTAATCTTTAGTATTAACTCGTCTCTAATAAAGCCAGGTAACCGGAAGATATTATTAAGTTATAGCGGTTTTATTGGATTATATATTAATTGGCGTAGCCCAGAGAGAGGTAATTTAGGGCAGAATATGTAACAGTGCAGTGTAGAGAAAATTGAGTGAACGACTTGATTGTAAAATGTAGCTCTAGAGCCTCTCTATATACACGAGGAAGGTATAGAAATAAATGAAAGGGGAGACTAATACGTAACTAAAACAACGTGATACGCAAGTGATACGTAGGCGATACGCAGGTAAAACAGTGGTGGTTTAGCAGGGTACCGTAGTTGGTTACACACCCCCCTAGATTTAACGGTGCAGTCAAAGCTGTAGAAAACAAATGAAGGTAAAAACTATACTAAAATAGGAAATTTAGATACAATTTAGGAGTAGGGTGATGTTCAAGAATCTTTGTTAGATAATGCAGTAGCAATTTAATGTCGAATATCCACCAAATTCAATTGCTTTATCCACGCCTCGTACCTTTGACGGGGTAGAATTTTGGTAAGGCCGTCGGCAGGCATCTTGCCTGTAGGGACCCATTATACGTTAATCTTTTTGTCTTGGACCTCTTGTCTGAGCCAGTGCTGATAGACGTCGATATGTCGAAGCTTGGTGTTAAGCTTTAGTGTATCCTGTCTTAGGAGTCGTACGGTCTGCATATTGTTGCATAGCAGGGTAAATTCGCGTTCTAAATTGAGACCGATTGCCTTAAAGAAACGTTGCCACCAGATAATCTTAACAGCAGCTGTAGACAGGGAGAGAAGCTCCGCTTCGGTAGTTAAGCGAGTCACTAATCGCTGTAGGGTCGCCTTCTAGTCGATCAGTCCTCCAAATAGCATAAATAGGTATCCTTAAGAGCTCCGTCTGGTGTCTTTATAGTCCGCAAATGCTGCGTCAGATACTCCGTAAAAGGTAACGTCTTCTCCCTCAGGGTTTCTGAAGTAGACGTATGCTCCGAATACTTCGCCAGAGTATTCAATAGCTGTAGATTTTGTTCCAAGGCAATAGGCGATGGCTTGGTTTAATGCATCGAGGTGCTTTTAATTTGGATTAGTAAGGAATTCGGCCAGCTTAGAATGCGTCTTGGCAATATCAGGCCTTCCAAATACGGCGAGATGCGCAAGAGAACCAACTCGTTACTAATAGGCTAGAGTTCTTTAAGGGTTCGTCTGCTGGTCGGACAGAGTCAGTTCTTCGGCAGGAAGTAGTGACTTAGGAAATCTTCCTGGTTAAATATTAAATCGATTGGCTATCTTTTTAATATAGGAATCTTGGCAGAGCCAGAGCTTTCTACTTGCACAATCTCGTTTAATTTAAATTCCTAGGAACCACTATAGGTCTTCTAGTGCACGGATCTCGTATCAGTGTAGCAGTTTGGCTTCAAATTCTTCCAGTTTTAAAAGGTCCTTTTTGGCAAATAGGACGGCAATATCGTCTACGTAAAAGAAGACAATAAGTCGTCCATTAGTGTAAAGGCAGTTCGTACCTGGGACAGGCTTTAATCCGAATTTAGCCAGTGTATTTATAAGCTCTTTATACCAAAGTAGTGGTAAGACCTTCAATCCATATAGTGCCCTGAGTAGCTTTAAGATATGTCCGTTTTGATCAAAGCCTTCTGGGCAGTAATAGTAGACTGGCTTGTCTAGTCTTGCATTTGTAAATGCGTTCACAGCGTTATACTGTTAAATCTCCAAATCGAATGCGGCTGCTATAGCCATAAGGGCACGGAATATTCGAGCAGCTAGGGTTACTGCATAGGTCTCTTCCTCAGTAATCTGCAGGTCTCCGCGGACGCACAGTCGAGCTTTTAGCCTTTGTAGGTAGCCGTCGCTGTTGAACTTGTATTTAAAGACCTATTTCAGTAGAAGGATCTGGTCGTTGCTTGCTTCTTCTTTTAGTACAGTCTTAAATGTCCCTTGGCGTTTTAGGTCGTAGTATTCTTTTTCTATAGCCTTTTAAAAGCCGGTAGTCAAAGGGTGCTTTCTTAGCTCTTTTAGATTCCTTGGTTCTGGTGGAAGATTGTCTTAATATAGGGAGGATCTAGTTCGGTTAATATCCTTTACTAGTCCTGTGGCAAAGCCAGCATAGTAACCAAATAGGGTAGGTATATTAGCTAGTGCTGCTGCGTACGCTTGACGTCGAATTCGTTTGGAGCCTTCTGGTAGGATGAGGTTGGCAGAAGGATCGGCCGAGACCTCATTAGCTCGTGGAGCTGTATTCAACGGTTCTGGTAAACTGCTTGACTGGATAGAACCTATTTCAATTATATCCAGGATATCGTCTTAAAGTCCTCCCGGTGTGGCGTTTGTTTCTGGCAGATCCGGAGATACTGTTCTGCTAGGTGTCGGTAGCTGTTCGATATCCTTTGTAGGGAGCTCTGCTGAGTCGTTTAATATAGTCGTTTGGTCTATATTTGAGGTAGGTCTATATAAGATAGATTCGTCCTCTAATTCATCTTTAAGAGGTTCTGGTAGACTGATTGTCTGGATAGTGTCTTCCAATGCTTCCCTTAGTAGGTAGTCGATGTTTTGACCCTTGGGGTCATAGAACGAGGTCTCGTTAAATGTAACGTCTCTAGTTTGGATAACCTTATAGAGACTTAGAATCCAGATTTAATAGATATTGGTTAAATTATAGCCAACTAGGTGTCTAATTGATGCACAAGGAGCTAGCTTGTCTCCCTTTCTAACTTGTTTATTCAGCGTATAGGTCTTGCAACCGTATTCATGCATATGGGTAAGTATTGGCGGCTTGCCGTAGGCGACCTCGTACGGAGTTTTCCATCCTAGTTGCTTATTTGGCGTTCGATTAAGGGCATAGCCAGCAGCAAGGAAAGCTTCTGGTCCTAGAGACGGGGGTAAGGACGCTTCCAGCTACATAGATCTTGATTGTTCCATAAGGGTTCGTCCAGATCGTTCTGCTCCACCATTCTGTTCTTTAGTATACGGTGCTCGGCACTCAAAGGTAATGCCCTCGTCTGCACACCACGTATCTAGGGTGTCTTCCGTTTGTCTAAATACTTGTTTGTTATCGCTCTAGAAGAAGACAACATTTTAATAAAATTATGTTTTAATTAAGCGGTGAGTCTTATAGATAGTAGGTAGGATGGTAGCTTTGTCCCTGTTCTTAGAGGTAAACACAAAGTTAAATTTGGAATACGTGCAGTAGAAATACATGATATATCTATCGCCGTTATATCCTGGTACTCTGAGGTAGATAATATTAAATGCTAGCCGTTTAAATGGTCAAGTGGCTGGAAATTCGTGTTCTCGTCTTCAAGAGATCTGCTGTGTGTACTTTGCTAATAAGCAAGTTTCATATTCAATTTTGAGCGGTGCCCGTTTGTCAGTCAGCTCTGCGCCAATAACATGCTTAGGAAGCTGCGCAATAGCATCGGGTCCTACATAGCCGAGAATTTTGTGCCATCTTGTAGCTGTGGCTCCGATTGGTTTACGGGCCATTTGGCTTGGCTGAAATCTTCCTATTAAGAAGGTCGATTGAGTTGTCAAATCTAGGGTATTTATAGGCTCTCTATACATCAGTGCCCAGTGGCCCCCTAGTCGCTTCGCATAGCAGACTGTTTCGCCAGTTGCTAGACGGTATAGCAAGTTTCGCCCTAAGTCAAAATGGATATCGTTCTCAGTGGCTCTTAATAGCGCTACGATATTTGTAAACATAGTAGGCACTAGCGCTATATGGGATAGCCTCATCTTTGACTTCCCAGTAGGTGTATCAATAGTAATCGTTACTGTTCCGTAAGCTTGAATTTTTTCGAAATTTCCGCCAGCAATTAGGTAGTCGTCTTCTGCTGCTAGGTATAAGAAGGTGAAGTCTTCTTTATTATTGCAGACGTGGGTATCTGCGCTAGGGTTGAGTATCCAGGTGTTCTGGAGTTTGAAAGGAATTTGACCAGTACTAAACGCGGCAGCATGGCTAGTTGGTGTGGTAGAAGCTGGGGTTTTAGAATTAAAATTAATTATAGATTCTGCGTTCTTTTAATTATTTTCCTATCCTCTTTTTTAGATATAATTGACGGCGCGTTTAATCCAAGGTGTAGATGAGATTGTTTTATCTACCTTCTTTTGGACGTCCGTCCTTGGTCTCCATCCTTAAGGGCGCTTGTGCTCGGCGATGTAGTAGCAGTCACTGAATCGATGTACGAGACCGCATATACATTCCTTGTGCCATTTCGAATTTGAATTTGAATTGCCGTTAGGGTCTGAATTGGAATTGGAATTGGAATTTGGGCTGCCTTAAAGGGTTGCGAATGCAGAGTTATTGGCAATTAAGGTAGACGATGCTTGCTGCATACGGTAGTGCTCCTTGAATTCCTCAATAAGGTTAATAATAGATGGGGCTTTTTCATTTTTTCGTTCTTTTCTGATTAGGTCTACTTCCAGTGCTCCTGCAAAACTAGAAGAGATGGCTTTAATGGCTCATACGAAATCGTAGTGAGGCCTGAAGCCCTGTACGTCTGGAAGCTCCAATTCCTCTACCAGCTTGTAGACGCTCCTCCAGCTGTTCAACTATTTTTCAATGCTCTATTTTTTGTTGTAGGCTTTGAGAGCCGTGTATTGATTTAGGACGTCGTGCTTTTGACCTGACGTGGTAGGGGCGAGTACAGTCTTCAACGCTTGAAGGCGTTCGTATACCGTTTCGAGGTTTTTGAAGAGAGGAAGGTAGGATGCCGATGTCGATCGAACGATGTAGTTGCTGACATCGCTGATAGCCTGTTCTTTCTTCTGGTGTATGCGTAGGTCGTCCTTGTACTTAGCGTAGAGCTGGTTGTATGCAGTGAGCTGGGTTTGGTCTAGCTGTGCTATCGATGTAGCTGCAGGAAGTACGTCTTTTGGTGTAGGTTGTTTCGGTGGTTCTAGCTTCGGAAGCTTGTCTTTTGTCTTAGATGGGTCAATATACTCCCAGACCTTGTTGGTCTTAGCAGTATCTTGAATAACAAAGAACCATTACATCTAATTAGATGGCTTGTCAAGAATAAGGTTAATTTTGGATGAAGATTCGCTCATATTGGTCGTCATTTTTAGAATTTTAACAGGTCAGGCAGGGTCCAGGTTGGCGTCTTGGCGAAACCTTATTTTGACGTTCCGATTTGATTCGTCAGTTCGTTCTGGTACGTTCGTTGGTCAGGTTTAATCGTCCGTTCGTTTAATAGGTGAAGAAGCTCAAGACACTGCAAAGGTAGTAGAAGTAGTGACTTCTTAAACGAGGTAGTATTTAATTGATCAGCAGGTGGTGCAAACCGGGGTCATAACTGTAACAGTGCAGTGTAGAGAAAATTGAGTGAACGACTTGATTGTAAAATGTAGCTCTAGAGCCTCTCTATATACACGAGGAAGGTATAGAAATAAATAAAAGGGGAGACTAATACGTAACTAAAACAACGTGATACGCAAGTGATACGTAGGCGATACGCAGGTAAAACAGTGGTGGTTTGGCAGGGTACCGTAGTCGGTTACAGAATATAATGGCCGCGGTCATTAATAAACGTATAATAGACGTATAGCCAAGCAACTTATCGCGTTTTGTGTCCTTAAAGTTTATATTATTATATATAACCACTGTTTATGGGTTATGCGCTAGAGTTTTAAGATGCCTCTATAAATATTAGCCCCTAATTGGCCTAGGAGTTTGTAGAAGTTTATAAAAGTTGATTTAATTAGCCCAGGAGTTCGCAGATATTCACAGAAGTTATTATTAAATAGAGATAAGATAGTGTGGTGGTGTAGATTAGACGTCGCCTACTATCTTAGCATTTTCCTGTATTTATAGAGCCTTCGGCTTCCCTCCTTCTTGATTATCACAAACCTACCGGAATATATTCTTTTCTTTCCTTTCTTACAGACTGCTTTACTGATTACTTTTAACTGATTATAACTAACCGACCGATAGATAGATAGACAGACTAACTAACTAATAGCATTCTAACTTCCTATCTAAGAGACACCGTACCCTTCCATATATTATTTGGCATTCCACGTGGGGACGACGGCAAGCTCTTTAAATTAGAAGTCTAGTGCTACATACACAGAAGACACGCAGGAATATACTACAACTGCTAAAGAACCGCTAGCTGTAGAAGAACAACTAACTGCAGAAAAACCAACAGACGAGACGGTAGAACTAGAGAACCAGAGAACTAGGCAGTATTAGATAGCAAGGGGAACTAAGCAGACCCTAAATAGAAAGACAGCAGAAAAGACAGACAGCTAGACTTAACGCATAGGCCAAAGAGTGGCAATAGGAAGCAAAATGGTAAAGGTTAAAAGGTCTTGGGAGTTGGGTTTAGTGCCCATACTTAGAAATTTGGCGTTAAGCGAACCAGTTAGCTAATTAGACAACTACCAGTGGTCAAAATCTCGCCACCTGTGCGCGCACGAGCATGGCCAGAACGTTATTAAAGATATAGAGACGACAAGCTAAGGGCTAATTAGTTAGATGGAAATGAGATCTAAGATATCTGGTAGCAAAGGAAGCTAGCGCTGCCCTTTAAGAACAGAGACAATACCGAGCAAGGCCGCGAGTATATAAGATTGGATTTATTTTTAAAAGCTTCCTATTCTAGCTTAGCTTTGTCCTCTTTTAAGTTATCTAGATTATATTAGCAGCGGCCCTAGAGGCACTCCGTAAGGACCTACCATATGGAATGACAGCAGGCTAAAATAGATGGACGTATTGAGACCCGGCAGTGGTAGAAGATAAAGATTCCGTGCTCTCCCAGGAAAACCTCCCCTTAGGCATTAAGAAGCAGGCGCCTTCCGTTAGGGACATAGCTGTATAAGTAGACCAGCTAAAGCATGCACCTGTTAATATCCCACCAGGATAGTTATCTGGGATATTCTCTATTAAGACTACGGCCATATAAACAGACCTACCGCAGTGTTTACCTGTGACACCTAGGACCGATAACCCTTAGTAGATAAAGGATGAAAGCTATAGGGATTACCTATAAGCTCCCAAGGATGTATTACTTTATAACCAGTAGTTAACGGCTTAAGACAAGATCTGCGTTATAGTTTAGCCTATACTAGCCCTAGGAACTGTTGGAACTCCCTACTTCGCAGGGCAGAACATATCGCAGTTTATTAAATAGTACGAACGGCTATGCACCCGACATTATATAACAAGTAAGGAGAAGCACTAGGGCCTTCCGGAGTACTATAATTACTAAATAGGGGTGTAGATCTAAAGCTTGCCTAAATTTATAGCTGGCAATTAGATAGAGCTTATAAGAAAGCTTAGGATAGAATACTAAGCAAACAACTACTACTAACGCATGGAGACAAGAGACTTTATAGAAGCTTTTATTTAAAAATCTGCGGAACAGCCAGGCAAGCTGCGTCACTATATACACAACTTTACTACCATCTTAGCAAAAGCGGTAGCCGTAGAAAACCTTACTAAGTAAGAGAAGGGGTGGTAGTTTATACAAGGACTCCCTATTAAATACCATAGGCACGCAATAGAAAAGACAGGAGCCATAGCAGACAAGCCCAGTACCCTTATATTTAAAAGACTAAAGGAGGCCGTAGAGTTAAGAATAATGGCTGCAGAGAACATCAAGCAAATAGCTATTCTTCTAGAGAAAGAAGTCCTGAGTGTCCAGCTTATACAAGAGCTATAGCAGCAAAGGAATAAGCTTAACCGCCAAAGGGAAGAAAGACTTCTAGACCCAAAGAAGCACACAACGCTATTAAATCAGGCTGTAGTTTAAAGCCTAGTACAAGGATACAGCTCAGCACCAGGATACAAAAACTAGCAAAACAGCACCCAACCTCTATAAGACTGTCGACCTCCGCAAGGCTCTCAATACTTATAGGATTCTTAATATCCGCAAGGTCCCCAATATCCGCAAGATTCTACTGCCTTTAGACGGCCGCAATGGGACACATGGGGTCAGCAAGGCACGCAAGGACAAGGCCAGCGGACCTATTTTAAATACAGAGAAAGTTACCGTTTCACTAAGCATAAATATTAAGGCTTAAAGGATCTTATTTAGCAAGGATTTATATATTTATCTAATAAAGGAAGACTAGTAGCTGGGACACACAACCAACCTAGACCTATACTTCCATGGCTCGGCAATAAAGGACGACTAAAGGGTATTAAGGACTGGCTCCATACATACTAGGGAACAGACCTAGATAGGCCAAAGAAAGAACAGATATAGTAACAGGCCCCTATAGAACAAACAGATTTTACTGCTTTCTATAACAGAGTAGTGCTTAAGAGCAGTAACAAAATACGCATAAACTAAGAGGACTACTATCAAGTACGGCCCACGGACTCAGTAACGCCCAGCTAGCAACGTCCGCAGACTCGCCTAACCCTTAGAGACAGCAGTATAGCTAGGACAGCCGCTGCGCCATAAGAGAAGAATATACAACTAGGAGATTACGCCCAGATTATATTACGGCCTATGGATAAGACAGCTAAAGCTAAAAAAAAGAGTAAATTATCTAATCCTTAGAGACGGTCTTAGAGACGGATACTTAACCAGGTTAGCCATTAACCGCAGGCTCCGCAGCAGGCTCTATAGTAGGTGTAGGATGTTCAACTAGGGGACAGTCAAGTTCTAAGGTAGGGAAGGGGACGCAGGTAACAACCGTATAAAAGATTTCTATTTTGTCTGCTTAATTACTATATTTCCTAAAGCTCCTTTTATATTTACTTTCTTAACCACAACGCGTCGTTAAACGCGTTAACCTACTATAAAAGATGTCAGTTTAGCTCACCGCCTATTAATAAGCCAATAGCGATTTTCCATCCCGGGGACAAAAAATCCTGATTAGTCCATTCAGCAATAGAGCCGGCAGAACTCTATACCGCCCCTAGAATTCGATAATGTACCAGCTATATAATGAGAACGGTACAAGGAGCCTTAATTAATTGCATAGATGCAGAGCCAATTATACAATACAGAGCCAGATGCAAAGCTATACACAGAACCTTAACCGAACGACTATACGGAAGCCTTAATTGAACGACTGCACGGAAGCCTTGGTACTGCATAGAAACCACAGTTAGTTAAAAAGTCGAATTAAGCTAGAGCCTTAATACCAGCATATCATAGTTACTAAAGCAAATCAATTGAATGTTATTAGATTAGAGCTTTTAACTAGGCCAACCTTATTTCTTAATCAAACAACGATTAATCGCAGCATGACTGTCACTGCCATCCGAATCCAGTACTGCATTAGCTATATGACGAGAACAGACACTGCGGCAAGGAAGGGACCTATACAAGGGTAGCAGCATGACATTGGAAATCAAGTACCGCGGAAATGGTAAAGCAGTATACAAAGAGGCACTGACAAAGATGCTCTGTAAGAGATCGTATATAGGGCATAGCTAACCACATTAAGCCTAAGCCATTCTTATACAACTAAAGACGGAACCAAGCCGTATCTAGCTAAGCTAGTAAAGGATCTTGTTAAGGATTATAAGGGGAACAGGAATTAAATATACAGGAGCCAGCGCTTTTTCTCAGAGATCGTCTTAATAAAAGGACTGCATTATAGATATAAGGGCAAGGGACATGCGACGGAGGCAGTCACAATAACCGAGAAGTTGACACCGGATAATATTGAGGACGACTTAGGCAAAACATAGAGCCAGCAGGATAGTAATTAAGAGACTAAAAGCAGAAGACAATCCTAAGAAGGCTCTTAAGCTAGAAGAAGATCAAGGATACGCGAGCGTACTACCAACAGCTAGGGTAAAGAAGCAGCCGTAAAAGCCTAAGGATGCACTAAAGAAGCCAAGAGCAAAGACGGTTCTAAAAGGGAAGAAAGCAGCTATAAAAGACGTCCTAGAAAGGCACTAGGCCCGCGGAAATGGTCTTCTAGAAGCTGCCGTTTACGCTTATAAGGAAGGAAGTCTTAAGACAGGACTCTGGATTAGACGTCTGGTAGACACTAAGAGCCTTAATTAACTATAGATGCAGAACTTTAACCGAACGACTGCACAGCCAGAGTCTTAATTAACTGTCCACGGATGCAGAGCCTTAATTAAACGTCGACGGATTAGAAGCCTTAATTAAGCATACAACGATACAGAGTCTCAATTGTATGTATAGCAGAAGACGCCTTAAGTTAAGCCAAAGCCTTGGTCAAACCTTAATTAATTAGACGCCGTCTCTATAGTTAAGTAGGATTAACTAGAGCTTTTAGTCGGGCCGACCTAGTACCCTATTTAAACGTTAGTTGATTGTACGTTGCCGCAGCCAAATTGAATTAGTCACCTGTTGCTGTTAGACGCCTTTAATCAGCAGTTAAAGATCCTACAATAGCAGATAGACAGGCACTAGGCCTGATTAGGAAACCAGTATACGGCTAGAAGATTATCAGAAGCGCCGCTAGTTAACGTTTTAGAGCCTCTATAGGAACCTCTCCCTTTAACCCCCTTAGTTGATTAATTGCCGCCCGTCTTAACGCTTACGGAAATTAACCAGAACGATCTCTCCTATAGATATAGATATGGAGCTTTATATAGAGTCTCACACGGAGTCGTACACGGAGTCTACGGATATGGAGCATACAGGTGTAGAGCCTTAATTGGACAATAGTACGGCAGCTTGACTAGACGCCTATATATACGAAGCCTTAATTGAACGGTAGATGCGGAGCCTTGACCGATTGCACGTCTATATAGAAGTGTTGATCAATTGTCTACGGATGCAAAGCCTTAGTTATATATATAGCAGAAGACACCTTAAGTTAAGCCAGGGCCTCATTAAATCTCGATTAGTTAAACGCCATCTTTAAATTAGAACAGTTAGAGCCTTTAACCGGCCTGACTTTCTACCTTAATTAAACCACCGAACGATCAGTTGCAGCACATCATTGCCAACCAATTAGACAGTCTTCGGCCAGCAGTCAAAGTAGGCATACAGGCACGCACGCAGACACAAACGCAGAATATGCAATGCAGAGCTACTAATGCACAGCCAGATGCACAGCCAGATGCACAGCCAGACGCAGAGCCAGATGCAGAGTTCTGATATCAAACAACCAACTAAACGATCAAACCAAGCCAGAGCCTCTGCTACCTTGGTCAACTGCCATCACCGCTGCTACTGCCACTATTCCGTCCTACTGTTTTGTCCCTGCTGTCTTAACTGACTGTTCTATCTTACTGTGCTGGATCTGTACCGCTGCGAGATCTACTAGATAACTGTTCTAACCAACCTGTTCTAGGCCTAATGCTATTTTAACTGTTCTACTATTGCTCTCCTAACCGCCATACTCTACCGTATCGATCACCCCGCCGCCGCCGTTCCGACTAGCCGCCACCGACAGATCGCTACCGACCGAATGCTATTAACCATTCTGTTGCTGCTACTACTGCTACTTTGACTGCTGTTCCTACCAACCGTTCCGTTCCGCTGCTCTGCTTATTCTGCCACTGCTATTAACCGACTGCTACCAACCAACTGCCATCTACTGTCTGCCGCTACCGAGATTTCTGCTACCGGAAGTTCTGTTACCGGATGTCCTACTGCTTACTAACTGTTATCGAGTTCTTCTACTAAGTGTTCTACCGCTGGCTGTTCTATTTTATTTTACCATACTAACTGTCTGCTTTTATTACTGTTTCTACTACCGCTACTATTACTGCTGTTACTGCTGCCGTTATTATTTCTAGTTTACTGCTGTCCTAGTTACTACTAGTAGGAAGATAAGATCGGAGATATGGACCACAGAAGGATATTACAAGATTGTTCTACAGACGGCTATAGAGTTACGCTTCTAACCCATAACACTAGATAAGATTACCTACGTTCTTTAAGGATGTGCTTTCCTTTGTCTATTCTGCTTTTACTATACTTTCGTTTGGCTATTCTTCTATGGTATAGAACGTTAGGGGACAACGTTCTTGGTAGGGGAGGTATATGGTGGTGTAGATTGGACGTCGCCTACTATCTTGGCATTTTCCTGTATTTATGGAGCCTTCGGCTTCCCTCCTTCTTAATCATCACGAACCTACTGGAATACATTCTTTTCTTTCCTTTCTTACAGACTGCTTTACTGATTACTTTTAACTGATTATGACCGACCGACCGACAGACAGACAGACTGACTGACTAACTGACAGCATTCTGACTTCCTATCTAAGAGACACCGTACCCTTCCACAATAGTTAACATACCTCTGCCTCTTCTGTAATACTGCCTATAATGCGATTTGCTAAATGATAACTAATATCAGTGTTGTATAGAAACATTGAAACTGAAACTGACACGCGGTTTCAGTTTCATGGCGTTTCGTATCAGTTTTATGCGAAACGTTTCAATATGTTTCAGGTTTCGCAGGTATACTAATAAGCTTAGGC
>Ga0307507_10005186_pt1 | contig 21788 bp, 13 predicted proteins | sample 7_EM_MG_FD_207223 | JGI IMG/M metagenome (GOLD analysis project Ga0307507, IMG submission 207223) | Populus trichocarpa ectomycorrhiza microbial communities from riparian zone in the Pacific Northwest, United States - 7_EM | ecosystem: Host-associated > Plants > Roots > Unclassified | place... | reverse complement strand
CCGCCGATCACGGATATGACGGAGTGGTGAGCTCGCTACTGGATCAACCAAATGTCAACTCATTTTCGACAAACAGCAGTGGCCAAACAATGCTCCATTTGGCTGCTAAAAGTGGCCACCATAGTGTCGTGGGGCTGCTTTTGGAGCTAACAGACCTCTGCCCTGACGCATTAGATATGTATCTCCGAACACCACTTTCTTGGGCCGCCGGGAATGGGCACCTCGAGGTTGTCGAACTACTTTTACATTGGACTGATGCTGACCCCGACTCTGCTGACGCCTATGGCCGAACTCCACTTTCTTGGGCAGCGGGGGCTGGGTTCGAAGCGGCGGTAGCTCTTCTTTTGAGCCAGGACGATGTTTCCAGTGACATTATCGACATCGATGGCCAGACTCCGCTCTTTCACGCTGCTGGGAACGGCTACAATCGAATTGTCGGACAGCTACTCAACCACCGGGATGTAAACCCAGAGCGGCAAGACAATAAGGGCCGAACAGTACTCTCTTGGGCCGCCGGGAATGGCGAGGAGGAGGTTGTCAATACTTTACTAGAGTGGACCGACATCTCTCCGGATTTATTAGACCACTATGGCCGAACGGCGCTTTCTTGGGCTGCCGGGGAGGGTTATCGGAAGGTGGTTGAGCTTCTCTTAACCCGGGATGGTGTCAACGCTGAATCTCTGGATAGCGAGGGGAGGTCACCACTCGGTTGGGCTCTCAAGACCGGTAATGAAGGTGTGGTGGCTGTTCTGCGAGAGTGGATTGATCAGCCTGGCGGGGATGCGGGAATTGAGGTATTGCAAAACCAGCTCCAGGCCTCTCGAATATAAGGTTTGAACATTCCATTTCTCCTGGTCATCGGCTTACCACCCCCGGAGGGGCTATCAAATCTTTTCATACTCGTGTTTATTTTTTGTATTGTAACAATTCGGCCAGCTGGTGTAGCAGTCCAAGCCAGAACATAATTCAAGTCTAATCTATTCCTTTTTGCTAGGCCCTCTTCTGCTAGAGGCTTCCTCCCACATGGCGTAAGTATGCAAGTTTGACAACCGCCCCGACACAAACTACACCCCGCAAAGAAGATTTCGCGCCATGTATCTCGAAAAAGTAGAATCCCCACCCACCATTGTGTAATATAATCCGAAGAAGTACGGCAGAGTGCAAAAAAATTCGCAGGGTGAGAGTGTAAACGCCCCCGGGACGGACTTTGAACTGAAGAATCAAGAGTTTTAACCCGAATTTTAACCCGCTAGAGCCTCTAGACTGGCGCCAATAGCTAACGGAAAAATTCTCTCCCAGGAGCTTTCCCCGTTCACCCTCTAAATATTCTTGCACCATAAGCTATCATACTTAAACGTGAATAACCAATTCTATGCCTGAAGCTCCATACCGCACCCGGTGTAAGCCTCCCTTCGGAGCTCGAGCCGAATGTGCATAGCCAATTTTTAGATAATCTCTTGGACAACCTAGAAGGGATATTGAGAACACACCGCTAATCTAAACTTCAATTGATAGTAGTTCCGAGACCCGGACATATAATTCACCTTCACCCTCGGCGGTTTTTTTATACCATCCAGTATTACGTAATATCCTACCTATGATCTCCAAGAATTCTCCATCAGACCGTCACCAGGGAATCACAGTATCGGTCCACGACAGATGTATTTATTTCGACGGGCCGGTGGAATTGCTAATGCTAATTTAGCGATATCTAACATGTGGAGAAACGGGGGTGGGGGGGACTCAGCTTCCATCTCTAAACCTAGAGATGGGGAAGAACAAGAGATTTATGGCACAACTAATGATATTCTGGCCCCATTGTGCAGATTTTGCTACCCGGAGGGGCTAAAATGAGGACTAAAATGCTCGTCAAGTTCATGCTGACATATTTGAGCATTATGGGAAGGTGAACAGTTAAGAACTTGTAGCAGTCCACCCCCCCAGCAGAGTAAATCTAGAACCTTCCTATTAGGCCAATGGTTTTTTTTTTATAATTCCTTGCTCATGCTTAAGCACTATACTTAACTGAGTCGCTATCCTAACTCTACTTTCACGTACGGTTATTTCCTAACTATCCAAAGCCGTGTCTAGTGCCCGTGGATTTGGACCTAGAATGGGTATTACGCCTCAAGTCTAGACTTTGTCTCATTGCATTTGGTGGCTCAGGGCTTAGGCTAGGCCCCATCCTGTGAATTAGATTAGGATTTCAAGTCTGCAGTTTCTCTAAAAACCCACTCACTAATCCTAACAACCTTTTGCCCCATTCCGTTTAGTTTGCTCTACGTTACATCTCCTTCTATATATGAGAGATTTAAATCCAACATGATCCTGAATTTATGAAGGTCTAAATCTAAATCCGGCTCGGGTCGGCGCCATAGGCCAGATATCCAAATCCTAAACTTCCAAGCTTTGGCACTTTGTTTTCCAAGTCCGGAATCACAGTTCAATTCCTAGTTAATCTGGGCGTAGATAAAGTACGGGTGCAAAAGTTCTCGTCCGATGCCCTTTTTACACCAAAAATGGACATTTTTAAATAAACAATTCTCAACACTGCCTATATAAAAACACTTGAAATTTTTCCATCAGCTAGGGAATCACTATACATTCAAACATCTACAAGTAAAAGTGTAAGGAATCAAAGCTGCCTTCATTGTTCATGATTGTGCCAGCTAGTATGAAAGTGACTTAGATTTTTGTATGGAGCTCCATACAAAAAAGTACATGGCAACCGATAACAGATACTTAAACAACCTTTTCTCCATCACTTGGTAATATTTAAGGATTCTGTAGCTTTCTCCATGTTATATACATGTTTGCTAATTCAAGGACGAATTTTCGCTGATTCTCATAGACATTGCGCAATAAGAGAGGGTGGTCAAGATGGGCACTTTTGGTGTAAAAAGGGCATCGGACAAATACTTTTGCCTTAGTACTGTACCAAACGGGGTTAAGATCCTCCGACAGAACTCCAAATGTACAGTATAGATATCCGAGATACAGCGCACAATATAGATAAACCCTACTCCCCATCAGAACCAATCCACCGTTCCGTAAAAGTTCTAACTATCGAACCAACCCCCATGTCGTTGAAGTTGTCCCTTCTGGCAAGGGTCAGTTTTCATTTTTATTTACAGGGGACTCAGACACTCCCAGTTTAAGCCCCACTTTTCCAAAATAGGAAATTCCTGACCACCCCGCCCGATCATCTGAGTTTCCCGCAGGAACTTGCAGCTACCCTTAACGTAATTTAACCAGGCCCACACAGTGTCCAAGACATCAGTTCCAAAATTTCGTGCCATTTTATAGAGTGCTGTTATTGATCTTTGTACGGAATAGTTATCAGCCCAGTCTTCTTACGAGATAGTACAAGGCGGTTCCTGCAAAAATCCATGATAACTAAAACGGGGCTCATGTGCGCAAACCCTCCCAAAATTGATTTTGAGCGGAGAAATATAAAAGTATTTAAACCATTAGAACCTCTCGGTTAGGGCCAACGGTCAATGGAAAAATTCGTTATGAGGATGTTTACCCCCCCACCCTCTAAATGTTCTTGCCATTCGCTATCATATCAAAGTGTAAACAACCAATGTGCCCGGAGCTCCATCCCGCGCCCTGTATGAACCTCCCTTCGGAACTCCATGATGGGAACATAGTCTAACAGTAAGGCGCTAACCCCCCCGTCATGAGGAATGAGGAAGCTAGTGGCTCATTTTTTCTGTTTCCCCCAGTAAGCTTCATGCATCGGACTCTCTCGTCTTCCTTCCGGCTCTTCCGTTTTCCTTCCGGCGGGTGCATCAATCTCAAACCTAAGGGCGTCCCCGAAAGCTATCCGAACCACGAAGCAATAACTTGAGCATGCCGAGCAGCATCTAACGACTTCCAATATATTTTTCGTGAACCACAAGCTCGCCCGGGATCGGGTCTCACTATCAAGCTGGCTACCGCTAGAACCGTGCTGCCGCAGTACAGCAAGGCGACCGGGGTAAGGCCAATAGCTCAAGTGATATCCTGTGATGGCGGACTTCCGGTCCTTGGAAGTGGCTGGATTCTAGTTGATGTTTGTAAATATCGTGTGCAGTCCCCTTTTCTCACTATTTGCGCAATTCCGGGAGAAGGGTGTCTAAAGGGTTGTTAAGGGGTGGGGTTGTTTCCCTAACTACCCCCGCTGCCGAGCTTCATATGGCTCTAACACTGGCACTGTTTTAAGCAATGAGGTTTTCCGGAAAATTCTGGCTGGTGCTTGGGATTCACTGAGGTTACTGGAGTATTGCGCAGACGTTATAGCTTTCACTGGTAGTATCTATTTTTACCTTACTTTTTCTTTTCTTGTTTTGCTCTGCTACATCACCAATTGCGCACTTCCGCCCTAGGTTCTGGTCTAGAGTGAGTTCTACCACCTCATAGCAGTATTGTTCGCCTTATAACCTAATTAAGGAGGGGCAATGCCTTCAAGCTCCCCACGACAAGATTCGTTCTTTTCCTGCCTTAAATGATGGATCATTCAAGAACCTGTTTCGTAGGGAAACTAAACTCGAGCTCCTACTAGCCGTGCCCGGGTTAATTAGTTCCCGAATTCTTAGCTACTATGCCAACCGGGTATCTTATAATATTTTCATGGGAACGAAAACCGATTAGCCGGCAGGTGGATTCTGAATTCTTTGCTTGAGGAAAATGACCAGCACTTAGGCCATGTTTTTGTTGATTATATTTTTAGGGCAGATACATTCCGAGGGGAAGGGAGATTGTGGGCATTGATTGCTGGTTGGTAGCAGTAAGGTTTCTTGTTTTGGAGGGAATAGTTATAGCTAGAATATCTATTACGAAAGAAATGTAGCTTTGCTCAAGAATAGGATTCAATTTGGATAGGAGTAGGGCAGTAATTGGTAGGTGTGCAAGACAGGAGCACTACCGGTACAGTATTCCAGGTAAAAACAGCTCCATTCGTGGTATTTCCCTGGCTCCAAAGTCTGGCGCCATCAGTCGGCTACACATCACCCACCTCTCAAGACGTGGAGAACGCGTTATTAGTCATAATAGATAGGAACAGCAGGAGCACTATAGGGCCTACAACTACTACTCAGGAAGAATGGCTGCGGAAGGGAAGATAACCTAAACGCCACAAAGGCGCCGGATATGTTAGTGAGTGGTAACTTACACCGGCCGTGCTAGGGAACCGTAATGGGCAATTGGGAATCTCAATCTTGGGAGGTGGCAGGGTGGCTACGCAGCGACAAGCACAGGGTGTTGCACTCTTGGTACCGGCTGTGCGGCTGATTTTTAGATGATACCCCCTACTGATTCACAAGAGATATCATAGACACACCGCTAATGTAAGCTTCAGTTAGTATCATTAAATAGCCCAACAACCCACCGGTGAAGGTGATTGCAATGTCATCATTAATTCTTATAGAGAGAGCAGTCTTTGGGTGTGGCGGTCATGATCAACTCTGTGTTGGGCCTGAGCTCGCAGAATGGAGGAATACCAGAGAAGGAGCCCCGAGGATTATCATTTGCAAGAGTAATGATGTTTTCAAATGTAGTAGGGTAGATTCTGATGGATAAGGTAGGAAAATTTTCTCGGTATAATATATCATGACTTAATATTCCTCTTTTGCCCCTCAAGCAGCCTTAGAAACCCCCGCCGCTTGGCCTTGTCGGCTGCGATGTGGTCAAGTGGTGTAACAGCCTGGCTGGCGCTCTGCAAGTATCTCCTTCGTGTAATATGAGGCAGTGGATCACCGGAACTCACTCTTGCTGTCCACTTGACCCGGAATATCTAAATTGGGAATAGCGTCTGCTTTGCTTGAGAATGTCTAATATGATTCCCTTAGCATAGCTGGAGAGTAAATTAGAACTGATATATAGCTTTCGTTCTCGCTGGAGACCTTACTAGAACCTGTTATTATTACTAAAGCTAAATTTTGCGTATTTTCATTAAATAGCTTATAGTGATTTGGTTGTGTGCTGGAGAGATGCGAGTAGGACAAAATATATCGAACTACTCGCGCAAGACGACCTCGGACATCGATTCCGGAATCCCCCTAAATAAAAAAGGAATTAAAGGCTCCCTGGAAGGGGTCTCTACTAATCATAAAGGACCATTCTTAAAGCTTTTCTAGAATGCTAATATCTCAGTACCGTATGCCTGGATCTCGCGTGGGCTTTGGGTGGGGGGGTAAGTTTCGGTTGACCGGCACCCCATTTAAAAAGTATTAGGTTGTGGCGGGTCTTCCCCGTCCGCCGTTCCTTTGTGGTGGTTGGCGACCTTGACGGTAAAGGTTCCCGTGAGGGTGGCCTGCAGGAAAAGCGGAAGAAAGTCAAGGCTCGTTGTGGAAGCTGAAGGATGATTGTTGGATGGTCGTAATTGATAGGTTTGATCAAGTCAAAAGAAACTTCTAGTCATCCGAAAAAAATCCCACGATCCTCTCTCCTTCCCCGAGGAGTCCCCACCTCTCTTAAATAGCGGGAATGCCGCTACCAAAGCTCTCCACTTTCTCTACCACGCAAGAGCATACGCAACCCTCAAAGAAAATATAAAAAGTCGCTATTAAAGCTATCCACATGTTCGGCAATATCTAGAAAGGTGGAGTTTAGATTAGGGACTTTTTAGCAGGCTGCCCCGCTTAAGTTAGTGCCAAGCCAAAGCCCACATCCCCGGATTAGCTTTGAAAGTGCAAGCACTCGCGCACCCGAGCTCGCGCTTGTCTTGATCGCATGAGGCTCCCGGCCCGCGGTCTGAATTGAGGTAATACAGGTACAGTACCGTAGTTCTCCACACATCAACCACATCATACTGTTGGTCTAACTCCACAGCCTGGCTATGCCTGCTCAATTAGTTTCAACCCGAGTTTCTAAACGGCTAGATTACATATCCCCCGAACCCTCCTTAGCGAGCGGTAACCTATCCGCCGCGCCCGAAAGCCGCACCGGGCAGCCCGGGGTCCCAGTCTCAGAAAGTACGGCAGCAGGGGAGCTACACAACGACGACTAAGCATGCAATAGTGGTCAGAGCGGCCAACTAGCGAAGCCGATTTTTAGGGGGTTCTCCGAGGCAGCCCACCAGAGGCATTGTGGACACGCCGCTAACGTAAGGTTCGATTAGTGGAATATCATTAAAGAGTTTCATAACCCACTTGTGAAGGCAATCGCAATATCTTCACTAATTCTCATAGATTAAGCGGCCTTTGAGAGCACTCAGAGTTGAGGAATGCGAGAGAAAGCGCCGCAAGAGTCACCTCTAAGGGAAGTTATATTTTCAAATAGCCGTCGCAAGGTAGATTCTAATAGATACGCTATCATTCCCCCTGCCCTAAAACTGCCTCGGCAAAGCCTGGCCCCTTAGCCTAGGCTGCTGCGATGTAGCCGAGTGGTCTAACAGCCCGCCTGGCGCTCTGCCCCCATCTCTGTAGTGCAAAGCGCCTTGTAAGCAAAACTCGGCCTCGCCGTCAACTGGCCGAAATTTCTAAATTGGGAATAGCCTCTCCCTGGGAATGTCTGCTACACTTCCCTTGGGACAATTATTTGAACAATAAATTTGGTGTCGAAATAAAGGGGGTTGGATTAAAGATGACCGAAGGACTTGGAACGCGTTTGTTTGAACGGGGGGTTGTAAGATAGAATCCCCTAACAAAACAGTACTCGTAAACAATGACATCGGAAGATAACTGAGAGCAAAGAAGCATATGATCTCCTCAAGCAGCCGAGTTGAAGGTGGAAAATCCCATACAAAGTTCCTGCTACTTTTACTTACTAGGGCACCAGAGAATCCCCCCTCTTCAATCCCCATTTTCAGAAGCTCTCACCCTCTGACCCATTGCCGAGGGCCTTTTTTTACAACACTAAATAAATTAGAACTAACTTATAGTTTTCATTAACCAAGACCTTCAGGAACTTGTTGCTATGGCTAAAGTCAGAATTAGAAATGTTGCGTATCTTTATCAAACAGGCCACGGTGAAACGACCTTTGACATCGATTCGGAAGCCCTATAAAGAAGGGGGTGGTTGGAGGCTCACAAAGGAAGTCTCTGCCGATCGCAAAGGGAACTATGATTAATGCTTTTCTGGAGTGCTGATAATTCAATACTGTACTGTACTCGAGTATCCCTGGATCTCCCACGAACTTTGTGTGGGGTAGGTTTTAGTTGACCAGCGCCGCACCTAATTGGACCCATGTTCATGCCCACGCTCAGCCTTGTCTGCATAGCATGGAAACTTGTTACCTGAAACGAGGCAATACAGAGACTTCCCCGCAACTCGAGCACATCATACCGGTACCTCTAGTCTGACTCCACCCCCCTGTTAAACCTTTCCCTAACCAGCCCCAGCCGCAAGTTTCCAAACTGCTAGTTTACCCTCTCAACGCCCACAGAAGACATGGACCAAAACTTTAGTACCTGTATGAGCCAAAATGTCAACAGCTTTAACGTCAACATCACAAACGTCGTGGATGAGAAGTCAGGAATCCTCACATGGATATCATCGCTTGAATCTTGGAAGAGACATCGCGATCTGTCGGCCGCCCGTGTTGGAGGGGTAGGAGACTGGGTTCTGGAGACTCCTGAGTTCCGGGAATGGCGAGATAGTGATAACGGAGGGTCAAATAAAGCTTTGTTCTGTTGTGGAATCCCCGGAGCCGGGAAGACTCTCATCTGGTATGATGGTGTTTAGCTCGCCCGCACCACCCCATCCCCTACATGACACAGCAGCCACTGACTTAGGCATTTTGTTTTTTCCCTAGCTCACTTGTCACCGACAATTTATGCAATAGCAAGATTGTACCAAACATTGGGGTAGCATGCCTATACTGCGATTATAGCGGATGGAAGGAACAATCTCCCGTGAGCATGATCAGCAGTGTGCTCAGACAGTTTGTGATGGGAATGCCAGAAATGCCCATGGAGCTGGCCGTGGCTTTCAGAGCGGAGAAGCGGCATCTTGGAGGACGAGCTCTTGAGGTGGAAACGATTATCGATATTTTTCCCAAGGTGCTCGCATCTTTTGACCGTACGTTCATTTGTATCGATGCATTAGACGAGTTCCGGGTGGGGGATCGAGCCATGTTTCTGCAATTGCTGAAAAAGATTATCGATAAATCTCCCAACACCCGACTATTTCTGACTGGCCGGCTACACATCCGGCCGGAGCTAGATAACCAATTCAGGCGGCCCTTCACCACCATTACTGTGCAGCCTAGACAAGACGATATTAGACAATATTTGACTAGAAAGCTAGATGACGACTTCGGGTACGGCCCAATGAACGACGAACTAAGAGAGGAAATTATAACTAAAATTGGGAGCCAAGATTCGGAGATGTCAGTTTTCCATCAGTTCCCCATTGCTGACCTTCACTGACCAGTCTATGATAATCGCAGCTTTCTACTTGTCGCCTTACATATTGATGCAATACTCGGGGAGATAACCATCGGCGGGCGAAGAGAAAAGCTCTACCAGATCGGGAATGATCTGAGCGATGCCTATGGTGCGACCATAGATAGAATAAAGGGGCAGTCAAGGGAGAGGTCAAGATTAGGGATGGCGGCATTAATGTGGATATCTCTGGCGGAGCGACCGCTAAGCATCGGGGAATTATGCCATGCTCTAGCGGTGAAAGTTGGTATCTCAGGCCTAGACCCGGAGAAGGTTCCATCAATACAGAATGTACTCGGATGCTGCCTCGGACTAGTGACGGTCAACCAGGGGGCGTCAATAGTCCGACTAATACACGCAACCCTACAGGAACATCTGCAGAGCCAACAGGACATCTTCGAAAGTCCGCATACTGTTATTGCCGAAGCCTGCTTAGGCTATCTTGGGTTTCAATCTTTACTGGGATTCTCGATTCCTCCGGAAGAGAGTTCTTCGGAAATATATGCCACTCAGAACTATATTTCTGCAGGAGTCTTATTTCTAGAATCGGCCTCAGCCAGATTTCCCCTTCTTGAATATGCCTCCTGCTATTGGGGGATACATGCCCAGAAAGGGCTGACTGCTTCAATAGAAGAGCGCGCGATTAACCTTCTTGGCCAATACCCCGAATCTCTGGCCGCGATGATATTCCTGAACAAAAAAGACATAAATTGGTATTCGAAATGTGACTCTGATGGATTCAGTGGGTTACACTATGCATCGTGGGCGGGAATCTATAAAATTGTGGCGGCCTTGCTTAGAACGGGGAACTACGAAGTCAATCAGAAAGATGCTAGCGGTCGCACACCTTTGAACCTTGCAGCTCAGAATAGAAACGAAGAAGTGGTTGAGATACTACTGGAGCACCCAGATGTCGACCCTGATTTGCTAGAAATGGACGGCCGGACACCACTTATTTGGGCCGCCGAGTGTGGATATGAAGGAGCGGTGAGGCTGCTACTAGGTCGAGCCGATGTCGATCCTAACTCGAAAGACGGCGAGTATGGCCAAACACCACTTTCGTGGGCCGCCGAGCGCGGATATGAGGGAGTGGTTAAAATTTTGCTGGATCGAGCCGATACCAATCCAGATCTAGCAGACAAGCATGGTCGAACGCCACTTTCTTGGGCTGCTTATCATGGATACGAAGGAGTGGTGAGGCTTCTACTGACTCGAGAAGAGGTCAATCTTAACTTGAGAGACCACGAGTATGGCCAAACACCACTTGGATGGGCCGCTGAGCACGGAAACGAAGGAGTGGTGGAAATTCTACTGGATCGAGCCGATATCAATCCCGATTTAGCAGACAATCATGGTCGGACACCGCTTTCTTGGGCTGCTTATCATGGACACGAAGGAGTGGTGGGGCTGCTACTGAACCTAGCCCGTACCAATCCCAACCTGACAGAGGAGCATGGCCAAACAGCACTTTCGTGGGCTGCTGGGCACGGATATATAGGAGTGGTTAAAATTCTGCTGGATCGAGCAGATACCAATCCCGATTTAACAGACAATCATGGTCGAACACCGCTTTCCTGGGCTGCCGATCATGGACACGAAGGAGTGGTGAGGCTGCTACTGACTCGAGAAGAAGTCGATCCTAATTTGAGAGACGACGAGTATGGCCAAACACCACTTGCGTGGGCCACTGAGCACGGAAACGAAGGAGTGGTGGAAATTCTACTGGATCGGGCCGATATCAATCCCGATTTAGCAGACAATCATGGTCGAACACCGCTTTCTTGGGCTGCTGATCATGGATACAAGGGAGTGATGAGGCTTCTACTGACTCGAGAAGAGGTCAATCCTAACTTAAGAGACGGCGAGTATGGCCAAACACCACTTGCGTGGGCCGCTAAGCACGGAAACGAAGGAGTGGTGGAAATTCTACTGGATCGAGCCGATATCAATCCCGATTTAGCAGATAATCATGGCCGGACACCGCTTTCTTGGGCCGCTGAGCATGGATATAAAGGAATTGTGGACATGTTACTGGATCGATCAGATGTCAACTTAGTTTCGGCCGATAGTGGCCAAACAATGCTCCATTTTGCTGCCAAAAATGGCCATCATGATATCGTGAAGCTGCTCTTGGAACGAACAGAGCTCTCCACTGACGCATTAGATACATGTCTCCAAACACCACTTTGTTGGGCTGCTGGGAATGGGCACCTCGAAGTTGTTGAACTGCTCCTAAATTGGACTGATGCTGACCCCGACTCCGCTGATGTTTATGGCCGAACACCACTTTCTTGGGCAGCAGAGGCTGGGTGCGAAGAGATGGTAACTCTCCTTTTGAGCCGGGGAGATGTTCCGGGTGACGCTCTCGATATTTACGGCCAGACTCCTCTCTTTCACGCTGCTGGGGGTGGCCACAATGGAATTACGGGGCTGTTGCTTAACCGATGGGATGTAAATCCAAAGTTGCTTGACAAAAACGGGCGAACAGTCCTTTCTTGGGCTACCGGGAATGGCAAAGCAGGAGTTGTCAAAATATTACTAGAGTGGACAGACATTGACCCGGATTTGCCAGACCACCACGGCCGAACGGCGCTTTCTTGGGCTGCTGAGGGTGGGTACCGGAAAGTAGTTAAGCTGCTCTTAACCCGGACTGATGTCAATGCTGTATCTGTCGACAGTGAAGGGAGGTCGCCGCTTAGTTGGGCTCTTAAGAACAGTCATGAAAATGTGGCAGCTGTTCTCCAAGAGCGGGCTGGCAGGGGTGGTGGGGTAGAATTATCGCGGGATTAGCTGTGACTTAGGAACATGGAGTTTGAGTTTTACATCCTTAATTTGTATTCGTTTATCATTATAAGAGAGGAGATATCATTAAGCTTTTATCTGATTTCTTTTGGGGAGCATACACAAGGTTTCATTCTTGCACTAGCTAAATAGAAGATTGCGGCACCTTAGTATCTACTATTCAAGTAATTTGTAAAGTTAGTATCGATAGCCTGCTAGCTATCTCTTGCATCGTAGTAGCTTTATTGCTCGACGGAACTGCGCCGAACGAGGTTAGGAGATAGGGGGCGTCTGGCTATCCACATTTTGACCGGGCGTCATCTCAAAGCGTCTTCTAGGGATCTTTCTATAAATGATTAGACTCGCACTTAGCGGTAGTTAAAGTTTCTAAGTCGGTAGGCTCTTATAATAATCAGAGCCAGTTCCACATTGTTTATTATGTATTATCATCCCTTTTAGGGACTATTCGGCGCACACTAATACAGAAATCCCGTGGCACTTCCTAAAAATAGCTTATAAGCCCAAATAAAAATATGGTATATTTTCTAGAACCAAAAGTGTTTGGCAGTTCCATAGCTTTCACCACAATTATTTCTAACAGGTGCCCGAAAATGCGCGAGGTGCCCTAATCGCGTATATAGTAGATTTGCGGCACTTAAAACAACACCTGCCCCATAAACGCGGGGGAGCCATGAACAACGGGTTGTAGAAGTGGGAATATCACAGCATTTGTAGGTGGAGTTGCGAATACTAGTTTAGTGAGATCTGACATGTCCAGAAATGGGAGGGCACCCAGCTTCCGTTTCCGGACCTAGAGATGGGGAATTACAAGAGATTTATGGCATAAACTAGTGAGATTCTGACTCCATCGTATAGGCTCTGCTGCCGGGGAGGGGGCAAGAACAGGAACTAATGACTCGTTTACTTCGCGCTAATATATTGGAACATTATGGAAAGATAAACAGTTAAGAATGGTTAACAGTCCCCCCCCTCGGACCGATGTTTTTTTTGTCTTGTTTTTTATAAACCTTTGTGTATGCCTAGGTACTATAACTTAAACTAGTCCCAATACCAACTTTACTTTTGCTTACAATCGTTTCCTCACTATCTCAAGTCCTGCTCAGCACTCCTGGATTTGGGCTTAATAAGTTTAGACTTTGTGTCCCATTGCATTTGGTGAGTCAGGACTTGAACTGGACTCCATCTTGTGGATTAGGTTAGGATTCCAAGTCCGGACTTTCCCGAAAAATAGTTAGTCTTCTAACTCTAAGGTCCTGTTTCCCTATTCTGTTTAGTTTGCTCTATGATACACCTCTTTATACATATGGCAGATTCACATCTAAAACAAACGATCACTAATTAGTGGAGGTCTAAATCTAAATCTGGGCTGGTTTGGTATCGCAAGTCCTATATCCAAATCCCAGACTTCGAAGTTCTTGTACTTTGTTATTTAAGCCTGGACTTGCACTCCAAATACCAGTCTAATCTAGGCGTATATGCCAAACAGGGCCCAAGATCCTTCGACAGAGCTCGAAAGGCATGCCGGTAGATGTCGAAGGTACTGTACCCGATGTAACCAAACCTCGCTATCCATTCGAACCCACTGCGCCCTAAAAACTGTTAGAGTTGACGGAAGTGGATAAACAAAGATGTATGAGCGGAAGTGAAAGAAAGGTACGATGGAAGAATACAGAATGCCTTTAGTCGTTTCATTTTTTCAGAAGTTAAAAGGATTGACAGAGATGGAATGTGGGCTTGTCTTTCCTTTATCGTTATGCAGAATGGCGGAGCTATGCATGGAGCAAAATGGATCAGTGTGGGAAACGATAGAATGGTTGAGATGTCTTCCTTACACTCTATATAGTCTTATGTTTTGTCTAGTTAGTTTACGGGAGAGGGAGAGCAACGAAGTTTCTCATTTACCTGCCCTTGAGTTAAGTCCAACTCTAGTTCTTGTGTTGACATGTTTGACTGTCACGCCTTTAGTCTGTCAGCCCACGATAGCCATATTATCACAAAAACTCCAATAGTCAGACCAAGCCCCACGTCCTTGAAGTTATCCCTTCCGGCAAGGGCCAATTTTCTTTTTTATTTATTCCAATCTCTCACATGGGGCTCAGAAATCCCCCGTTTACACTCCCCCCTTCCAAAGTAGGGAATTCTCAACCATATATTATAGCACACCGTCCTATCATCGCAGTTTCTTACAGAAATTTAATGCTACTATACCTGCAGTGTAACCTGGCCAGGCCCGAACAATTTCCGAGACACTAGTTCTAGGATATAGTCTGTGCTATACTTGCATAGCTCCCTTTATATTGATCCTTGTGCGGAATAGGTATCGGTCCAGCCTTTCAGAATAGAAAAGAGCGGTACTAAAACCCATGATAACCAAAACGAGCCTGTGCGTAAACGCCTCCGGAAATGGATTTGAGCAGAGAAATCAAAAGTCCCAAACCAATAGAACCTCGCGACAAGGCCAACAGTCTATGGGAAGTTTTGCTATGAGGGTTTTTACCCCCCCACCCTCTAAAGATTCTTGTGGTAAGCTATCCTATCAAAGTGTAAGCAACTAATGCTGTACCCGGAGCTCCATACTGCACCCCGTATAAGCCACCTTTCGGGGCCCCAGGATAGGAACATAGTCCAAGGAGCAAAGAGCTGGCCTCGCGCCCATGAGGGGTGGGGAAGTTAATGACCTTTTTTTCCTTTTTCTTTTTCCGTACAACAGTAGGATTTTCAGGGAGCCGTGCACGCCAAACCCTCAGGTTACCCAGAAGGTAATGCAAGTACCAAACCCTTTTCCACCAACCACAAGTTTGTCTAGGGAAGTGTCCCTATTTTTGAAGCTAGTGTCTGTGAGCGCTGTGCTGATATAGCACATCAAGGCAATTTTATGGGGGGCACAGAACGAGTGATTTCTTGTGATAACAGATTTCCGGTCCTTGAGAATGGGGTGGATTCTGGTTGACGCTTGCGAATATGGCGCACAGCACCCCTTCTCCACGTGCCGCTCAATTTTGTGTGAAGAGAATATACAGGGCTATGGATGGGGCTGTTGCCTTACCCGCCCCCTCCCCGTGCGACCTATCGCACCAATCCTGTTTGGCGAGTGACAGCCCACACCTGCCACGTCCGAGAACCGCACCGGAATACCGGGGATATCAGTCCTGAAAGGTAGCACGGCAGCTACTCGTGCACTTAGCCTATCTAACGACGAGTAGGCATGGGGTACCGTTCAGCAGCCTAAGTGGCCGACGGTACAAAACTGATTTTTGGATGATACCCCGAACAACCCACAAGAGATATTGTAGATACACAGCTAATCTAAAGCTCACTTAGTATTATTAAAGGCTTTCACAGCCTACCTGTGAGGGCAACCGCAATGTCTTTACTACAGTACTAGGGCAAAAGTATTCGTCCGATGCCTTTTTTACACTAAAAGTGCCCATCTTCACCACCCTCTCTCATTGCGCAATGCTTATGAGAATCAGCGAAAATTTTGTCCTTGAATTAGCAAACATGTAAATAACATGAAGTAAGTTACAGAATCCTTAAATATTACCAAGTGATGGAGAAAAGGTTGTTTAAGTATCTGGTATCGGTTGCCATGTACTTTTTTGTATGGAGCTCCATACAAAAATCTAAGTCACTTTCATACTAGTTGACACAATCATGAACAATGAAGGCAGCTTTGATTCCTTACACTTTTACTTGCAGATCTTTGAATATATAGTGATTCCCTAGCTGATGGAAAGATTTCAAGTGTTTTTATATAAGCAGTGTTGAGAATTGTTTATTTAAAAATGTCCATTTTTGGTGTAAAAAGGGCATCAGACGAGAACTTTTGCACCCGTACTTTAGTTCACATAGGTTCGCAAGTATTCCTCTCAGCATTGAGAAATGCAAGAGAAAGCGCTGAGCGAATTATCATCTATAAGAGGAATTATGCCTGCGGATGGCTGTTGTAGGGTAGATTCCGATTGATGTAGCAGGAAAACCTTCTTCTACCGGTATCATGACTTCTGTCCACAAAACCGCCTCAGCAAGCCACTGCTTGGCATAGACTGCTGTGCTACGGCCAAGCGGTGTAACCACCTTTCTAGCACCCTACCCCAATCTTTGCGATGTAAGGCTCCTGATAAGCAAAACTCACTTTTACGGCCAATTTGACCCAAAATTTCTAAATTAGGAATAGCTCCTTGTTGGCAATGCCTGATACGATTTCCTTTGGTACAATTATTTGAATAATAAATTAAAACTAACCTATTTTTCGTTACCTAACCTTATAGACACTAGTTTGCATTACAGTACCAAAATTAGAATCAAAGCACGTCATTATCAAACAGCCCACTACAAGATAACCTTCGCCATCAATTTCGAAATCTCTAAATAAGAATAAAAAGAAAACAAGAAGAATTGGGGGCTCCGCAAAGGGAGTCTCTAGAGAAAGGAATTATTTTTAAAGTTTTTTCTGGAAGGCTGATGATTCAGTATTCCTGCATCTCAAACAAACCTTGGGGTGGGGGCCAGTTTGGTTCACCGGCACCATACTAGACTAGACCCACGCTCACACTTAATCTCAGCCTTATCTGCCTAGTATGAAGCCCTTTACTTGCTGTCAGGCAATATGAACAACCCTCCGCATCTCGATCCCATCACACCACTCCTCTAACTCCACTACCCTATTAAACCCTTCCTTGACCAATTTCAGCATTGGGTTTCTGAACAGCTACTTTACGTTTCTGAAGCCCGCAGAAGATATGGAGCAAACCCTTGGTAACTATATGAGCAAAAATGTGAACAGTTTTAACGTCACAAACGTCACGGATGAGAAGTCAAGGATCCTCACATGGATATCATCTCTTGAATCATGGAAGAGACATCACGATCTGTCGGCTGCGCGTGTCGAAGGGGTGGGAGACTGGGTTCTGGAAACTCCCGAGTTCCAGGAATGGCGAGACAGTGATAACGGAGAGTCAAATAAAGTTTTGTTCTGTCGCGGAAACCCGGGAGCCGGGAAGACTTTCATCTGGTACGATGGTGTTTAGCTTGCTTGCGCCATTCCATCCCTACATGACACAGCAGCCGCTGACTTAGGAATTTTTTATTTTTCCCCAGCTCACTTGCCACCGACGATTTATGCGATAGAGAAATTGTATCAAATATTGGGGTAGCATGCCTATACTGCGATTACGGCGGATGGAAGGAACAGACTCCGGTGAGCATGGTTAGCAGCCTGCTGAGACAGTTTGTGACAGGAATGCCAGAGATCCCTGAGGAATTGACTGAGGCCTTCAGGGCAGCGAAGGGGTATCTTGGGGGACGAGCTCTCAAGGCGAAAAAGATTATCGATATTTTCCCTAAGGTGCTCGAATATTTTGATCGAACCTTCATTTGTATCGATGCATTGGACGAGTTTCGTGTCGGGGATCGAGCCACATTTCTCCAATTGCTAAAAGAGATTATCGATAAATCTCCCAATACGCGGCTGTTTCTCACAGGCAGGGTACACATCCAGTTGGAGTTAGACAAGCAATTGGATAGACCCATCACAACTATCACTGTGCAGCCTAGGCAAGAAGATATTAGACAATACCTGACCACAAAGTTGGATAAGGACCTCGGAGATGGCGCAATGGATGATAAACTAAGAGAAGAAATTATAACAAATATTCCGAGGAAAGATTCGGAGATGTTAGTGTTCCATCGATTCTCTATTGTCGACCCTCACTGACCAGCCATGATTGCAGTTTTCTATTAGTCGCCCTACACATTGATGCAATACTCGGGGAGATAACTATTGGTGGGAGAAGAGAAAAGCTCCACCAGATTGGGAATGACCTGAGTGATGCCTATGAGGCGACGATAGAAAGAATAAAGGGGCAGTCGAGGGAGAGGTCAAGATCTGGGATGGCTACATTGATGTGGATATCTCTGGCAGAGCGACCCCTAAGCGTCGGGGAATTATGCCATGCTCTAGCGGTGAAAGTTGGTACCCCAAGCTTAGACCCCGAGAAGGTTCCATCAATACAGAGTGTACTCGGATGCTGCCTTGGGCTGGTGACGATCGACCAGGAGACATCAACAGTCCGACTAATACACGCAACCTTACAAGAATATCTGCAAAGCCAACCGGACATCTTTGAAAGCCCACATACTACCATCGCCGAAGTCTGCTTAAGCTATCTCAGCTTTCAATCTCTACGGGGATTGTCAATCACTCTGGAAGAGTTCTCTTCAGAAATATACGCCACCCCAGACCATGTCTCAGCAAGACTCTTATTTCTCGAATCGGTCTCAGCCAAGCTTCCCTTTCTTGAATATGCCTCCTGCTATTGGGGAATACATGTTCAGAAAGGGCCGACTGCTTCTATAGAACAGAGTGCGGTCAATCTTCTCGGTCACTACCCCGAATCTGTGGCCGCGAAGATATTCCTGATAAAAAGCGATGTCCGTCAGTCTTGGGAATGTGACTCTGATTGGTTTAGTGTTTTGCACTATGCTTCATGGACCGGAATCCATAAAATTGTGGTGGAATTGCTTAGGACGGGAAATTACAAAGTCAATCAGAAGGATGCCAGTGGTCGTACACCTTTAAACCTTGCAGCTCAGAACGGACACGAAGAGGCGCTTAAGGTATTACTAGAACATCCAGACGTCGACCCTGATTTAGTAGATAATGATGGTCGAACACCACTTTCTTGGGCCGCTGAACACGGATACGAAGCAGTGGTGAAGCTACTACTAAGCCGACCTGATGTCAACCCAGATTTGGCAGATAAAGATGGTCGGACACCACTTTCTTGGGCTGCTGAGCACGGATGCGAAGGAGTGGTGAGGCTGTTACTGAACCGAGCTGATGTCAACCCTAACTTGACAGACGACGGCGAGCATGGTCAAACACCACTTTCGTGGGCCGCCGTGTGTGGATATGAAGGAGTGGTGAAAATTCTACTAGATCGAATCGATATTAAGCCTGATTTAGCAAACAAATATGGTCGGACACCGCTTTCTTGGGCTGCTGAGCATGGATATGAAGGAGTGGTGAGGCTGCTACTCGATCGAACCGATGTCAATCCTAACTTGACAGACCACGATTATTGCCAAACACCACTTTCGTGGGCCACTGTGCGTGGACACGAAAGAGTTGTCGAAATTCTGCTGGATCGAGTTGACATCAATCCCGATTTAGCAGGCAAGGATGGCCAGGGACCAGTTTCCAGCGCTGCTAATCATGGGTATCAAGAAGTGGGGAGCACACCACTGGGTCGAACAGATGTCAACTTAATTTCGGCAAACATCAGCGGCCAAACAATTCTCCATTTGGCTGCTAAAAGTGGCCGCCATCGCATCGTGAAGCTGCTTTTGGAACGAACCCACCTCTGCTCTGACGTATTGGATTTGTATCTCCGAACACCACTTTCTTGGGCTGCTGAGAATGGGCACCTCGAAGTCATCGAACTACTCTTAGGTTGGACTGATGCTGACCCCGACTCCACTAACCTTGATGGCCGAACTCCGCTTTCTTGGGCAGCGTGGGCTGGGTTCGAAGAGGTAGTGACTCTTCTTTTGAGCAGGGACGATGTTTCAGGTGACGCTCCCGATATCGATGGTCTGACTCCTCTCTTTCACGCTGCTGGGAGCGGCCACAATGGAGTTGTGGGACTGCTACTCAACCGCTGGGATGTAAATCCAAAGCGGCAGAACAACAGCGGCAGAACAGTGGTCTCTTGGGCTGCCGGGAATGGCAAAGCAGAAGTTGTCAACACCCTACTAGAGTGGACAGACATCCACCCGGATTTCCCAGACCACCACGGCCGAACCGCACTTTCTTGGGCTGCCGGGAAGGGCCATCAGAAGGTGGTTGAGTCCCTCTTGACCCGGACTGATGTCAACGCCGAATCTTTCGACAGTGAAGGGAGATCACCGCTAGATTGGGCTCTTATGAGCAATCACGAAGGCGTGGTGGCGGTTCTGCTAGAGTGGGCTAGCAGGGACAGTGGGGTAGAGTTATTGCAGAACTAGCGTAACTTAGAAATATAAGTTTAGCGTTTTACCTCCCTAATTTGTATTAGTTTATCACCCCCAGAGGGGATATCATTAAGAGCCTGTTTGGCAGAGACCGAGGGAAAACCACTTGTTCCCTTTTGTGAACACTTCACCTATAGAAATGGTTGTTTCAGAAATTTTGGAACGGAATGGAACTGTCGTATCCAAGCGGGCTTTGAACTTTCATCTAACTTCTTTGTGGAGCTTGCACGGGGTTTAATTCTTGCACTAGTCAAATACGGTAGAGGATTGTAGCATTTTGGTACCTATTACATGAGTTAGTTATGGAATTGACGGTCTGCTAGTTATCTCTCTTATCACTTGTATCATAATCACTTTATTTCTCGACGAAACTGTGTTGAATTAAGTTAGAGGATAGGGGGTATTCGGTTTGGGGGCATTTGACAGACCGTCATCCCAAAACGCCTTTTAAGGGATCTTTCTGTAACTGCTAAGACCTATCCTTAGGCAAAAGTTTCTAGACTTGTGGGCCCTAATAAGAATTAGAACTAGTTTTACATAGTTATCTATTATCATTTGACTTCCAGATCCCATCCGGCATGCACTAATACAAAAGTGTCACGGTGGCTCCTTAAAACATCTTATAAGCCGAAACAATAATATGGTGCATTTCCAGAGGCAAAGCTGTTAGGCAGTAGCATCATTTTTAATAAGTGCCCGAGATACGCAAAGTATCCCAATCTCCTGTAAAAAGAACTTGAAGCATCCACCGAGTACCGAACATAGGCTTATTTTTTTCCTTATCAGCTTTTTTTCTGTGTCTTCCGATAAGAGCTACTCCCTTCCTTAAACTTCCCGGCTCTAACCCCAAATTATACCTTTTAAATTCGAGGTCTGAACCTCACCGTTTAGTAGAGCATAATTTGTGGGGCGCCTTTTTGAAAATCATTAATTCATGTTAGGGTTCATCTCAAATGATGGCCAACCAAACACCCTATCCGTTATTAGTTAAGAGCACCAAAAATTGGTGCTAATGCCGGCATTCCTTCTCGCTAGAGTTCTTTTCTGCTATACCTTATTCCCCCGGAATCAAGATCAAGGCGCCTCATATCCATATAGTTAGAATCCCTACCAATCACCATAAACTGACAAATAACGCAACACACCGCCCAATACACGGTACTCGTCCAACAAAGCTTCCTCATCCAACACCCACAGCAAGGAGAAGAGTTACTGTATAGTATGATACCACACTCAAACCACGTCCAATCCGAATAATATTCCTTCCATTTTTCCCATCTACAAATCAAAAAGAGCGCCTGACTGGCTGGAACTGATGGTTATTAATCTCAGAAAAGGGAATTGGGGGGAGGTAAAAAGAAAAAAAAGAATAGGATGGGTTTAAGGGTTATCTATCACGACACCTAAAATCCCATAGCCTATCTATTTTCTTCCTATTATTATATTATAATAGAAAAAAAAAAGGGGATATATCCCACTGCCGCCTATCCCCAGGACCCCCACCTACAGCAGGGACCCGAGACAAGCGAGTGATACCGCGTGACTAGAACCACACTAGACAACTCAGAATCGCACCTCCCGCACTCTACCTTCCGAATACGAAAC
>Ga0307507_10005185_pt1 | contig 21790 bp, 6 predicted proteins | sample 7_EM_MG_FD_207223 | JGI IMG/M metagenome (GOLD analysis project Ga0307507, IMG submission 207223) | Populus trichocarpa ectomycorrhiza microbial communities from riparian zone in the Pacific Northwest, United States - 7_EM | ecosystem: Host-associated > Plants > Roots > Unclassified | place... | reverse complement strand
AAATTTTAAACCAACAACATAAATTTAATTCAATATCCAAAACACAAACCAAATATAAATTCTAAAATATTTAAAACAAAACATCCAACAACATAAATTCTAAAATATTTAAAATAAGAGAACTGATAATTACCCGAAGAAGTAATGCCCAATCAAGAACTGCGAATAGATAACAGCTTCATGATTTTCTAAAAAAATAATTATCAAGTTTTTTTTTAATTTTAGAAACACCCTTATATGTTGGGATGCAAATTTAATAATTTCTTTTAAATACTAACTTTAATATTAAAATAAAAATTAAAAAAAATGACAAATCTCTTTAATTACCGAAACCAATCTTTGAGTTAAAAATGGTTGTGAGTAGACGAGAAAATATCTAACTACTAGTCATTGGAAGAAGGAGAGAGAAGCCGCTTGTATCAAAAGAAATGGAGGGTTGGAGGCGGTTTGCACGTGTAGAGGCAAGAATAAAAGGAAAAATAACAAAGACATGGAGGGAAGTTGGTCTTTTCTGCATTAGTGCATCGTTCATTTTCGTCGTTTGACCTCTATGCATATAAAAAAAAATAGGTCGGGTCTTAGCCAGGGTTACTCGAGTCGGCCGGGTTTCGCCCGGCCAACTCCCAGGTGGGTTTTTTCTTAGACCCGGACCGGTCCCATGCCCGGGTCCCGGGTCAACCCGCCGGGCTGGTCTGGGTTTCAAAACTATGCATTCTATAATATAATCATTAAAAAACATTTAGTAGGTGATTTCTATTCTATCATTCATTCATTCATTCGGTAATAAAGAGTTTATAAGCAGCCTCATTTTCCTTTCCATAAATACATTTAGTATGAATTGCACTTCCAATAATCAATACAGAGAAACTCAAGCATCGATTGATCAAGGACTACAAAGCACTTCCCTGGATAAAAAGACATACAAACTAAAGAAATACTGTCGAGATATCAGTCACAATTAATCTAATGTAAGAATCAAACCTAAGTTTTTTCCTTGGAAATTTCTAAATCAATATATCTTTGTAGATAATTCTTATGCTGAATTTTTCTCAAATTTAAAAGCCAAACTTCTCCCATTGAATTGAATGAAGACTATACTATATATTCTATAACTGAGTTTAGATGGTGATTTATACCTTAACTATAAACTCTAAGGTTTTGCAATGGGAGAAGACTCACCAAAGCTAGAAACAAAGACTGCAGAGAATAAGGTTCGTATTTAGATCCGATGGACAAGGCAGGAATTCTTGACAAAGAGGGAGATGTACAGAGGTTGGATTTAAAATATTTATGCAGAACTCTCTCTCAACAGCCATGTGAGCAGCAAGAGAAGCAAGGAAACCAACTATTCCCCTCAGCCTTTTGGGTTGTTCCAGGGGTTTCTGCTGGCTGTGACTCCTGTTCCAAGTGCTTCTCCGAGGAATGCTTCTTCATCACCTCATTAAAAGAAGAACTTCTTCCTGAGGTAGCGTCCAATCTGAAATGGAGTTTAAAATTAGCTTCAGGTACCTATCAAATAAAGGACAGGCAAACAGTGGCTGACCTAGCACGTAGCAGAACTAAGAAATCTAAATGGTCTAATAATGCATGAAAGGAAAAGGGTAAGTTGTAGTTATAGAAATCCAGAGTTCCGAATTTATTTGAAAAAATGTAACCTTTCTTATTGGTCCTCCATAGTGGATCACTGTCAGAGGAGACAGACAGCAGGCAGGGAAAGAAACGCATAATTTATGTAAAAATTCAACATAAGATGGTATGTTATGGAGAAAGTTAGCTAAACAACAATCTTACTAATTCTAAATGCAAGCCTATAAGAATTGGAGACATATTCCCACGCACTCGTATGAAAAAGCAAAGAGAATGAAAATCAAAGTTTCATAACAACAGAAGCAAGCGATCAGATCAAAATTCAAATTGGAACAGCAAGGACAGTGGTGATATGCATGCATTTGAGTACCCATTCCTGCACTGATAGATGCTTCAAACAAAAACCATTTTATTCTGCATGGATAGATTGTCAGGTAACTTACAACGGGAACTGAAATGATCTGTTACTGCTGGAGAAGGAAACTCGAATCTCCTCAACAAGATGCATCTTTTCCTGACAATTACTAATTTTCTCTGTTGCACCCGGAACCTCCTTTGTCGGTCTGATCTCAGCTGTTGATTCAGATTCCTCTTCTTCAGAATCAGTTGATTCCTCTTCCTTCACTTTTATGTCTATTGATATATCCTCATTCTTTCTATCATTGTTCTCTACTTCAATGACAGGGCTCAAACTGGTTGAAGCATTGCCTGTCTCATCAAACCTGGGGAGTTCTCCCGATTTATACAACATGAAAGCATGATCTCTTGAGAAGCTACCATTCCCCATGTAAATACTGAACAATGAATCATTAGAAGCAACGCTCCATTCTGCAGGATTACTAGGCTTAGCAAAAATGGATGATGGGATCCTATTTGGATCGTACCCTCCAGGTTGTCCCATCACATGCAGTTGAGGTGATGGTGGGGGCAATACTTGTATGTTGATAACAGGATTGTGGCTGGGAACTTCTGCTGGAAATACTGATCCTTGTGATGATTCAACATCTGCTGGAAGTATCGGTCCTTGTGCTAACCCAACATCTGCTTGTTTTGATTGGATAAAGGGACTGGCAGGAATATCATTTTCAACCTCACTAGATCTTGATGAAGAATCGGATGCAGAGGAACGTGAACTTTCGAGAGCAAGAATAGGTTTTTCGTCAGTCATAACCTCATAAGCTTTCAAATGCTGGCTACTTCCTTCAAAATCTATTAATTTCCATGCACCCCCACCTTCACCAGCTATATGGTATTACTTGTCCGATCACACTACTTGAAATCAAGCTCCCTATGCTGCCTAGGAATAGGAATTCAAGTTGCAAATCAAGAAGGAAACCATCCATATCAAATTACAGCATTTTCAACTCTTGTAACAGAACTTTAAGAGGTTACAATTTCCAGTTTCAGAATCAGAATCAATGTATACACAAATGCTGTATCAAAACTAGTCCCTTTGTATTAATCAGTCAATGTAAAAGAAGAAAAGGGCCATAATCCGATAACAGAAATTTAAAAAAAAATGATCTTTTTTCCCCTGAAGCTTCCTTGAAAAATTTTGATTTCAATACAAAAATCTGTTCCATGTCAATACCGAGCTCTTACAGTTATTCGATATTGAACAACTAGGTTCCGGAAATAACATTAAAGAAGAAGAAGAAGAAAAACAGAAACAAATACAAACATATGCATCAAACTCAAAGAGAAAAAAGAAAAAAAAAAGAACTTACTCAAATCTATCGATTACAATGTGATATGATAACCCAAAAGCTTGAAATATCTCACAGAAAAGAATTGATTTAAGGTAGAAAAGGATCAAGAAAGAGTTGAGACAGGGAAACGAGGGAAAGTGCAGGGTTTACGTGTGGGAAAGGACAGAAAGGAAGGATGAGAGAAAATTTCGGTAATTAACTGATTCTTTTGTCTTCATTTTAAAGACTACCCATATACGCTGGAAGACAGAAGTTGGTTATGACAACATTTGCTTTGAGGTTTTAACTAACTGTATTTTGACCTAACAGATCTATTCAGTTGTACGCACCCGTACACCCTTTTTGGGATATTTTTAAAATTAGAACATTTATAAGAAATTTCAACAGAAAAACACTTTCTGATAAATAATATATTTTTATATTATCGCGCTTTATATAAGCACAATATTTACTAAATATTGTTATTTTTAATCGTGACAATTATCTTGTTGTGCTCTGAAATAATGACATTTAGTAAATGTAGTGTTTCTAAAACGCAACAAAATGAAACTCGGATCATCTGGCTCAATCGGTTGATCGGTTGGATCTAGTTATATAAATTGGTTGACCGTTTCACATAAAAATCATAAGTTGATGAACTTTTTCTTTCAAGTATATTTATGAGTCAAAATATACATCTTTGTCTAACTTGTAGGCTTAATAACAGACTCCAATTAAAATCTTAAAAAGTTATTGTTCATATAGTAGTTGTCCTTTGTTTTTCAATGTTAATGATGTAGTCGGACATATAATAATGGGTGATTCTGATGAGTCAGTTGTGGGTCTACCAAACTAAATGAGAAATTACCTTAAACAAATTACGTGGATAGCCTAACAGATATATTTATGGACTAATAAGACATGTTTAGGTTCAAAAGGAGGTCTGGTTGCCTCAAATAAGAATAACAACTCAAAAGAATCATAACATTTGATCCAACTAATAGATTGCACTCAAATGTTTACAAGAACTTTCAGAGGTTGTTTTCTTTATAGTAGCTACCATGTCGCCATGTGAACCGTCGAATCTTTAGATATCTAAATTCTCACCGAGGCCCCTTGATTTTAGTACTTTTGAGATTTTCTTTGTTATTTTTTAAACCAGTCAACCAGTTTCACTATTCATTACGAACTGGTCAACCGGTTGAGTCAGATAATTGGAGTTTCATCTTGTCGCGTTTCAGAAGAGCGATATTTACTGAATATCGCTATTTTGAAGCACGACAAGATTAAAATGTGGTATTTCATCAAAAACATTTGTTCTCATATTAATTCACCAATTATTTTGATTTGTGTGCTAATTTCCTAATTTATCCCCATCTTTTTGCTGGATTTTGCAAGTCTTTCCCTACAATATTGTTGAGTATAATTAATGTATGTACTATACCTTTTCTTTTTATTTGATCCCTAGCGATGTCTCTGGAACACTTTATTTGGAAATCGAGAATAAATATCTTTTCTCAATAATTTTAATATGTACATTTATGAATTTAATAATTTTTTCTAAATTATACACTAAAGATTTGAATCTAAGAAATTAATGAATTAAAAATATCTCACGTCAACCCCTTAAGATTTACAATACACTTCTAAGATTTCATAATTTTGTTTTTAAGAATGTATTTCAATTTAGATTAAAGTTTATCAATATTGATCTGGAGCTTAATAAAAAAGAATTTCATTTTGGACCCAGAAGCCCATTGATTTGCCTAAGTCCTTGTAGGCTTGGGTCCTTATTTTGATTTTTTATTTTATTTTGAGAAATCAGCTCATGATTTATGATCATTATGTCTAGAAGTAAGTTCAGGCAAAATTTCTTATAATGTTCAAATTGACTATTTCAAACAAGGGTGTGTGTGTGCGTGTATCGTTCATGTGCAAACTAGGTTCGGTCATCTTACTATTCAAGGTTCAAATTCTAAAGAGGTGGTAGGGAAAATATGCTTAAACTAGTGAAGAAAAGAAAAGCATATGCATTATGGAGCATGAAGCTATATTAAATGATAATTGATCTATTCATGCATTTCATTTCCTTGACGAGGGAAGACTGTTTGCCATGTAATAAGTGTTGGAAATTTGTTTAATTGGCATGGTTTAAATAAATAATGGGTGAATGAGAAACTAATCTTAAAGAATTCTTGATATTTTTAATAAAGAAAACCCTTAGTTTTTTTATATTTAATTCTTGATTTATGGTTTTTAATAAAGAAAACCCTTAGTTTTTTTATATTTAATTCTTGATTTATGGTCGTTAATCAAAAGTTAATAATGGTGAGAATTAATTCTTCAAAATTTTACCTTTCAAAATTCAGTATAAAAAATGGGAGAAAGAAGAATTTTTAACTTGAATTTTTTAGATTTAGTTTTACGTATTCTTCCTCACCTTATATTTCAGTGTTTTCTTCTTATTTTAAGCTTTGGTTTTCCACTCAAATCTAAAGCTTAGGTTCATCTCTTGTTTAGATATACTTAAGTTTCATATTATATGGTTCAAATATATTGTTTAGAAATGCATCTAAACTAAAGTGTTGTTGTTGGAATCTTGAGAGACATATTACAAACATTCTAGTTGACATGTGAGGAGCAATAAAATTTTAAGGATAAAAGATTCATCATTGACAACAACAAAAATTTTATTATTTTAAAGTGTTTCAACAAGTAAGTACACTTCTTTGTTTTAATTTAAATATAAATATTTTTTAGTACTCGAATGCATGATAGAACTTTGAATTAATATCAATTGCAAGTTTGATTATATGTTTAGTATGCATGCTAGAATTCTTTTTATTATATTTATGTTGAAAGCATGTTTTCCATGAGTTATACTTTTGCATTCTTATAATTTTAAGCATGTATAAATTATAGGTTTTTGTTGGACATCTTTTGTTTAGTATGTCTTTGTGATGTTAAACTAAATATATTTACTCACTAGTATAATATATTTACAAACTTTGATTTAAAATCTTCGGGCTTTATTTTTATATTAGACTTTGTTTACTTTATCTTGTGAGAAAAAAATATTAATAATAAAAATAATAATATAGATTAATTGTGAAAAAAGTTTTTAGCATTTTAAAATTTTAAGTTATAATTTAACTTTCCTTAATCTTCTATATTCTCACATATAAATTTAATTTTATTTCTATATGTGTTAATCTATAACCTCTTAGTTTGTTATGACTTTTTTCTTCTCTTTTATTTAATTTTAGAATGTTGTTATATATCTTTGTTTTAAGGTTATAGTTTATTTTCTAAAACTGTTTTTCATGCATTTTGAATGTTTTGATGCATGCCATATATTTTATTGATTTATATTTTCTAATAAGTGAATTATTAATTTATTTATGATATATGTTATCTTGTGAATTATTAATAAGATTGGTATCATAGTTATCTGGCTGGTTTTGTTCACGTATATATAACTATTCATATATACAGAAAGTTAGTGCGATGAATAGATACGATGTAGAAATTTCTATTTAAGAAAATTGAATTTTAAGCAGGATTGTTGTGAACCCTACAATCTTTCCTCGAAATTTACATAGTGAAAATATTATTCACACGATACTATTTTTATATAGGACATAGTTCATAAGTGAAATAATAATAATGGAATAAATCACAATGAACAAAATAGGGCTCAACAAAATAACCCAAAAAAGACAATGAGTGTTGATTTTACTCTTGTATAGTTTAATTATATTTATTTATTAGTTTCCTTTATTAGAAATTTTTATTTTTTTTCTTATTATGGAGACAAAATATTTATTCATAAATATTATTAGTTGTTTTTTATATATAGATTATATATCATGTCTTCCACTCCTTCTACTCAAGTTTGGTTGTGTAAACTAATGTTGTTTCGACAAGTACTACTTTGGTAGTGAAGATTTCACCATCACCTTCTAGTATATGGTGAGAAACCTAAAAAGTTTAATGGACTGAACTTTAAGACATGAGAATAAAAGATATTATTTTATTTGACCACTTTAAACTTGAAAAACTTCTTGAACTAGGAAGCACAAAAACCGTTAGAAAATGAATCTGACCCTGCTAATATGGTGGTTTTGGATGCATGGAATACCATTTCAAGAAAATTACTATGGTTTTTTTATTATATTCATCATGTCTTCTAAAATCAAATGTAATCCAACAATCAATATCTTTTAAGGCTTTGATTTTGATTAATTATTATTATTATTATTATTATTATATATGTTACCCTCTGCTTCCACCACGGCATACCATGTATGATGGCTTCTATTGTTGTGAAAGTTCTATACAGGTAGGCAAACCTATATTGCAGGAATTCTTTTCTGCATTCCAAAAGGAGGCACAAATCATATTGAATCTCATCTCATCTCATCTGCTTATTGATCTTACCTTCAGAAGAGGAACCGATCCAGCCCATGAACTTCAGAATTAAATAATGTTATTACAAACAGATTGAAATGATTGCAATGAAATGGAAGACGATTTATCTAGACAAAATTCATAAAGCTCAAGAATCCATCTGATTTAGCATCTATTTTCCAACGTCTATAACTCAATTTTGAAAGGCACCACATCTTGAGTTTCTACATCTTGAACCTGGCACGTTGACATAAATCAAAATTCAGTTCATGCACCGTACCCACAAAATAAAATAAGAAGAAGACAGAACTTTATACTACAGAAATAAAATAATTTCCCACACGAAGAACTGGCATCTAATATCACATTTTAAATAATCCCATGATTAATTAATCAAAAAATAAAAAACCAATAACGGGATTGATCTTACCTTGGGCTGATTCCAACTTGGTGGCAAGAGCGCACCACCCTTTTTGTTTCTTGCAAGAATGCCCTTTGTAATGGGTGAGATCATAAGGTCAGTTGGGCTTCGGTACCTTTCAGGGTACTTAAATGCCTTGGGAACTTTGAGAGGATCTGGGGTGCCACTTTTGCGCAAATCTTTGCTTGAATTCTCAGATTTTTTATCAATCTCTTGATCTTCCATTGATGGTGTTATGCATTCCAAATTGTTGGGTTTTGATTGAATTTGGCTCTTAATTGGTGTTTCTTGCATATTGTCCACAGAACAGAGTATGTTCTCCATGGTTCAGCTCTGTAGCACTGAAAAAAACCACTCTTGTTTGATAAAAAAAAAAGGGGATATTAACTAAGGTGCCCAAAAAGAAGAGAAGGCTGAAGAAACCGAATTTATGACAGACAGTTTGTTGAGAAGGAACAGGCCCAGTTGAGAGAGAGAGAGAGAGAGAGAGGCTCAGGGATGTTGAGGAATCTGAAGAAGGATTTAAAGATGGGAAGAAAGTAACACTGCATGTATGGGTTTCCAACGGTACAATTTAGGACTCTGTCAGGAGAGAAGCACCGTTGAGATTTGAAATGTAGAGTTGGCAACGTTCAAATTTTCTATTCTATTCTACCCAAAAAGACAAATTGGAATTGAGCCGAACCCAATTTTAATTTCTAGCCACCTCAACGGTACAAATAGTTGGTCTACTGATAAAAAAATTAATTTGAAATAAAAAAAAATTTCTTAGAATATTTTTAAAACAAATTAAAAAAACAAATAAGTTTTGAATAAAAATTCATCCGCAAGTTTTATTAATCTTTGAAAATGAGAATTATTATTTGTTTTTATGTTTTAAAAACATTTTTGAAAAAAATTTAAAATTTTTTAATTTTTTTATTTGCTTCAAATTAATATTTTTTGGTGTTTTTAAATCATTTTGATGCGCTTAAATCAAAAATAATTTTAAAAAAATAAAAAATATATTATTTTGATACATTTCTGAGTGAAAAACACTTTGAAAATCAACCGCAATCACACCAAATAGTTTTCAAAAACAAATTTGAAGTTCTTACCCCCTCTTTTGTTTTGGCCTTTGTATTTATCTGTACGGGATTTCATGCAACCAAACTAAGAGATTCATGATAAATATTTCCACTCTGATTTTTTTTTATTCGTCATTTTTTTTTTAGTTAGGGCATAAATATTTTCACTCTAATTTAATTTTAGATTTTTTTTTTAGGCTTAGTCAACTTTGTATTGTATGTTAGTCTTTAATTTAGGGATTGGACATTATATTATGCTATTTTATTTCATTTTTATTTTTCATGTTTAGTGAAATAAAGCTTCCTTCTAAATAATGCAAAGCCTTTCGACAACAAATTCATAAATTTTGGTGCTAAACTTGTAGCAATGCGGTGTATAGTCAATTCTTAACATTTTTTTATGAGATGGGTTGAACGATTATTAGAATCCTTCTATTATGTTAACTTGTGTTATTTTTATGTTAACATGTTTTCTAGTATACATACAAAATAGAACATGTAGAGGTTAACTTGAAGTGATTGATTAATTTAATGAGTTAAAAAAAATTACTTGAACATATAAAAAAACAAAAATAAAAAATAAAAGTACATAAAATCATCAACAAAATGATGGGATGTTTATTTGAGACTACAACATACAAAGCAAATAATAATAATAATAATAATAATAAGGAAGACCAATTAAAAATAAACTAAATATTCAAGGATAAAATTGTAAAAAAAAATTAAAATTCAAAAAACAAAAGGATGAAATTCAAAAATAAAAAAATAGTCTAAAAACAAAAATTCAAATCGAAACCCAAAAACTTCCCAATATCATATCTTCTTTCTCGGGTAATTTAAAGGTAAAACAACACCTCGTTGGAACAACTCTCATCAAATGAAACTCGTTGACATCAAGAACAATTTTTTGGTGGTTGAAATCGATGTCAACCGACAACTTTCTCTCTCAACTCTAGAATCCGATGACTTTCTCTCTTCTCTTTTAAATCAGGAACTAAAAAAATAAGCAAAATAAAATTTTGTACTGAAGTTCAATTTTCTAAAACTAAAGGGATCAAAATGTTTTTAATCAAAAAGAAAGATGACTAATTTAAACTTTTCTCACCATGTATGAGTTTGCCACCTGATTTCTCCATCTTTTTTACTTTGATCCTTGGTTTTTTAATTGTGACATTTCTTAATAAATTGGAAGCAGTTGGCCACCAATTTGTCCTCGTAAGGACTCAATAAAGCCTAAAAAAAGTTTGAGGGTCAAAATAAAAAAAACCTCATTGCTCCAATTCACAGTGGAATGTGAGAGAGTGAACAAAAAATTTAGTCATAGCTTAGTGTTTTGTTAATTGTTAATAAAACATAGGAATTGAATAACTTAATTAATTGAAGAAACTTGGCCTAAAGATTAAGTCTAGAAAAATTCAAGACCTGAGCCTAACAAAGCAGTTGAAATATTAAATAGGCTCATAGAACAAATCTCTATCACATAATCCAACATTTTTAACCCTAAAGATGATTTTACTATGTCTATGTCCACACTTTTCATGTTTTTTTAGATGTTAGAAATTGACCATTGTGCTTATTATAAATGATGGTGTGTTTTTAGACTGATTGCTGGCGAGCTAGGACTTGGGATTTGTTGATGGTGTTGTTGGTCATCTAAAAGGATATGCCTACATTAGGTGGGATCGAAAATGATATGTATGATATGTATATCTAAAAGTTTTTTTTTTTTTTTTGGATATAACCCTCTAACATGGTGCAAAATTCAAAGATAATAGTTGGGACAGGTATAGTAAATTATTGAACTTGAAAAAAATAATGAAAATTGATCCGCCAAACTCAAGTATAATGGTTTAATGGTTATTGGTGTTTACTATAATGCCAACATTGTAACAACCCAAAAACGTTTGATGAGTTCAAACTTCTATAAAGATTTGGGTTATATGAAACATTCTTCATTGCAAATACAGAGTTTTGGGCTAGAATTCCTATAGAACAAACCACCTTAAAAGGCTGGGTATCCTTTGATGTTTATAAATAAACATTTAGACAAGTAGTGTAGTGTGTGTTGCATATTTTTATGAGTTAAGAGTGAAGAAGAAGGTTGAAGAAGATGAAGTTCAAAAACCTTTACCTTTAAGTCTTATGATTGTTTATATAGTTATGAGTGGGCAACTTGCATGGAGTAAGAGAGAAAAAAGGTTAGCCTATGTTTTCTTTGTGCTTATAGATCATCACATTACTAGGAGATAATAACCTTAATCTTTGTTGAGAGATAATGTTGAAGTCATGGGCATTATCCACTTGATAAAGACAATTGTTTACATTATTCAGGAATACCAAGCATTGAATGTATATGTATTTAATGTATGTATAATTTATTTTTGTAGTTGGTGGAGGTATGTGTCAAAGAAACATCTCAACTCAAAAACTTAAGGTATTAGGTTAGGTTTCAAGATATGATTTATATTATTCTTTAACACTCCCTCTCAAGTGAAAGCCTTTTGAGCTTGGAACTTACACAAGCTCATACTACCTTGTACTTAATTTGTTATCAAATAAATAGGGATAGTGAGATTCGAACTCGTGACCGCTTGGTCATCAAGGCTCTAATACCATGTTAAAGAACCAATTCAACCTAAAAGTTTAAGCTGTTAGGTGAGGTCCCAAGATATAATTTATATTATTCTCTAATACATTCTCTCAAGTGAAAACTCTTTGGACTTGAAACTTGCACAAACCCACATTACCTTATGCTTAATTTTTTAAAAAAATAAGGGTGGTGAGATTCAAACTCATGACCGCTTGGTCATCAAAGCTCTAATATCATATCAGAGAACCATCTCTACCCAATAACTCAAGCTGTTAAGTGAGATCTCAGGATATCATTTATATTATTCTCTAATAGTATGTTGGGTTAACTCAGGATATTCAACCAAGCCCTATCATGTTTAGACTCCTTTGGATTCCTAGGAAAAAAGTAGTTTTGTCATCCTTTTCAGTCGCCCTTGGAAAGAAAAAGCTTTAGACGCATTCTATTTATAAGGTCGTATGGTGGTAATTTGAAGCCAAATAGGACTCATTATAATACATTTATACTCACATACATTAGAGTATAATTCAATTTAAACATTTTTCTTTCACAAAATTTTCTATCTGATTTTATATTTATTTACCACTGTTTATTTTTTAATATATGATTGATGCATGAGATTTTTCTTTAACACGCAACCTTATATTAATAAGTATAAGTTTTAAACTGATCATTAATTCAAGTTAGAATTTGTTAGAAGATTCTAAAATACTTGTTTTTTTAAGTTAAAATCTTATAGCTATCTGAAGTCGAGAAAGACTTCAAATAAAGTTCAGTAACTTCCTAGTTGATTTATGATTTTTTTTTGTTTGGTTTATAACTCTTTTATTATTATTTTTTCAGTTTTGTTTAGGAAAATTATCCTAGTATATAAGTAGCCTAAAATAGTTATAATATAGAGTTTTGACTAGAGAAAAATATTGATTAATAAAAGTTTGAATTAGAATTTTTGTATGGTAACCCTATTTAGTAGAATTTTGTGCTACCTGTACTTATTGTCTTTCTTGTATTTTCTTTGTCTGCGTTAGTTGGTATTAGAGCCTAAAAATTCCTAGTAGTTAGTTGCTAAATGACATTGAAACTAAATTTTATTATTATTCTAGTTTTTTTTTTATTAGAATGAACCACCAAAATTTTACGAAAATAGAAGCTTAAGATGCCATTAAACTTTAGGGTTACAAAAATCCTAAGATTTTTATAAGTTAGGATCTATAAGAACTCTCTCATGAAAATGAAGAATTCTTTATATACTTTTTTGATACTCCAAAATATTTCCTTAGAGCTAACTTTAAAGATATTGTAGTAAGATATTTTATCCATAAAAAATCAATGAACCAGCCTATTGTTTATTGCCAATAATCAAGTGTGCAAATTTGATGCTTGAAGAATCTCAAGGCGGTTTTGGTGTTGTGAAAAAGGGTGTGTTGTCACAATAGAATATCCTAATTGTTGTTCAGGACAATAATGTTATGCTAGATTTTTAATTCAATGTTTAGTTGAGAGATTTTGATATGGCACATGTTGTAAAGAATGAGAAATATTTAGATTGACCAACGAGGAAAAGCATTATCTCTAGTGTCGTAGTGTCGTATATGGCTTGGAGTTTCTGTATAAGTATAATGCTGGTAGGTATGATGTTTCTAATGGAAATGTTGATCATGTAAAGGATTGAAAGTTTTTGATTAGATATCCATAAGATAAACTAGAGTACGAGTTCTCTCCAACTCGAATAAACTAATGCATAAGATTATTTCCTAACATGCAATTTTAAATTAATGGATATAATTTTTAATTTGATTGTTGGATTGAGTTAAAAATTTATCATAAAATTTTAAAAATCATGTTTGATATAAGATTAAAATATAGTAGCCATTGAGGTTGAAAAAAGCTTTCAAATAAGCTTTCAACTCTCTTTTTTTTAGTTTTGTTTAGAATGTTTTTTCCAATATATAAGTAGCTTAAGAGAGTTGCAATATGGATTTTTAATCCAAAAAAAAATATAAAACAATAAAATTCTGAATTGAAGTTTTTGCATAAATCTTATTCTGCAAAATTAATTTTATATTACTTGTTGTCTTTCTTATACCCTACGTGAGAATAACATATCAACAAATAATTAATAATATCTAACACTTAATCAAACACAGCTGTTTTTTCAAGGGGAATGATTAGAGATTCCAAACATATCATTTGAATTGGATTGTGATTCAGAACCCATTGGACTATAAACAAAGGCTCCCTTAGATTTGATAAGATGGCTGGTCAAAACTGAATCGAAGAAACCATCCAGAGACGATGGAGATACTCCCAAAGCAAGCAGACCCCATTGCTTATCCTTCGATTAGAAGCAAAGGACTCATTATTCTTGACTTTTCACCAAAACTTGCACCAGCTATTATTTAATGTGGTGGGTTCGTGCACATAATCCCGAGAGAGAATAACTCTGCTGCACACGTGTGTAAGTTTAATGAGCCTACATCATCACAAGATCCCTCGATGGTTGTCTTCTTGTCTTAATTTAAGATTTTAATAATGTGTTTTTTTTAGTTTAATGTGGGTGTCCGGGCCAGCTTGCGCGGACCTCGACTAATCCCACAGGCCCTGAAGTTAATGACCATGTAAGCCTACAGTGGTCATCATATGAGCAACCACAAGACTCGAACCTGAGACCACAAAGGGAACAAACTTCTTGATCCCAAACTTTTATCACTGTACCACCACCTAGATGGTTTTAATAATGTGTTTTAAAAAATAATTGTTCTCGTGCTATCAAACACCTCGTCCTTGTCTTAACTTGAAGACTAAAATCTCAGTGCTGATCGCTCTCCTTGCTTTCATGGCCACGATTGTAGCGATGGTCTTTTCTTATGGCATTATAATTTGATAGCAAGACCCTTGGATTAGGCATTATTAGGCTTCGGCTAACTTTTTCTAGATATGTTCTTGTTACTTGCTGTCTTCTTCCGGATAATAATTATCCAATAATCCAAATATCTAATTAATGTCGTCTTGGACGAAGGTGATGACAATATATATTAGCCTGGCTAGTGTTTATCTGAAAGAGTGGTGTTGTTACCTTCTTCCCTACCAATTATTAATTCCACTGTATTTATGATTCCAAGCTATTAACCTTCTTTTATATATTACCCTTAAAAGAAAATCCTTTAACAATGATATCAAAAGGTTTTTTCTTTTTCTTTTTAAGCACAGTAAAATAACTAATTTGTCCTTAAAAATAAATTTTTAAAACTGGCGTTTGGGGTTCTTCCATCTTTTCAACTTGGTCTTTTTATTATTACCAAATTAAGTAAGGGTAGTTTGATATTTAAATAAACATAAAATATTATTTAAATGAAAAAATTATCGGCACGTGTAAGAGATGCCCACAACCTTTTAGTGGCGCATACAAAGTCTCCTAGCTACCAAAACTTCATTCCCACCTTGTCATTGGAATTATCATGGTGTTTTCTTTCTAATGAGGTAACATGTGGCAGCGATGGTTGGACGGTTTATTATCAGTGAATTTTTTTTTCCCCTCCTTTTCTCTCTTCTCCCATTCAAAATCATGATGGCCATTTAAAATTTCAAAATTGTCCTCTTATTTATTTGCATTTCAACTTCGATCCTTATTCTTTTGATTTTTAATTTTTATCCTTGACTCTCTTATAAAAGTTTGATTGTTTTCGATTTTGTCTTTCAATTGTCATATGTTATTTTTTTCAATTTAGTCCTTTTTTTTATCCTTTTGTTAAATTGATTTTTCTTTTGAATAAAAAACTTGTAGTTGTCCTCTAATTTATTTTTTATTTTAATTTTGATCCTCATTCTTTTGATTATTATTATTTTTGTTTTGAATCCTTTTATATGATTAAATTTGTTTTTTCTTAATTTCATCCTTCAACATTTAATTAGTTGGAAATTGAGTTTCATGGTTTTTCTAGATAGGCTAATTCTAGTCTAATAAATCGGATAATGGTTTTAAAAAGCTAATGCAGGTTGACATATATTTTTTATATATAATATTAAACTCTTTTACTACAAAAATATGATTTTAAATATGTTATTGTCTCAAAACTATTTATTGACTTGTACTGTACAAATAACTCACCTAATTAAAATTTACATTACGAAAAGAAGACTCTCTGTATAGAAATATAACTTAAAAATGTAATCGGCTTTATATGCTGTATTCCTTTTCATTATAATGGAATCAATGGACAGTTCGGAGGTAGGTCTTAGCTTGAACCACGTAAATATCATTTGTGCTTGGTATTTATTTTACGGATTTTTATACAACAACTAATTTTAGAGCTAATTAATGTTTATTTTAGTGCATGAAGATGAAGCTGATTAAAGGTTTGTGTACAACAATTTGGATGGACTAGGTGAAAACATTAATATATATATATATATATATTCAAAACATCCCAATTAATATAAAGAAAAGAGAAACACTATGAAGCAGCAAATGGGTTTTTATATTTATATTAATAAATTTGTAATTCTTTGGAGGGTTGAGAGATAGTTTTGTCATCTATTAATAAAGATTAATAGCTAATTTTGCAAGCAGATCGTGCTTTTAGAAATTAAGACGGTAATCAAAGTTTGAGCTTAAGTACAGTACTGATTTTAAGCAGCTCATTTTGAAGGAAATTATTGTCTTTCTTTTCAATAACCATCAAAACTATTCTCCTTCTTCTTCTTCTTCTTCTTTTAAAAAGATAAAGTACCATCAAAACTAATTTGAAATTACCAGATGTTAACAAAATCAGTCATACCAAGAATATTGAATGATAGAACCATCAGAGATCTGATTAAAAGTATGGGAAATATCGTAGGGTTGGGTAGCACTTTCAAGTGATGGTGCTCTTTTTCTTGCTTCACGGATCGTTTTCTTTTGATGGTTACTAAGTGCATGTATCTATAATAATGTAATGTAAAGTGTATTTTAATTGAAAATATAATAAAATATTATTTAAAAAAATATATTTTTAATATTAACATATCAATATCATTGAAAAACATTAATTTAATATTTTTTTTAAATAAAAAAAAAACAATTTAAAAATCAAGATCTCCCCGCCAGCTTAATTAGACCCTCTCATAATTGCATGCATATAGCTAGTCACTACGATCGTAATCAGCTTCGGGCAATCAAAAATTGCAGTTAGAGATAACTCCACATGCTCAGCCAATCACACTAATTTGAGCCTTGTCGTTCTCGTTCATCTTTTCAAGTCCTGTGCCAGACAATCCTTCGCTATTTCAAGCTCTCCAATGGTGGGTCTGATCAATTGAGATCACTCCAATTTAATATCTTCCTAATGATGATTAATCGTTACTAGCTAATTTAATTTGTCCACATCTACGATTCTCCATCATGTCAATTGACTTTTTCGTTTCATTATTAAAAAAAACAACGAAGAAATTAAAAAAAAAACAGTATATATAGGACTAGCTACTACATCCATTAAAAACAAAAACAAAAAAGCAGCACTGTGACAGATTTTATTTTTAATGGCATAATTCTCTGTAAATACGACTGGAAAATTGTTATTATAGTGGTATTTCATAATTGTTATTGTTGTTTATTGGATATGAACGGTGAATGCCGAGTTCTGTTGATGATTATCAACTGTCAATGGAGCTTTTTCAATGCAGGTTCATCGAGTGTCTTTTTGGGTTAAGCTTTTGATGAGAGTTTTTTTTTATACAAGTATCGATCTCATTCATAGTCGTGATGGAATAGTTGTGCATAAAAAGTGTAAAATGACCATTTCATCTAAAAAATTAAGTTATTAAAAGAGACTACGTAATATAATTTATATAATTCTCTAACATACTTCTTCAAATAAAAGTTATTTGCACTTTAAATTTACACGAATTCACATCACTTTATACTTTATTTTTATTAAATAAAAGGAGATAGTGAGATTTAAACTCATGACCGCTTGGTGAATAAGACTTTGATACCATATTAAAAAATCAATTCAACCTAATAGCATATATAGGTTGTTAAGTTAGGTTCCAAGAAAAACTTTATAGGTTTTTGGTTCACACATTGGCATCCTGCACGCATATGCGAATTAGGCAGCGCAGACATTGGCAGTCTGCACGCAGATGCGAATTCGACAGCGCGCAACGGCTTGTGCAAGTCGTTGGTTCGACTTGGCATGATCTGAAACTTGGACGAAGGATTGTCCAAGGCATGTGAGTGACTCAACAGATGACGCAGCAAGAGCTGGCAGATGGGGCTGCCAGGTGGGCATGCAAAACATGGGTAGTGGCAGTTATGGATATCCAAGATCATGGGATTATGGGGGCTGGACATGGGGGCTGGTCAAGGGTTGCTCTCAACCCACTAAGATCATGGGGGATCATGGGGGGGAAACTTCTCACTACTTGGTAGATAATGGGGCCACTATATTCATGGGTGAGATAGTATCCCACTACTTCCTTAAAAGTATGAATGAGGGGTGTGCCTTGTATATACTTGTCTATAAATACTTGTTGTAGCTCTTGGTTGAGAGGGCGGCATGTATGGGCATGCAGCAGCATGCGTGGGGAATGTTCAGCATGTAAGGGCATGCAAGAACATGTAGAGCCCTAGTTAGAGATAGCTTGGTGTAACATGCAATCTTTGTGCATAGCACACATACGAATTTGTGTATAGTTTCCTTTGTTTACAAGATCAATAAAGGTTGGGAAAGAGTTCATGTAAAGCTTGTTGTGCACTTTGATTATCTTATTCTACTTGTGTATTCCGCTTGCTTAGTTACTAGGCAAACACGAGTGGGATTGACGAGGGAAGACTGAGTCTAGTGAGGCATTAGGTTGCCGCACGGGTTTATTCGCGTAGCGAAAAATTACCCCGTGACAATTTAGTTACACTTATTCAAATAAAAGTCATTTGAACTTGAAACTTGCATGTGTTCATGTTACCTTGTGCTTTATTTTTATCAAATAAAATGGGATAGTAAAATTCAAATTCATAACTATTTGGTCAATAAAAATTTGATATCATGTTAACGAAACAATTCAGGAAATGTTTTAGGTAATTACTTGAAATTTGCCACTTTTCAACATGTTTGGCTAAACAGGGAACTGGTAGCTAGGCACGTGGAGTTTGTGGCATGGTTGTAATAATTGTTAAGTAAACTTTTAATTTCTAGCCACCCTGAAAAGTTGCAAATTTTAATAAATCATCGATTTCCATGAATAAAAAAGACTCACAAGTATAGAGAAAATGAGGACCGACTTATTGCACATGCCAACACCCATGCATTACCATTCATCATTCAACAATATTGTAATGAAATCAATGACAATTTACCAAAAATATATAGGGAGAGGGAAATTCATGGTATCACTGTAGAGAGTTTACTATTAATTATAATAATAAAATAATATTTTTGCTCATCATCAAATGACTAAATTCAAGAATAAAATGATTTTTTCCATGGGATTCATATGCTATTCTCACTATGAGAAAGGGTACAAAAGTATTTACAACTTTTTTTTAGATAGTGAAATACCTTCACTGCCCTTAGATGAAAACAATCAGATACTTTGTTATCAATGGCTTTTTTCAGATTTTATATTTTTTGCTTAATTAAATCATTAAATTACCTTTTATGTCAGAATTAATTAAGTCTTGCTTTGTGGGAATTTTTGTATTTTCCTTACTCTTAGCATAGTAAACTCACGGAATTACCCTTCATCTCATAATTAATTTAGGCTTGCTTTCGGCCATTTTCTTATTTTTCAAGTTGGTTTTTCTTTGTTATAACTAGCTTAGTAAAAGGGTAAGCTAGTCTTTCAAAATAATTAAAAAATATTAAAAACAAAGATCATCAAGCTCGTGGGAGATTATGTGGCGCATCGGTGGCGAGTGCGGCATCATACGACGATCAAAAAATTACTTCCAATATATTATTGGATTTCTCATGGCGTCATCTTCCATATAAGATAACACGTATTCGGTGTTAATGGATCGATTATCGTTCAAGTTATTTTAATTTTTTCTCTTTCTCTCCTTCATTAAGATTCGCACTTGGCTTTTAAAATATCAAGGTAGTCCCCTTAGTTCTTTTATAAGTTTTTTATATTTTTCAATTACAACCTTCAATCTAGATTTTTCATTTTTTGATTTTTCAAATTTGGTCCTAATTTTTTTTCTTTTTTCTCTTACCTCTTTAGTAAATTTTCAATTTCATTTAATTTTAATTTTTTTTTAGATTTGGTCCTCATTCTTTTGGTGGTTTTTTCTTTTGATTATTTTGTGTAATTGATTTTTTTTATTTTTAATTTAGTCCTTCAATCCAAAATTATACACCCTATCTTCTTCTTCTTTTAAAAAATTGATCATCATTCTTTTAATCGCTATTTTTTTCATTATTTGTTGTGATTTTTTTTTTAATTTCATCTTTTGACATTTGATGTTTTAAAATTTGGGCTTTATGGTTTTTGGGGTTTGGTGTTTCCAATCAAATGGCTTAGGTCACAGGTTTTATAAGCTAACACAGGTTCCCATCTTTTTTCTAGATTTATTTTCTTTTTCGATCTCATTACCAGACGTTGTTTTTTTAAAAAAAAAAATAGGCTTCATAGTTTTCTTCATTTTCCTTTTTAGAGTATTATCATGATCTCATGACCTGATTCGTGGGTTTGCCTGATTAACCCAGGTGGGTTTATGCCTCCTTTTGCCTTTCAATTATTGTTTTTTTTCTTTGTATCATTTTTTGTTATTGATTTTTTTAATCCTATCATTCAATATTTAATTTATTGAGAATTGACCTTCATAGTTTTTTCATATTTGGTACTTCTAATAAAATGGCCTGGGGCACAAGTCTTATAAGCTAACAAGAGTTATCTCGGTTTCATGACTTAACTCGTGGGTTTGGCGGGTTGACCTGTGCGGGCTCAAGTCCTTTTTTGGCTTATACTTGCAATTTTTTTTAATCCTTTTCATCTTATAATTCAACATTCAACATTTTTTCAAAACAAATTTGGGTTTCGTGATTTTCTTTGTTTTACTTTTTTATCGGGATATCTCAATTTCATAACTTGACCTGTAGGTTTGGTTAGTTGGCTAGAGCATGCTCAAGTCTTTTTTTTACTTATAATTGCTATTTTTTTTTAATCCATTTGTATGTTTGGCTTTTTTTTTAATTTAGTTTTTCAACATTTGGTTGGTTGAAATTTAAGCTTCAAGATCTTTTCAAATTTGCTACTTCTAGTCAAATAACTCAAGTTATAAGTTTAATGGGTTAACATGGGTTGATATCGTTTTTTATTTTATTTTATTTTTATTTTTATAATTCGACATTGGATTTTCCTCTTCTTTAAAACGCACTTAACTAAACTCCATGTTTTTTCCTCAATTTTTTTAATTCGACCCGCAACAAAACGCAGGTTACATAGCTAGTATTACATCAAATAGAATAGTAGGCATATTTATAAGATTTGATCTGGGGTAAACTTGGCCCAAAACTCGAGTTACAAGTCGGATGAATTAATTCAGGTCATTACAAGTGTTTTTTTTTTAAAAAAACTCTAAAACAATACTGTTTGAAGAAAAAAGATCAGATTTTTTTCAATAATTTTGCCTGGGTCAGGTCTCGAATATGCTGGTTAATGGATTGGTCAGGTCTAGTAAGTACCGAATCAACCAAATATCTGTGGTCATTTACGTTTAATTTGACAAACAATAATGTTTACGCAATTATTGATCATCTTGGACCGTAGAATTAGTGGTTACGTATGCAGATCGCAAAATGTAATCAAGGATGATTAGATGCTTTTGGACACATCAATTAATTAACCTTTTCATGAGAATCATTAGCCATGAATGCCTCTCAAGATCAGTAACCACGGCAGAAGAAAGAAGATTACATGAAATTATTGAAGCTTACAATCAAATGATTAAGAAGCCCGCACGTACAAACCAGGACGAAGAAACATGATCAAATTAATAACCATGCCCTCAAGCAAATGCGCATATATATATATATATATATATATA
>Ga0307507_10005184_pt1 | contig 21790 bp, 6 predicted proteins | sample 7_EM_MG_FD_207223 | JGI IMG/M metagenome (GOLD analysis project Ga0307507, IMG submission 207223) | Populus trichocarpa ectomycorrhiza microbial communities from riparian zone in the Pacific Northwest, United States - 7_EM | ecosystem: Host-associated > Plants > Roots > Unclassified | place... | reverse complement strand
AACGCAACTCTAACGTTATAAAGTATATCAAGACACGCCTAAACAAACTATAGAGGGACCCTAGGGTGCCCTATAGGAGAAGGAACCAACAACCCCAAAGTAGGGAAGATATATTAGGAAAACAGGTGGAGAAAGCAGAAGAAGAATAGTGCGGCGCTAGGGCCTAGGCCTATATAGAGGAGGAAGGGAGATACGTAAAAGGCCAGCAAAGACAACAGTAAGGGAGAGAAAGGAGCTAAAGTAGAGCATAAAAGAGTACTAGAAAACTATCTACCGCAATATAATACTGGTTAGACCGACGCTAGAAAGATAAATGGGAGTTAAAGGTACAGAGGTAGACTTAGGCAAGGGGAACCTAAGCCATAGTATAGGTAATGCTATGGGGGGTAAATACCTAAGGGCTCTAAGAGGGCCTAACAAAGGCGGAAAATATAATAGCAACACTCTTAAGAACAGGAATAATAGGACTAAAAGATTAGCTTCACTGGGTAGGTATCCTAGTAGGTAGCTTAAGGTGTGAATATAGCTGGCCAAGACAGATACTAAAATACGTAATACTGTTATGCCCCTTACGCACTAGCTAAGAAGTAATGCTCTCAGTAGCTGGCACAGAAAACTATAATACACTGCTCTTAATATAGAAAGGCCTTAAGGCGGCTACCCGGTGGCTTATTAGCTAAAATATGCTAGACTAGTTCTGGGTTGCAAAGGAAATAGTAATAGAAGGCAAAGGGGTAAGTAACAGGCGCCCCCTAATAACTCTACAGGAGTAGAGTATAGTGTGTAATACTAGCGCGTCCGTAGGTTTGTTACGGCAGCAGTGGTTCCCAAGGAGGTCAAAAAGTTAAGGTAGTAGAGCACTACTGGTGACTCGTAGGCGACTTATAAGCGAGCCCCAAAAGGTGGGGAGATGGATCACGGGGTTTTCTTAAATAGAGTTTTCTCCCTATATGTATATAAGGAGTAGTCCGCGTGGGCCCAACAGGGATCCGAATCGGACGTTAAGCAATAAATAATAATAATAATTATATAGGTTACCTAACTTGATTACGTCTAACCAAGGCATATAGTTTAACTCCAATATATAGAGATAAATCTTCTAACGCCTTAGCATCTCCGTTAAGATGTCTATATCCTTCCACTATAAAACTGCTGGACAACTGGAAAACGCTAATGCTAGCATAAAAGCGTACCTATGACAGGTAGTTGCCTATAGTTAAGATAACTATTACATATCGGGGGAGCTGATTTGGCGCGGTTACGACCCGGGTTAATACGAGGTTAGGGCCACCCCTACTAATAACGCGCCCAAACCCTGTACGAGGTCGCGCAGCGACCACCCCTAAGTACTTTTACACGCGATTTTGGGCGAAAAGGTACATAATTTGAGTTAAATCGGTACTTCTGGACGGTCACGTAATGTTGCTCTAAATTTACAACACCTAAACGGGCTCTATTCCTACATTAAGGCGTCTTAGTTACTGTAATGCAGTCCTATATTAAGACGTCTTAGTTACTAGAGTATAGTTCTATATCAAGGCGTCTTAGTTACTGCAGTACAGTCCTATATTAAGACGTCTCGGTCACTAGAGTATAGTCCTATATTAAGGCGTCTTGGTTACAGTAGTACAGTCCTATATTAAGACGTCTCGGTTACTAGTAAAGTCCTATATTAAGGCGTCTTGGTTACTGCAGTAGTCCTATAGTAAAATAGTATTATATATATATATATACTGCTTAATATAGAGCCTTTCCCTCCCTTTCCCTCCCCCGCCCTAAGGACTAGTTAATAGTTAGATATTCTTATAAAGCTAATCTAAAAAACGCTGGCCTTATAGCTGTTCTAGCTGATTAATAGCCTGTCTCTTATCTCTTGCTATACTATCTTTTACACGCCGTCTTATATCCTTAATTATCCTATAGTAACGGCTATAGAATATAGCCTCGCCGTTAACCCGCTAGCGTGCCCCCTAGTAGTAATTAAGAGCTTTAATTAACGGCCTACCCGTTAGCCCTAAAGTCCACTTAGTCCAGAGCTAGAAAACCAAATTACTGCCTTAAAGCATTTTATATTTTCTTGGCGGCGCCTACAGGTTAAGGATAAATAGGAAAGATAGTTAAGTATTAGCTTATGCCTACGCTAGTAGGGGTAATGTAGATATAGTAAATAGCTAAGTAGGTGGTGCGGATATAGTAGACGGCTAAGCGGGCAGTGCGGATATTATAAATAGCTTGGATATTGTAGATGGCTAAGCGGATAGTATGGATATTATAGACGACTAAGCGGACGGTATAGATATTATACGTTAGGAAAAAATTTACCAGCATTTTTGCAGCATTTGGCAGCATTTGGCGGCCAAATGCGCATTTCGCGCATTGTAACGTGTAGCGTATGGTATCGACTAAGGAGCGGCATACTGCCGCATTTAACAGAAACTAACAACGCGGTGCAGCTAATTGCGTATTTGCAGCTACCCGGTTAAGTAGTGCCTTTATTCTATTAAGCTTTTTTTGCACTTAATGCGCAATTAACATATAATGCCCTCCTCGCGTATTCTGTATATCTTGCTCACTTCAAGCAATAGATAAGCGTTGCTCTTCCCGCGCACTTAATAGTATTTACTTAGTCTGCGCGGTTAGTAGTATTTACCTATTCCGCGCAATTAGTATACTTTGCTTACTTTAAGTAATAGATAAGTGTTGCTCTTCCCATACGGTTGTTATTAAGTGTTTATCCCACGCACTTAATGGTATTTGTTCAGTCTATACGGTTAGTAGTATTTACCCATTCCGCGCAATTAGTATACTTTACTTAGTCTGCGCAGTTAGTACCCTTTGCTTATTCTACACAGTTGGTGTTCTCTGCTTATTCTACGCGCCTAGCACACACTATATAAAGAACACATTTTGACCTAATAGTAGTATAGTATAACCTTAATACGCCTAATAACGCCCTTTAGTTAACCTACTATTTTAAGTTTAATATTTACATTAGTTCCACCGCGATAGTAGCACTATACTACTAAACCCCTAATCGTCTTTATTCTTGCCGTTATTTTCCCTATTAATTCCACTGCCTTCTCTATTCTTATCCTCTTCGTTGCTGTTGTTTTCCCTATCTATTCCGCTGCCTTCTCTACTCTTATCCTCTTTGTTAGCAAGTTCTAATATCACCCATCTATCTCCACTCCGTAGGCGGGCCTTTATATCCTCTAGTATAGCACTATCCATAATATCTATAACCTCAGACTTGCCGGCGAATGTATACTATAAGATGCGGTGATTAATTCCTATTTCCTATTTATTATTACCTTGAATTTGTTTAAGGAGCGCTTTAATAGCATTAATGTTATAGTCGTATAGCATTAAAATTGTCTTATCAGTATACTGCGAGAAGGAGACCTTATATGTGGTTTTAGGGCTTATTCTTGGCAATAAATGCGCTGGGCTACCGTTGTCCTATTATATTATCTTTATTAGCCCGCGTACAACAATTAAAATGGTGGGATATTGTAAAATAGGAAACGGTAGTAAAGTGCTATAGCATATAGCAAGTATCGCGATATGACGTTACGACGCGATTAATATAATATTATGTGTTTACACTTATAGCATATAGTTATTAAGTAAACCCGTTATTATACTTAGGATCCAGTTCCTCTAGATCTTCTATAGTATCCTTAAAAGAATCGCTAATTGCCTGTTAAGTCTGTAGCATTTTATTTCTAGTTATGTTCCGTATCTTGTTAACTTGTTATAGAAGTAGCCTATATAGCCTTTTGTTACGCTTGGGTTGGTAGCTTTTCTAGGTATTCTATAGTTGCTCCCAACTATCTATAATACGCTTTAGTAAGTATAGTAAGAGGCTTCCTATAGTTTTACCTGTAACTGTGGCGTTAGCTTTAAACTTATAAATGATTTATATTCCGCTTCTGTAGTCCTTAAGTGTATATTAAATCGCTACGCATATAAGCCATATCGTATTGGCTGTAATAGGCAAGAATAGGTTAGTACTATTCTTATTAAGGGCGAGTAACCTTAGCCCAGTATTAAAGAACACGCGCTTAATATAGCGTGTAATAATTGGCGCCTTAAATCTTGTCTCTCTATCCTAGCCTTGGTTAGTTAGGTATGGTAAAAGGCAGAGTACTAACTGGGCTACTAAGCGTAAAGTGGTTATCCTTAAGTAGTTCCTCTACTTCCTTTGCCACAACCTCGGTATCTAGTTTAAGGCAGTTATAGCTCCCAGCAACGGTATTGTGCACTATATTTATTATAGCATACTAAAACACGCTAAGTTGGTCATATAGCTGGAAAACTAGTTAGTATAGTGCTACTAAATCCAAGGACTGCGAACCTTGCGTGCCACTGGCCCCAGTGGCATACTTAATGCTCTATTTATTGGGCCTTTATGACGGTCTGTAATAGTAATCGCCTCTTTCCACGTCTGCTTTATTAGTGTATTTAGACCGCTTATATTTATTTCCGGCCAGGGAGAGAGATAGAGCTCTTTAGGCATAGAGCCTGTTATTATATATACAATAAGACGTGTCTAAGCGATACTGTATATCTTTGTATTAACCGGGCTAAGTGGCTGCTTTATACGTTGTCCAAAGTTATCCTATAGCAGTTGTTTGTCTGAGTAACGCATGCGTTTCTTTTAAGTGTAGGTTTTAGATATCCTGGGATTACTTAGGGTTTGTAGGCTTTCGTCTAATAAGAACAGGACTGTCCGTTAGGATAACATTATTAAAATTAACAATAATGGGTCGTACTATAGCATATAATAGTATTAATAACAGCCTTGCCTTTTAACGGAGATAATTACAGTATAGAGCTTAATATTATCCCCTTTAAGATCTAGATTATTTTAGGAGCTACTACTTAACTTATAGCGTCTTTATTTACTTTTCTACAGGATAGGTAGAGGATAAGTATGTTAGTTTAGTAGAACTGTTTGGCTTTTGTATACACCTTACTTCTTTAGGAGACGCTAGACGGTCTAGAGTCTTATACCTAATATGCTTTAAATAACAACCCGTTTAACTTTTATGGTATAAATTAGGGTTTTCTTGCTAAGTATAGATAGAAAAGAGCCTTAACTAACTTATAATAATAAGTTGGGAGGGCGGCCTGACTATTTATTAGGCTTTGTAACGGGGCGATTAGATTGCCTTGCTATAGCATAGGGTCCTACTTTGTGTGATATTTTTTCTATACTATGCAGAAGCCTAGTTCCTTACAATATTTACCTACTTTTAAGGTAGAGGGTATAGTATATAGGATATAAAGGGTAGCTAGCGCGTAGAGGGCGATATGTGGTAGTATTATGTTCTAGTTTATTATAGTCGCGGCAATCTGCCCCTTTATTGTAATCCGGCGCCGCTAGTTGTAACTTGCCGCTATTTCGGCTAAGTTGTATTTATTTACCGCCTAGTGCGAGCCTATTTCCTTACATATATATTAACCTATACCCTATTTATTCGCTTGAAGTCTTTATTATATATAGTATTATATATATCCCAATCGCTGTAGTTATTCACAAAGAAATAGTCTGTAACGTTAATATCTGTTAGCACGAGTAAGATAGGCCTTGTGATATAGTTAATGTCGTATATCTAGAGGGCATTTAGCGTGCGTCTCATCCTACTGCTAGATGGCTTTATACTCTACACTCTAAGTATTCTGGTTCTTACGTTAATCTTGCCACTATTATAAACTTGGAGGGTCTCTACCAACGCACTAGCGTATTTTAGGTATTTGCCCTCTCTATCCAATCGCCTAGTATCCTGGATTGTGAGTAGCAGACAAAGCCTCCCAACTTTATTGCTATAGAGGCTGTTATTTACCTACTCGTATTCTCGCACTATTACAGCATTATAGTGGGGGGCTCTAGTGTTAGCCTATAATAGGGTATATTAAGTAAACACCTTATTGAGCTTATTAGTATTAGTAGCATCCTTCCTAAAGCGAATATAGTATACGACGCTGTGATGGATGCTTAGGGGCATCTTTAATACCTAATTGTTATCGGCCTCTAGTTGGTTAACGTCTTAGTCTATTTGCCGGATTCTGTTAATCTGCTTATGGTATTCCCTTACAAAGGGGGCTAGTTTAGATGTAAGGTTGGTAATCTCTATCTAGCGCTGTACCTCCTTAACTATACGCTAGATAGATATGTTGATTCTTTAGTCTTAAAGTATCTAAGCTGTATAGTTGTCGAAGTTCCATATATACGAGCGATGTGCGTATATATTAACTGCAGGACCTAGTTGTATCGTCTATATTACGCTTATTAGGTCTGCTGTGTCGATTATATTAGTTGACGCCTATAGCTTGAGTTCGTTCTAAAGCATCGTATTAAGATATATAGTGTTATATTGTAGTATCTGCTCTTTATAGTTGTTCCGTTTATTGGTCCTGCGGTAGAATGCCTTCTATAGCTTATATACTTGCTCTAAGTACTTTATATCTGTGCCTCCGATTGCTCCTAGTCGCTAAATACTTTCTGGATAGTAGGTAATAGCATATAGCTTAGGAATATTAAAGTGTAGTAGTCCTACCTTGCTTGGTTAAAATGGAAGGAATATATCCTTTGTTTTATCTATTCTATAAATAGCTGCTGCTAGGTACTGGATGGTTGATTCGTTATATAATACATATTAAGATAGTATGGTAAAGTCTATAAACGCCCAGATAAATAGCATGGCGCCTTTATTCTATTTTAGTAAGGGTGCTATAGCGGGGACCAATTATTGTAATAGAGATTTATATATCTTTCCTATTTATTGGCCGATATTTGCCCAGCTATTCTACACTATTATATTGGTAAATCGCTCTACCTATGCGAAGCGGGTAGTAATAAGTGCATTAACATTTAATATCTCCTAGCCGCAACTATCTGTGCGTGGGATGTTGAGGCCCTAATATTTTCCAGCCTGTATTTTACTTTGTATAAGCCCCTTAATCTAGTGCATAAGGTGTTCACTAGTGAGGCCTTTAAGCACCTGGTGTAGGAAATTAGGCGCTATTATCTTGTGGATATTAGATAGATTATAGCCCTATATAAAGTTGTGGAACAGCCGAATATAATCTAAGTTATCCTTTTTATTAGTATCGTAACCTTCCTGCTACATTCGTATTTAGTCTTTTGTTGATTAGTATATACGAAACGGCCATGGCTGCTAGATAGCAGTTGTTAGATTATACTATTTATTTGTATATATATAACAAATCGAACATTTGCGGCCACTCTTAATACCTATAAGCGTGACCTGTTCTTTGTAATCAGCCATAAATACAGCTAGAAGTGGAAAGTAGTGTTGATCCTGGCTATCTGCGTATAGGAGATATACTTTTTCTTTGCTAGCTTTCTCTAATGCTGTAGGCATTATTAGCTTAACTGTATGAGTAGTAGGGTTGTCGCTAAAGCATACGTTTAAGGATAGCCGCGAGGGTCTTATATTGCACCGCTAGTTATATTATTTGGTTGCCAGGTATGTGGACTGGGAGGTATATAAGTAGCAATAGGGCTAGTCAATTTACAGATTGTTAAATGCGCAGTTTGATGTTTCCAATTAAAATATAGAGCGGCTATGCTTTCTTGCCGCCAGTATGTTGTGTTAGTTAGGTCTTATCGCTGGCTAATATAATTGGCACTATGGTTGCGCTAAGCGGTAGCTGCTCTTGCGTCTTCTACTACTAGTCTGCCGTATTAAGCTTATTGTATATTCTTGTTCCTACTGATAAGTACTACCTTACTGGCGAGAAAGTTATGTCTCCTTAGAAAGGGCCGTGACTAATAAAAAGGGATATAATCTTTAGAGTATTTTAGTAACGTACTAGCAGCTGCTAGTCCCCTATAGTTACAATTATTTTAATCTACTGCGGTTGCTTGCTTTTGGATTGCATCCGTTTTAAAAGTAGTTTTGCTTTAACATCTTTAGCACTCTAGCAAGAAAAATAGTTGGTAAATATTCCCTAAAGCCTAATATCATTAAACCACTTATTAATAGCGCGGTTAGAAGTCCTATGGCTTACCTACTATAAGACCTATATGTATTCTGCCTCACTGCCAAAAGGATAAAATAGGGGAGGTGTCTTATCTAGTGTACTGCTAGTACGTTTAATATGCGGTATAATGTTGTATACTGCCGCAGTATTATCCGCAGTTTGCGGATTTCCTTAGTTCCGTCCCAAAGGCTTTCCTATAGTACGGCTAGTGGCCTCTTTAAATATTTTAGTCTAAAAGACGTCCGTAGATATTCCAGTTAAAGTTTGCTGATTAGTCTTAACTATCGCCAGGTTGTACACCCTATTGAATATTATGGAATTATTGTTATAGTGCACATCCGCAGCCCTGTCGTTTGGCTTATTAATAATATTATTGCTTAGAGCTTGTGCGGGTGGCCACTTATTATCTTGCTCTAATTTGGCCTTATAATTGGTTGTTTAATGCCCTTCTAAGGTTTAATGGCATAGTGCATTATTGTTTATATATTGTGTGAGTGACTACTTATTATCTTGCTCTAGCTTAGCCCTATAATGGGCTGTCTGATGCTCCCCTAAGCTTTAATGGTGTAAGGGTGCATTGTTATCTATCTCTCTAATATTAACGGCCTTATGTCTATTCTTCTTCCGTTTCTGTTTTCTTAGACAATATTGTTTATAATGGGTTAGACCGCCTATACTTTTTACTTTAGTCCCGCACTTTTTATATTGCCGCTGGATAGAGCTTATTTGTAAATTACCGCATTAAGCTGCAACTTACTACAGTTTGGTTGGAAGGGGGCCGAAAACAATATCTATGTAAAACCGTATGTTTAAAGTAGTGTTTATAGCTTGTGCTACGTTATAAGCAAGAGCACAGTGATGTCCGTGGACACTAACGCGCTAGATGGCGCAATCCGCTGCATTTTGCGCTAATTTGCGCCAGATTACGTTATGTTGGGCTAGGAGGCTCTACTTATTGCTAATATCGCGCTGCCTCTCTATTATACTAAGCACAGGATTCTAAACACCACTATTCCCTACTTAAGATACTAGACTATCTTTTATAATAGGACGTGATATATAATAGCGGTATACTATAAATGCAGCGTGGTATAACTCTGTAAGTGCTATGGACCCGCGAAAAGACATGCAGCTTATTACCGGCTTAGGTATTACTGCGGAGAGACTTAATACTATTAAGCGGACTTTTAAGCAGGTTATTATTAAGGATAGTATTCTGCATGTTTTATTTCGCAGATGACTAAACGATTTGCTGCGTGAGTAGGTAATCCAGAAAGTTATCTGTTAAGTAGTAGAATGCGAGAAGGCACCAGCGCCATGGGTATATAAGGCTATGCAGAACATGCTAGCCCGCGTACAGTTAAATATGCGCAAAAAGATAAAGGTGCTAGGGCGGCCTGGCATTAACTATATAGTGGATGCGGAAAAGGGGTATATAGCTACTATAAACTTGTAGAACTTGTCCCCACTTAGCTATACGCAGAACTGCGGCTGCAATCTTAAACGACTTGTTATACTACTTTGCAGGCGGCAACTAGATGGTACAAACTTAGTCCTAAGTATAGATATAGCCTTAAGTCTAGTGTCGCTGCCTAATACGCCTTAAGGCCTACGTACAGTCGAATATCAGCTGCTGGTTAAGATGTTTTTAGAGGCTGGGGTGGATTATAATAAGGAGTGGATATAGGCCGCCTATATAGAGACTATGCCTATCTGAAACAATAGGGCCTTAAGGGCTGCTCTGTTAAGGGCAGTTTATTATAGGGTAGGCTAGGCTGTATTTACAGCTATCTATAGAGATAGTATACAGGTGTCTGTCCTAATTATAATATATTGCTAACGTTTATCTAGCCCTATTACTAGCGCGACACGTTTCGCTAGGCAGGCTAGAAGGCATTAATTAATTATAGTTAATCTAATTTACGTAGAGATAGTGACTTTAGTTAAGTTTGCCTTACAATAAGACCTCCTATCACACTAGGAAGCCCTAAAATTATTATCTATATACACAATCTTAGGTTATCTAGGCGTGGTATAGCAAATCGCCTTTACTATAGGCTCTTCTATTAGGGGTAATTATATAGACATTATATTTGTCCTGTGTTTTGCTAGCTAGTAGCTAGTAGGGTGGGATAAGTATTATTCTAAGGACCTATAGCCTTAGCGACAAGTTTCTTAAGATATGGTAAGGGCGTACTAATACCGGCAATAGTATAGCCTAGGTTAGGGAACTGCCTAATATAAGTAGGAGAGGGCGTTAAGTCGCGTTGCCTTAGCGGCAGCTATAGCGAGAAAAGGATTAGATACTATTTAGGGTTATTACAGTTTAGCGAAAATAGAGGCGGCCCATACTATATGGAGAGTAATTAATAATAGTTGCGGTTAATATATCTAAAAGTTAACATCACTATTAGCGTCGCTAATAATATAAGCAGTTAGCAAGCTTAGCTATAAGACTATAGCTAGCTAGCAGCTCGCTGCCTTAGTGGTAAGATTTGGTAGTAGTTAAAGCTTTTAGTAGAGCTTTATGTAGAGCTTTAGTATAAAGCTTTAGTAGAGCTCTATATAGAACTTTAATAGAGCTCTATATAGAGTTTCCGTAGAGCTCTATACGGAGTTTCTATAGAGCTCTATGTGGAGTCTTAATAGAGCTCTGTATAGAGCTTTAAGGGAGCTTTGTGGAGCCTCTCTGGTAGAGCTCCTAGCAAAACCTTTAGTAGAGCTCCGTGCTGAGCCCCTAGTAAAGCTTTAGTAGCTAGGGAAATTAATTATAGAGTCTAGCTTTAAGCTAGAATTATTATAGATTAGTAAACCCTTGGTTAAATATAGTACGCGCCAAAACTGGGTTAGAGGCTCTACTAAAGGCTCTACTAGCTATACTACTTACCTAATTAGGACAGCTAGCTAACAGCTTAATAGTTAGCGGATAGTAAGCGATCTACTTAACGCAGTTAGTCAGCTATAAAGGCTAAAGCTTATAGCTAGCTAACTGGTTGCGGTTATTAGCGAGATATCTAGACTATAATCTAACTGGTTAAGTACTTAAAATCTAGATTATAGATCAGCATTAATTAACCGCTAGCCTATAAGGGATAGAAATTAGGGTTACTAGACTTTATAAATTAGGCTATCTTTACCGTAATACGCTTATCTGTTTTAGAGATTATAATTGTTAAAAGTCTATCCTATTTGGCTATAACACATAGTGTTATAATATGCCGTATTTTATCCAGTGCTATAGCAAAATTGTAAATGCTAAAGGCCTATAGCTACTACCGCTCTTAACTTCTATCTAGTGTCCCTATTTAAGGGTCTCACTGCTAGTAGTGTCTATAATATCCATTCTTACTACTCTCCTTATATTCCGACGCCACTAATATCCTCTCCATTGTTATTATCCTTGCTATTATTACCGGCACCGTCCTAGCTATTGTTGTTAGCGCCCTCTCCGTCGGCCTCATTCCACGCTTTAGTATAATTACCGGTACTACTAATATTTATTGCACCCGCGAAGTTAGGGATAGCAATGTTAAAGTCAACATCCATACTATATAAAATAGGCGTGTAATCGGCTATACGCTAGCAGTAGACACGCTATATAGTTTTATTAACATTAAATAGGGTAATAAGTTGCTAGAAGTTCTCTTTCTGCTTAAGATTTTTAAGGTTAATAAATACCTTATTGTTCTTACACTACTTCTTAATTTTGTAGTACGCGGTATTTATAAAGGTCTTATTACTAGTATAATAATTATAGACCACCTAGGGACTACTAATAATAATAAGGCCTGCTTGTGGTCTAGTAATTATAAGAAGGTTCCTTACTATATCCTAAACAAATTTTAGCGGACTAGCGACTATTATATTATATACTAATAACTCCACCTAGCTGCCTTAGATGCCGTTAATAGTAAAGACCTTAATCTTGCTAACTACTGGCGCAAATTCCCGCCACTTACTGCCATCTTGCTGGGTATAGCACCATTCTTTAAGCGTATATAGCGCTGCGGAGTAGACGGCAAGTTGGGCTGTATATAGAATGGCAAGGCTAACCTTTAATAGCTTAAATCCAAAGTTTATTAGCGCTATAGCTATCTAGAATGCGCGTTAAGCGTAGACCAAGTTATACGTCAATTGGCTAAACTCGTTCACCTATATAGTACTATTAATGGCGAGAAACGCAACAGGGTGGTTACAGCGCAGTATATTCTTAAAAAAGCTCGCCGCCAGCTTTAACTACTCTTAGTCCTTAACTATTAGGCTTATCTAAAGCTGGCTATGCGGTAGGACGGCATTTATAAGATATGCAATATCTTTAACAAATTAATGTTGCAGCGAGAACTATACCGTATCCACACTAGCCGCAAGGAGACGCGTATAGAGGGAGACGGATTTCTAATAGTGGAACAGATTATTAAAATCGGGACCAAGGATTGGTTTTGGTTAGTATATATTACTAAGGAAAACCTAAGGCATAGGGTTACTAGCCTAGATTTATAAACCTTTTTAGATTAAATATGGTCTACTCTAGGCAAATCTAGCAAGACTATTTAGCTTGGATGCCTTCCTAGCCTTATTATAGAAAACTACGTATGCAGCGCTAATAGAATGTGCACAGGTCTGCGAGACCACATTAGGTATTATAAGAATGACATTAGCCTTCTTAGCCAGGTGTATAATAACTATATTAGCCGCGAGTATTAATCCCATCTTATTATCTTACGTTATGTTGTCACCAAGCGTAAATTAGTGCAAGTATTGGCGGAATTCGGCGTATTTAGTTGTATTAAGGTCTATAATAGGATATAGGTTTCCGTCACTATCCAGAATACCTACGAGGCATAATAGCTACTAACCTTTAGACAAATCTATAACCTATAACTACTTATTAAAGCCGGTGGCATTACTAGCCTTAAACGTATAGTAGAGTAGAAATGCTATATTTAGCATAGATGCGTCCTTATTAATTATAGCATAGTCATCCTATTTCTTAAAATACTTAGGACAAGTGTTAATGCCTACTGCTGTTCGCTGTATAATGGCATTCTATATATAGACCTTAGTTTCCGTTAAGCGTATATAGCGGCGAAGGATAATAGGAAATTTAGCGAGACGGCCTTGCGTAATTAGTGCCTCGTAGTCCTCTATAAGTATATTATTAATTGTCTTGGCCAGTATATCCAGTTGGTAATTAAGTAGCAATAAGACCTAGATTCTAGTAGGATCCTACTAGGGCGACCTAAGTCAATACTAGTATCGTACTAAAATAGTTAGGAAAGTTAATTTCCCGACACCACTAGGGCCTTAGATTAGTAAAATACCGCCTATTATATATTTAAGCGCAGTATAGGCATCCGTTTGCTCTTTGTTAAGTAGCGGTAAGATAGCCTTAAGGGTATTGTTAACTGAGTTCTTCCTATACTTAGCAATATCGCAGTCAAAGTAATTAATACACAGGAGATCTATAAAGTTGTTAAATAGCGTAATTTAGTGCTTAATCTAGAAACTATCGCCTTCTTGCTATAGATGGCGTAGAGTGTTAATCTCTTAGGAGATTCTAACCTTAGGGACATGCTTAGTTATAAGACATTTAATGCCCTATGCCGTAATTAGGGCCTTACTTAGGTTATTAACTGTTATAAAGTTGTCGCTGCTTAGGACATACTCTAGAGCGAATATAGGGTTTAGTATAAACTTATAACCTACCTATGGTTAAAAGATGAAAGTATAGTAGTTATAGCTAGAGCTAAAGGGAGTGGTATTAATAATAACTCCTTTCTAGCTGGCCTGGCTATCTGCATCTTTACCTAGGAATAAGATATCGATAATAGAGTTAGTGCGAAGGGTAAGACCATTAACTATCTAGATGGTAGTATAGTAGACTTAGTCCGCGCTACCTAAAAAGGTAATAAGATAAATAATAGTAGGTACCTAGGGGTTCTGGTTAACGACCTTAAGGCTTACAACTGCAGTATAGAACTGGACTATAAAATACTTAAGAACGCTATTAAACTAATACCTCGCGGGGATTTTATATAATGGTTAGTCCTTTACTAAGAGCTGCATACTAAGCTAGATATTTATATTATAGTTTTTCCACTAGCAACCTAAAGGATTATTAACGCTCTACTACTATAGGCTCGCGTTTAGGCTCGCAATATAATTATTAAGCCATTTAGTGCCTAGCGTAAAGAAGTGGATAATAACTATAGGATTATTTAACAGCATATCCCAAGCTTTGTAGATTTGCGGTATAAATGGGCCAAAGTCCCTATTAATAAAGAAGTACTTGCTAAGCAATATACACATACCTAATACGAGTTTATTAAAGGCGGCAACGAACCTAATATAGTAAAGTCGTAGGGTTATGGCATCTTGTGGGAGAATGCAAGTAAGATACTTAAGTATAGTTAGATATAACAGTTATTAAGTAACTAGAGAAGTAGCATTAGCAGTACCAACTTTAATGTTGCCAGCGATGTTGGTATCCGTAAATTAGACAGACGCTATCTTATATAAATAGTAAGTAGGTATTCTACTAGCTTTATAAGACACCTAGAACGTAATACCACATACTATAATATACTCTTTAATAATTTGCGTAATAAACTAAACTATAAGGTGGTTATTGCTTAGAAGCTAGAGTGTATCTAAAGGTTTAGCTATTACGGAATTGCTATCCTCTATATAGGTGTCTAGATTATCCACTAGGCTATCTACTACTAAATAGAAGCCGGCTACATTAAGGGGTTTAGGCGAGGGAGAGGTAGTAGCTATACTTAAAGCGGCAGCACCTGGTACATCTACCTTGCCTAAAGTGGTTGCGGCGTCTATTACCTAAATCAAAGTAGGTCTACTTATGCAATCATTAATATTATACCCTATAACTCCATAGTTCTTATATGCCTAACCATAGAAGACAGTTTAATGGTTTAGGGAGTTATAGTTTAGGTAAGTCCACTTCTTCTTATCTAATAGCTAGGGATAGTCTCGCTTTCTATAGCCTATAGCACTATATTAGTTACATATTACACAAGGACAGTTACTTTTAAGATAACTAGCTTCCCTATAATTATTATATATAGGGTTAGGGCAGTTGGCTTTAAGATAACTAGCTTTACTACAGCTATAATAAAGTTAAGAAGCTTTCTTAAGAGGATAATTAGCGCGCATATAGCTAGTAGACAGACAGAGATGGCATTTTAGAGCGTTATTAGCCAAGAGGTATAGACTACTAAGCTCTAGAAGAAGAGGCTTATTAAGTATAGGGCCCTTACTATTGCTTTACAAGACACCAGAGCCCGCGGCCGCTATAGTTAAGGTAATCTTAAAAACCACAACGCCCTTAGCAAACTTTTTGTGGTTATAGATGTAGTTAATATCACGAGTTATAAAATAATTAGTAGGTAGGTCTATTTTAGTAGTAGGCTGTGTTAAGTAGTGGTTTATATAAATATATTAGTAAATATAGATTCTCTATTATATAGCTAAGGTCAAAGATAAGGCAGCTAACTTACTATATTATAAGGCTCTATAGCCTAGATAGATCTACGGAGGCACTAGTTATAGAGGTGGATACTAGTAGGATAGGAGTAAGGGAGGGTAGTTAGTAGAGTTAGGTTAACTAGTAAAGATAAGGAGATAAGGCGCGCCCTAATAAAATTGTATATATAAGGCCTTGGCGGTAATACACACGGTTATACACTCCGCAGGTTAAATATGTGTAAAGGCAAATCTATAGTAATAAGACCAACCTGTAGAGGAAGACATAGTATAGTATAAGTTAAGGGGACTACCCTACCTAGTCTATCTCTTAATATAGGCTAGGTAATGGTCCAGCACTATTAAGCTCTTGTAGTTTATAATATAAGCATATAGACGTATAGAAGGGTAAGGAAAAAGAGAAGCGAGTAGTAAAGTAAAAGTACTTTACTATAGGCAGGCTAATTATGTTATAGGTGAATAGAAACTTAAACACTATAATCTATTAAAAATATTACTAATAAGCACAGCCTGCTACTGCTAGAAAGTATAAGTCTTTTCCTCCCTTAATTAGTAAGAGAAAAGGTATTATTAGCTAAATAATCTCTTACTAGAGTACTAGGTGGGGAGTAGGATATTATAAAACCGTATATAGTTCTAAACAGATCTAAAATAAAGATATTAAATATAAGAGACTCTAACGCAGAAAATACTATAGTAGAACACTAACCTCTTATATAACACTAAATAGATAAATAGCAAGATAAGTTAATATTGCTAAGCGGCTGGATGCTAGGTATATATAACATGTCTATTATTCTAAAATGCCCCAACATGCCCTAATATGCCCCAATATGTCCTAATATGCCGCAAAATGCTATAAAATGCTATTAATTGTATAAACTTATAATATAAGATATAAAACCTCCTATAACCTTTTACGGTAGACATGCGTTTAAATAAGTACTAGATATTTAGGTATAGATATAAAAGCATCCCGCATATTAGATAATTATTGTTTTAGATAGACTTACCTAGCAGGCCCTTAAGTGTGTAATAATAACACTAGTGATTATAAAGTAAGTGTAATATATTACTGTCCACTAGACGTACTACCTATTATATACTAAGCACTTCGCAGTGATAGAGTCTATATATATAGATATAGGCCAGCCCTCTAACTCTAGTAGCGCGCATATCCACCAACTTTGTATAATAATAAGAAATATAGTAACGCCTATAATAAGTGCAATACGTCGCCGTCTATTAGAAATACTACCTATTATATAGTAAACACTTCGCAGCAATAGAGCCCGCATATATAGATATAGGCCAGCCCTCTAACTCTAGCGGCGCGTATATATACCAACTTTATTAATAATAAAAAATATAGTAACGCCCACAACCTCCTATATTTTACTATGCCGTAATAACTAGTTACCCCTCTATAGGCACTTAATAAATCGCTTATATTAAAAACTATAAAAGTTTAGCGGTACTGGACCGCCACCTAGCCCTAAATAGGCTGGGTAGGGTAGTCCCTATATATTATACAATTATACCCTTATACAATTGTGCCCTTATTTAACTGCATAGCACTAAGTCTAGCTATATTTACCCTAACTAGTAGCAGTAAACAACAGCCAATTTCACCTCTATGTAGGCATGTGTGGGTAATTATAAGATCTACTACTTTACTTTTCCTTTATTTACCTTATTTACCCCACCTTTTATCTCTCTAATAACTAACCTCTAACTATGTCTAACACTAGAGTTATACTGGTGTAGCACTAGCCAGCTACTGTACAAAGCTATCCTATTTTAATAGTCACCTTCTACTTAATATATGCCGTAATATTGCATATACCTAACCAAATAAGTAACTTAATAATAACGCAACTATAGGTAAAGCCAAACGCGTGGTATAAGGCGAACCCGAAGCTAACTAAAGATGTGGATATTGCCTAAGGCTTCAGAATAACCATCGAAAACTACAATAGACTAAAAGAGAGGGTTAAAGATATTGTAATTAAAGTTAAGCCTAAGCACATAACATATCGCGGCAACTCTACAATGATAAAAGAAGGATATGTTAAGGAGTTTTATAAGCAACTCCCGCAATTTACTAATACTCCACTGGATTAGAAACTGCAGGTAATCCTAAAAATTATAGAAAGTGCTCATTCTAATCGCGTAAAAAGGGTACTAAGTACCTCCAATAAATTAAAAAACCTACCTCTATATGAATATACGTCACCCTAAAAGACCAAAGCATGAGATAAGACAACGCCACCTTAGCTACTGCATGCGATATAGCTTATAGACGTTACCATAAACCTACTACCCGGTATCCCTTTACCTCAGCCAGTAACCCTAGCGGCGAGCAACATAATTAATATAAGAGATATTAAGATTAAAATCTAATCCATAGGCTTAATGGGTAAGTTAATAGTTAGGGTGGTCTAAGTCTTATATCTAATAAGCGGAAACCTATATATAGCTCTAGGTAAGCTATGGGAGGAACTACAAGCCTATATAGAGCTTAACATTAACGGTCCGCCTAAAAAGAACATCTATATATTGCCGTAGAGACATGAAAACCTCATAATATAGTTAAAGGGCACACTTATTATAGCTCTTAGCAAAATAGTAAAAAATGGCATAAAGGAGGCTATGCTTATAGCATTATTCTTACCTTCTAGCTTAAACTCCCAAGTCGCTGCCACTAATAATATACCGCTAGCCATCAAATCTAAGGCGCCTAGACGTAATAGACGCAGCGTAAAAGATAGCTAGCAAGTCCCAACGTTGCGTAAGGCCAGCGGTAAGAGCAAACTGGGAGAAGGCAAGAAGCGGAGTTATTTAGGATTAGCAGTATATAGCTCTAAGAAAAATAGCGAGAGCAAGCCTATTAGACATAAGAAATCGGACAATAGTAAGACCAAATTGGGCAGATATAATAAGTGGCCTTAACTAAGATTGGTAATAAGTGCCCTAGTAAAGGATAATAAAAGCAAGCTAGCCGCGCCTAGGAAGTTAAATAGTTGCAAGGCCAACCTAAATAGACGTAGGAAGCGCCCTTAACCAGAATTAGCGGCAGGCACTCTTATAGAAAGCAGCAATAACAAGCTAGTTATACGCAGAAGGTAATTAGCAAAGGGAAGACGTAACCTATCTACCTATAAGCCCATATTAACAAGTGATAGCGGTACCAGAGAAATCACCATAGATAATAGTAAATCGCCGCAACCTATTACTAAACCTGCAGGTATATACTAGCCTAATAATGTAATAGATAACCCTACTGCTGCATTACCAACTATTAATACCCCTTAAGATGTTACTATAGAGGATAGCAAATTACCGTAATATGCTAGTGGATATAATAATCAGTTCCTATATCACACTAACTCCAAGGATATAGAGAGTGGAGATAAAGATAAGGATTTAGTTAATAACAGCGACTAAGATAAGGATTTAGTTAATAATAACAACTAAGATAAGGATTTGGTTAATAATAACAACTAAGACAAGGATTTGGTTAATAATAACAACCAAGATATAAATATAGAGGAAGAACTTAACTAGTAAAATTTCCTAGCCCAGCTCTATAAGGCCGGGAAGGATAACCTAGACAGTATACTAGTGTATATAATGGAGGCGGATCTTCTGCTTACTTTAGAGTATTTCCTACTTGTCTTATTAAAAGCACTTTCTAAGACCACCCTAATCGAACTCCCTAATTAGGGCCTTATATTAGGCTTTAAATTTAGCCTATACCAAGTGGTATATATAGCTTAGGCATTTAAGCAAGAGAGGACAATTAAAGGAGGTAGTATCTATACAGACAAACCTAGCGCAGGTAAGACTGTATAAATAATTACTTAATAGCTAATAAACTACTTTTATTATTAGAATGTAATAGACGTTTAAAAGGCCTAAGCCGTTAGGGACATAACCTGCCACCTACCTAAGATGCATCCGCCAGATATAAAATGCCTACAGGCAGCAAAGTAGCTAATTATATGCTACTGCGAAGATAACTCTAAGAAGCTATACCCTACAAACCTATAGCGAGGCTGCTTAGTCGTCCTTATACTAAACCCGGGCCTACTAGGATTTCTAAAGGACGCGAGTGCAATATTACAAGATAGCGCGATTATAAAGCGCCCTAACCCACCCTGGATTACAATTCTCGCCCCTAGCTATAATAAAGTTAAGATGTTTAGTAAACTGAAAAAGGACAAATAGCCGCAAATCTATAAGGCTCTTAAGTAGACCAATAAGGAATAATAGGAGAATAATAACAATATATATACAGTTGGCAAGACTTTACTACTATACCTATAGGGTAAAGCTAGGTTTAAGAACAATTATCGCCCTGCCCCTAATGTAATAGAACTATTAGCACTAAAACACTTAACCCAATTCCTTCTAATTACTACGCGAAATTGTATTACCATATAACTGATACGCAAGTTTATTACCATATAAACTAGTATATAGAAATACCTAATTAGCCAATCCCCTAGAACGTATTAGGTATTAAAGAGTACAATATAGGTTAGGCGTATCTTCTGGGACAAATGCCACCTAGACGCAATTAGTAGAGTCTTAATATTGTTTATTTAGGATATAATTAAGGAGTACCGTATCACGTATAATCATAGCCCTACTATATAGGGTGTGTCTAGCATGCCTAATAATAGAAACCCAATGCAACTAATATAGTTTATTATGGCAGGATTAAAGAGGCCTAAGTAGAAAGAAGTAAATAAGCTAAAGGAAATAGAGTTCGAAGTACTACTTAAACTTAAAGAAGAAAACATCTAGCTAAAGAAGAAGGAATTTAACTGTCTCTATAAGGATACAAAGACCAACCCAGCTAGAGTAGTAGTAGATAGGAAATTCGGTGAACTAGCTACATTTTTCCACACAGTCATTTTAACGTTTTAGATATATAGAGGGGAGTTAATACTCTGGTTTAACCAGTAAAAGCTTATCCTAAAGAACAGCTATCTTAAATTAGTTATATTATAGGCCAACCCTAATAACACTAAGGCGGCTATAATTACAGCCATAGAGGACTAAGTAAGGATAGAGCAGAGGCACCAATATAAGGAACTTCTGGCTATATAGGAGGAAGATGGCAGCGATCTAAATACTAAACCTAAGATACTGTAACTCACCCAAGCTAAGTTATACACTAATGCGAAAACGGTAGTAAGCGTAGCCTAGGTTGTCTAATACTAGGACTAGCAAGCCCCTATTATAATTAAGTCCAACAATAAACACCTAAAAACTTAAAGTTACACACTTAAGGACCTAATTATCGCTAAATAGACTACTAACCTGCTTAGTAAGGAGTTTACCAATATACTTAACCGCCATTTTTAACAGAATGCAAAGTTCTTTAAAGCTAAAAAAATCTACAATTGCGTTTATGTCGAAAAACGGACAGACGGTTTAGTATGTAAGATTATTATTACTACTCACTTACCTCTTACACTAGCTTGTTGGTTTAATAGGCTATATAAAGAATACAGCAAAGATAAGGTGCTCCGCTATGCAGCCAGTATATCCAATATTAAGAAGGCCGAGGCTAGGTAAACCTTCAACACTAATAATTTTAAATAGATCCTACTTTGCACCTTTATATTAATTAGGCTGTCTATTAACCTACAGCATATAAATTATACTATTATGGTCGAGCCAAGCTATAAGCTCTTAGAGGTAAAGTAACTATTTACTTAGATAGATTAACAAGGACAGACTAAGCCCATCTACTATAGTACTATTATAGCCAATTAGAAGTCAAGTATTGAGTAGAGGATATTAAAGTTAACTAAATTTACGTCATTACTGCAGAAGTCGGTATATAAGGAGAAGGCCAGTTTAAGCTTAAAAGTAGGCTAAGATAAGGAAGATACCAAAACTATCTAATGCTGGTAACGATTATAAGAGTATAATGCAACTGTAGATAGTTCTAAATACTATATATAGCTGTTATATGGCGAAACCTGTTACGATTATATAGTGGCGTATATATGGGCTAAGGGACGTATCTTCTAGTAACTTGCAGGTAGTAGCGTAGCGTATATAGTAGCATTAGGAAAAAATTTACCAGCATTTTTACAGTATTTAGCAGCATATTGCGGCTAAATGCGCATTTTATAATGTGTAGCGTATAATATCGACTAAGGTGCGGCTAAATGAAAAATTATTAAAATTATACTTTTATGCATGCTTACTAATATTAAGAAAGTATATATAAAATATAAAATATATTAATTTT
>Ga0307507_10005183_pt1 | contig 21791 bp, 23 predicted proteins | sample 7_EM_MG_FD_207223 | JGI IMG/M metagenome (GOLD analysis project Ga0307507, IMG submission 207223) | Populus trichocarpa ectomycorrhiza microbial communities from riparian zone in the Pacific Northwest, United States - 7_EM | ecosystem: Host-associated > Plants > Roots > Unclassified | place... | reverse complement strand
CGAACCTTTGATGATACGAGTGGTTGCACATGAAATGAATGCTAGGAAGGTCCAGTTGACCAAGACAGGTGGAACATCTTGTGACATGGAACACTCTCGGTTCGTCTGCATTGGAAAGATCTGCAACCTGCTTGAGCTTATCCGCAGTCTCGAGTCGATATGATTTAGTCAGATCCTCGTCCTATAAGATCGTAAAACGACGGGATAAAGAAAGGAGATGACGAGGACTTACGTTCTGTATTTCAGTCTGGGTGTCACGGATCCGCTTTATCAGCCATTCCTTCACCAAGCCTACGCTTGCAACGCCATTCCTGCTAAGAACCTGAATGACCCCGAGTGGAGGTATGAGGCCTTCTTCCTCGATATACTCAAGAATGCCCTTCAAATCTTCCTGGTGTTTATTCAACAGCTCCGGAGTTGACGTCAAGAACCTCAGTACCAGAGGATATAGATGTGGATGGTCAGTACCATAATGCATAAGGTGCTCGATGACTTTTGCGGAGGCTTTCGGATCAGATCCCTCGTTATGCTTGTCCATCCAGAAACGTAGAACATCTTCGTACATTCCCATCTTCTCGTACAGCAGGACAAGTCCTTGCGTGAAGTTGTAGGTAGAACACAGCATCAAGGCATGCATTGTGTCATAGGGTATTGTCTTGCTTCGAAGCACTCGCGAAGCTTTCTCTCGCATCTCCTCTTGGTTGAATTTGCTGGGTCGATCAACTCCATTTATTTTCGGCGGCGACGGCAACGTCAAGTATAGCTCCAATAGCGTATTCCAGACTGCCACTTGATCTGCATTGTCCAAATCATCCTCATCCTCAATCAACCCGACTTTATCGTCTTCTTCATCGTTAACTGTCCCAGCACCACGAATAGAGTATAATTCGATCGAACCAGGTTTCTGGTCATCCACGCTCTGGTCCCATCTTCTGATAGCAACAGTTTCGAGGAAGACAACAAATTCATCCAGGTGGTCGACGAAATGGTGAAAATATATTCGAGGAGATAGACGCCTGGCTGGTACGGCAAATGTACCCGGCATCACATTGGTAGTCGCTGTGTTCGTTGGGGCGGTTTCGAGCTGCAGTGGACCCTTTGCACTTATGGTTGGAGCTGTCGAGTGCGAAACCTCCGGTGCAGGTGCGGCTTCATAAACTGATTCGGATCGCCTAATACTTTCTCGTTCGGTCCCTAGCCGAATAGTTTTTATTGACGGTGAAGGTGGCGTGGCCGTTTCAGAGGATATTACAGTTGCAGCTGTTGTTCCCCTGTTCAGTGCGAGATAAGATAAGTAGGATGGTCCTTGAGGAGCAGCTTTCGCACTAGGCAAGGTCTCTGCCGGCGATGCGATAGAATCCTGGACGAGAGGACCTGTCGAAGTGCATAGATCGATCAGGAGCTGAGTGGTCTCAACGGGCAGAGATTGGAGCATGGCTCGACCATACTTTGCGAGATTGGTCTCTGCCTTGAATTTACCAGAGGATATCCAGTAAGTAAGGAAATGAAAGAAATTGTAAAGGAACATACAGCTTCGGGACCGAGTTGCCTCAGATACGCAAGAGCATCGCCAAAATTCCCGGCATCTTCTATCTGTATTCGTAGATAATCTTCGTGTCTTTCATATTTCTGTGCCAAATACCCAGCATGCTCGAAATAGCCAGCTTGTCTGCACACTCGAATAGCTGTTTCCAAGTCGAAAGGAAGCTCGTCTGAATCCCGTTTTGATTCCGTCTTAATAAAGCTCTCGAGTCTCGAAACGTCCTTAAGTTTTGTGTACGTGTTCAAAAGGAGGGTTGTATGATCAGCGTTGGCGAGGCCAACGGAGTGTAGTTCTTGTAGATAGGTGACGAGGTTGTGGATCCTTTGAGCGTCGAGGTACTATACGATCAATCAAATGAACACATACAAAGGAAAGGATAAAGATATCAATTTACCTTCCGTATGACATAACTTGGCTGCAATTGACCAATTGTTTGCACATACTGATTCATAGCGCCGTCGTAGTCGCCTCGGGTATATAGATGGTCTCCGTATTGCCTACGTATGTCAGCCACGCTCGATGGCTCTAGATTCTGGGTGGCAGCCAGGTTCAGCGCGACAAGATAAAGCGATTTCCGATACAACATGTCTAATTTTTCAGATGTTGACTTCTCTTTGAGACACATGAGCTGGAAATATGTTCAGAACAAATTTCTTCCCTTCAATCAAAGAACTTACACTACCATCGGTGGAAAGGATGTAGATATCCCCCCATTGCGAAATGACTCCCCTAACGTCTTGCTTGAAGGTACCCGAATATGCAACAAGCTTATTCTCTGGGTCGAAGACAACGACTTTCGTTATATCTGTCTCTGCTGCGTTGGGAGAGCGAGCAAGTAGGTTTCGAACTGTCGCTGATGGTGAAGAAAGTGTAGGAAAAAAAGGTGGAGTAACGATGACAAGGTAATTTAAGTGTGCGTGAATGCTGGATTTGTGGCCTACAGTGAAAGAGTTCGAGTTCAGCACAAAAAGAAAAAAGAAGGCAGCGAAAAATTAAATACCTTCATAAGCATAACAATTTCCCCGTCCCTCGATTCCGCATGAATAAATAGCCTCTTCCCTCGCAACTATCATATTTCTTCCCTTCCAGTCCAGAGCTGCGCAGCCCAGCCCACAGCCAATCTCATCTACTACAATTGCAGCAGAACTGGCTCCTTTCCCAGAAATTTGATACGCCAAAACTCGGTTAGTGGTTACGATGAATAGATGACCAGCCCCATCTTCCGGTTGGCGAAAGGCAAGACCAGTGATGGGCTCCGTAGGTGATTCATGGATGGCGCGGCCTTTTGGCAAGGCGGTCAGAGAGGTGGACGAAGCGAGTGATTGCTCAAGATGTTTGTATAGTATGACTGTGCCATCACCGAGACCAATGGCGAGGTGGGCCAATGGATCAGATACCGCAATAGTGGTGATCTAGAGAACAATCAATTTGAAGGTTCAGCGAGATAAAATAATAGAAGTACAGGGTGGGGACGATTATTGAGCTGAATTTCGATTAACCTAAGTAGATTCGGTGCGTTTGTTTTCTTGTCATGGTTCTTGAGGTCCCATACAGCAAGCAACGGTGAGCGGACACCATCTTTTTCCTGAAGTATACCGTAAATTTCGTGATGAGTAAAACTCTGCAAGACGCACACCAAGAGTAATCAAAATCCCCTCTCTTTCAATCATATGGGCGACCCTCCCGCCTATATGAGCAACCCAACTGTTGGTTGACTCAAAATTGCGGTTGAGGAGGTGTATGCTTCCGTGGATATCTGCCACAAGAACACCATGGGACGATGATATCACAGTCGCAATTTCTGGCGTGACCTTTATTCAGAAGTCATAAGAATTTCAAGAAATAAAGAAACGAGATGTACCTTGAAGATATCTGGCGTGCTATTTAAATCGTTAATATCTTTGATAGCTGCAACGTCAAAGAAAGTGAATTGGCGCCACTGTAAATAGACAAAAAGTCAGTCAACTAATTCAAGAAGAAATTGCATGGAAGAAACTCACAGGTGGTGGGACACCACTTGGGGCTGATGGCGACCCTGTTGCCTTTGAAACTAGAATTCCAAGAGACGACATTTTATTGGCTATAAGTTGGGTGTCAGGTCAGCAAGATAAAGTGTTCAAATACAATCCGTCGTACATGTTCTAAGTCAGAGGACAATCCCGTTAACTGATGCTGCAGTCAGATCTTTGCAGAACCCAGAATTTGACGGTTGAGTTCATGCCAGTGTCCTAGGCATAATTGAAGTGACAAGTCAGAAAGAAGAAGTTGTTTCCCACACACTCAGCACCAAACGATTTCATCCGTCAAACTCAACCACGTTCACCACAGTTCTTCTGTCCAACCTGTTCGCTTCATTTTGTCTTTTATGATAAGCACCGAGTGCTCATTCTACTCTATAGATATTCTACAACAACAATGGCATTCCTTGGTCTTCGCAAATGGCCCACTCCTGTTCGTCCAATTTTTCATGACCCTCACTTCGCAGTAAACCTCAACATTCACAGATCGTTAAACCGTTGTGGCCATTTCTTATTGCCTCTGGTGTCACCTTCTACTTGATTTCAAAGGCTCAGTACTCGGGTGTCAGATGTGAGTATATCGTTTTGAAATATTTACTTTCTTGTCTGAAGTAGCTGCAGCCGTTCAATGGCGCAACGACCCGCGGAACCCTTATGCCGCTGAGCTCGCCAAGGAGGCACTGCACTAGACGTAATTTTCAACTTAAGATACTCTCCACCCAATAGAATCGCGACTTATTCCCATAATATTATCGAGAGCAACTTGTTCACGAATTACGTCAATGCAAACTCTTGTCCTTCCTCAAGATTTTCTTCATGACCTGGCACAAAGTATGAAAATTTTTGAGGATATTCTGAATCATCGGTGATTGAAGACATGTTTTTCCTGAACCAAGCGGCCATTGACATTGGGTTGACGTGGTCGAACTTGAATTTCGTGATGAACGAAATCAATGGTAAATTCAAAGAACATAGCTGAATTCAAGGGCACCAACCATCTGTTCAGATTCACACAAAGAGTGTTCACAACGAAGGTATGGGAGTGGATTGAGGTATACATTAGTGGCGAGAATCACCACCTTATAATAATCGGCCATAAGGAGCATAGCCTGAGACCCACAAATGCGAGAGAGTAGAGCAGGCATGGGATATTTCATTTACGTAGGAAAAGAACCCAAAGTGAACAAAGTCTGTTTTTGTTTTCCTTTTTTCTTGTTCTTTCCCGATACCAACTCGTCTGCAGCTGTTTCAATTGTTGAGGAGGTACCACCTGAGGCAGAGGCAGCAGAATTACCACCCCAGACGTTGATAGCTGGTGTGCCAGAGTGTCCCAAAATATTCATCAAGGACACATTGCCACTGACTGGCAATCTCGTTCTCGCAGCAGACGACGGCGGTAACTCCGGAAACTGAGCACTGGATAAATTCGGAGGTGCTTTGGTGGTTCTAGATTGAGAAAGGCTAGAGGTTTGTGAAGGCCGAAAAGTAGGAGGAGGTACGGATGAATTTGTCCACGGTGTACTTCGTTGACCGGCTGAGCGGGCGGCGGGTGATGCACTAAGAGGCGGAAAGCGGTTTTGAGGCCGTGGAGGTGGTAGAGTGGAGGAGCTAGCAGCCATTGCTACTCTGTTCCATACCGACTGGGAGGATCGAGCAGACGTAGCATGCTTGGCGTTCAAAACTCGGCCAGAGGCAATTCCTGCGTAGTCCGAACCCATCGAGGTCGGTCCCAATTCAGGGACCTGTCGCTTTTGCTGTAACAATATTAAGCATAGAGTGAAGATAATTCGAACAGAGAATTACCTCAACAACGAATCCTTTCCAGGAGGATAAAACATCTTGTTTCTTTTCTTCCTCATCAAGAGTATCGACAAGAGCATTCACGATGCTCGCTGTATGCTCCAAATGAGAGTCCATCACAGTCCAAACAGTCAGAATAAGGTCGCGAGCATTGGACTCCACTGAGCGATAGCTACGCGTTGCCGCTTTGATAGCAGCAGCAGCCGCAGATGGATTAGGTGCTAGGCTTTCAAGTCGTTCTAAAAGTGCTGCTTGCTTCCTGAGGCACGAGCGCGTTGATTAGTAGAAGTTACGAGAAAGTGCGAGGAATACGAACTCATCAGATGTGGAATCAGATTCAATCGGAGGGGAATTTGGTCGATTTTCTCGATTGTTCGGGCGCGATGGTGTGACCCCGGGTTCCGTTAAAGCTCCTCCAAAGGCATCTCTTCGTCTACTCGTTGGCGGTGGTCGTCCAGGTGGATTTGCAGGGCTTTGGGATGGTTGCTGTGGTGGTTGCGTTGGTGGAGGCTCGCGTTCTCTGTGACCATGTTGACTTCTAGCGCCTCCCGCTTCAAAAGTGAAATTGGTTTCTATCCTTCTCGCATCCTTTTTGTCTTTGGCGTTCATGTCCGCACCATGGTCTTCCACCATGTGGGCTTTTAGATCAATAGGCGTATCAAAGACGACAAATTTACGAGCAAGACAGTCAGGTTGAGTGCAAGGGTGGTGGGCAGTATTGAAATGTTTTTCCTTTATCGATATTCAGGAATAAATATCAACCTTCCTTACGAGAAAAACCCACCAATGATTCGTAATTCGAAAAGCTGTGAAAGAGATCGTCAGGGAACATTCCAAACCAGGATTATTAACGACCCACTACTGGTGAAGAAGCCCATTCCTTTTGCAAACAAAACATTCCTCGTGCCTCTCTCGAAAATGTGCGTACAGTTCATCAACTTCAAAGAAACATTCTCGACAAAATTCGCAAAGCGGGTGGACACCACCTTCGACACCTGCTTTTGAAGCAGCTTTACTCGGCCGAGCGTGCATAGACGGCAAGTGAACTGGCAGAGTCCCTGGCGGGTATAAAATGTGTTCGTGGCAAAACACTTTCTTGAATCGGATACATAAATCGCTATCAATCAAGATGACTAAACCATTCTAAGAGAAGGTAGATGATCACCAACCACATAAACTTTCCATGAGTGGCACGAACATGGAGCCTGAGGTCGCCCCATCCATGGGCCATGTAATCGCATTCCTCTTCAGGACAGTTGAAGCGGAGCAGTAACAAGGAATCTTCCATCATTTCCTGAGTTTCAAAGTATATAGACAACTTGGAATCCTTGAGAGGAATATCCTCCAGGTTGAAAGACGCGAAAGTGGCATCCGGAGACTTTGTATAAATGATGGAATTTTGTTTTTCCTGAACCCGTCATCAAAGATCAACCAGCTAAATTCATAAAGAAGCAAGTTACCTTGCAAAAGGTACATTCCATCTTCTTGTAGAGTGCTCGCAAACGCAAAGCACAAACATGACAAGTCCTGTGGTTACACTCCGAGAGTGCATAGTATTTGATTGGTTCTGTACAGATCCAGCAAACATCGACACTATCTGGGTCCACTGCCACCGCATTGGCAGTCTGTTCAACGTCTTCGGCGTTTGGGAGAGATACAACCGTGCTCTCTTGTAAAATGTTCTCCTCCGGTTTAGACTCCACTTCTTTCTTCTTGGAGGGAGTATTGCGATAAGCGCCCCAACGACGATTTCCGCGTTTCGGAGATCGAGAATTTTCTGATTTGGTTTTCTGTGTTTCTTGAGGGGTCGACATGTCTTTTTCCGAAGAGCGATCCTAAAGTACTTGACTGGTTGAACTTCAGAATCACAGAAATTTATAAACGGATGCATAAAAGGCTGTCATGTGACACCCGGTTCCGAGCGGGAAGCCGGTCCGAAATTAAGCGCTCTTGCCATGAACTTTCGTGTGCTCAAAAGGCATGTAAGAAATTCTCGTTTGTATAAGCTCGCCTATTGAATTTTGTTCTCCGATAGCTTGCAAGCATTCTGGTTTTAAATTTTAAAGGTGAGGTAACGCGATGGATAAAGCCTAGTCACCTCCAAGTCGTACGGCGGCTGACTTGCACAAAGTCATATTTCGTCTACGAGCTATCGAATGACTCCACTCATGCCTCGGCTAGTCACTTATCCGATCTTTTTTGAAGAATAAGTGAGCAGGCTATTTTTTTCTCAACCACCATGTGGCCCCAAGTTACGATTATCTCCTTCAGTGCCTGTAGGAACATTGTCCTCATTGATTGGAAATGGATCCACCGCCATTCTGACCTGGACAAGCACGGTTTAATTCTGGATCACAAATCGATGCTTGTGGGGCATCAAAGTTCTTTGATACGGCCGACCACCTGCAGCGTGCTCGTCATTGGATTTTTCTGGCACTCTCCATATGTCGTGGACCCCTCAATCACCTCTCGCATTCTCTTCTTAAGAATCTCTGCTGATACACTCAGTTCCTTGCGAGAAGGTGCCCAAGCTAGCAAAGAATTCATCTCCCCCCCTTGGTTATCACAACCTGCAAGATGGATCCATCCAAACACGTTGAAGCCGGTCTCCCAAAGGATACAACAGAGTCGAGTTTCGCTGATGAGAAAATAAACACCACAAACGAATCCGCAATGGACGCTGAGCTCCAGCTCTACGAAGACCAGTTGCAGACATTGAAAGGAGCCCAATCCAAATCTCCCTTTTTGAATCCGACAGCTTTCACATACGTTCTAGTCGCATTCGCTTCCATTGGAGGTTTGTTATCCGGACTCGACCAGTCCCTTATCAGTGGCGCCAATCTATTCATGCCTAAAGATCTCCACTTGGACAGCAATCGAGCGAGTCTCGTGAACGCGGGGATGCCATTAGGAGCCGTCGCAGGCGCCCTTATCCTATCACCCGCAAACGAATATCTAGGTCGTCGCAAGGCTATCATCCTGTCCTGTATCTTCTACACGATCGGCGCCGCTTTAGAAGCAGGAGCTATCAACTTCGGCATGATGTTTGCAGGTCGCTTCATTCTGGGCACAGGAGTCGGCCTCGAGGGTGGGACCGTGCCCATCTATGTTGCAGAGTCGGTTCCAGGTAACATCCGGGGCAACCTCGTGTCACTCTACCAGTTCAACATCGCACTGGGGGAGGTTTTTGGGTTTGTCGTTGCTGCAATATTCGTGGGAGTTCGGGGGAACTGGCGGTATATTCTAGGATCATCCGTCATCTTCTCGACTATCCTCCTCATCGCCATGATCTTCCTTCCTGAAAGCCCCCGATACCTCATGCACAAGGGCAAGGAGCTCGAAGCCTATGAAGTCTGGAAGAAGATCCGTGGCTTCAGCACCTTGGAATCTAAACTCGAGTTCCTCGGGATGAAGCGCTCAGTTGTAACTGAGAACAAGGAACAACATAACAACAAACGATACGCCTGGCTAGACTTTTTCACCAAGCCTCGCGCACGTCGAGCCATAATATACGCGAACATCATGGTTTTCTTAGGCCAGTTCACGGGTGTTAACGCGGTGATGTACTATATGAGCGTGTTGATGAGCAATATCGGCTTCAATGACAAGAACAGCGTGTTCATGTCACTAGTGGGAGGTGGGGCGTTATTGCTAGGAACCATTCCGGCAGTCCTTTACATGGAGAAATTCGGGCGTCGATACTGGGCCAACACCATGTTGCCTGGTTTTTTCATCGGTCTTCTCCTGGTCGGGATCGGTTATAAGATTCCGCTGGATAAACACCCTAAAGCAGCTGAGGGTGTCTATCTGACCGGTCTCATCCTCTACATGGGCTTTTTCGGTTCATACGCCTGCCTGACATGGGTGATTCCTTCCGAGGTTTTTCCCACCTATCTACGGAGTTATGGTATGACGACAACCGACGCGAACCTTTTCCTATGTTCATTCATCGTCACCTATAATTTCACTCGAATGATGGAGAGGATGACCAGGATCGGCTTGACAGTTGGTTTTTACGGTGGTATCGCGGTCATTGGTTGGTTCTATCAGATTCTTTTCATGCCAGAGACGAAGAATAAATCTCTGGAGGAGATTGACCAACTTTTCTCCAGACCTACGTCGGAGGTTGTTCGCGAGAATGTCAAGAATACGAAGGAAGTAATTCGAGATTTAGCCCATTTCCGCCTCAAGAAGGTTTTTTACCCTGCTTAAGTAGTCTCTTCTGTAAACACACAACTTTTCGCGATTAACCAGTGAAACCTCTCCGTGTCCAAATGCTGCAGCCAGAAGTGAAGTAGCGAATAAGTTGTATTTTTTTTCGAGTTATAGAAGAAATATACTGTCAATCCAAAGGATGGCAAATTACAAAACTTGAATATAAAGGTTCCCAATCAGAGAGAATGTGTCCATCATTTTGCCAACCGTTGAGGGATATGATCTTGGTGGTGGGTCGGAGCCTTGGCTTCAGTCTTTCAATCGTTGGGTCAGACAGAAATTTGTCTACATGGAGGGTTAGTAGCCAGGCAAAGGACCATCATGCAAGACAGACGACCTTACCTGCCACAGATTTAACTACTTTTGCCACGGTGTAATCAATAAAACCGTGAAGTGTGGTGGAACTTGAACTAGAGGGTTTGACAGTCGTAGGGGGGATTTATTTGTTCGGAGTTCCTCCACGCAGCACGCTGAGCAACCATAATTTCATCTGGCGGCAGCATTGCAGACATGCAAAAGAAAAAATGTGTCTATCCAAGCCCGAGAGGCTGCTTCATTCTGATCTATCCAAATGTATAAGAGCAGAAATGCTCAACCGCATTCCTGGCAGTGGGCAGACTGTTCGATTGATTATTATGTTGTAACATTGACCGGTATACAATGAACCAATAATTGCAACGAAAAAACTTTATATGGGCTTTTGGGGATCTAAGAAAGTACAATATGTTGAAAAGAACCTTAACTCAATACCACCCCCCTTTTTGCTTCAGAATGATCATGTTAGGTCAAGATGGCAGAGGATAGAATCTAGCGACATACTGTATCGGCATCTCCTAGCAGCAAGATCTTAATAGAGTATGTCGAAACTCATGTGTCGCAAATCGACGAAGGACACACTGGACATAATGCCAGGCAAGGGGGTGGGTCATTCCCAATGAAAATGATGTGACGGTGAAGATCTGGCTCGTTTGGTCCTCAATGCATGCCGCTAAGATTCAGTTGGTGAACCTGATATAGACCCTACAGAGCATTATATAATAGCAAGGTCAAATTGTTCGTCAAGAAAGAACTACAAAGAATTCTAGCAGCCTGGAGATGCGAGGAACATTGGCAAGATAATCTTGATGACTTTGATGGTACCGGCTCCTTATTCGCCAAAAAAACAGTCTAATTCCGGTTCATCATCTGTTGGAGGGAATTCGAAGGCAAAGTGTACTATGTTATTCACAGCCCGATATTCTTCTGTCCCGAATCGTCGCAAAACGCACTGGACGTAGTGCCATGCGAATACGCCAGAAGGTGGATCAGTCCTGACAGAAATGACGTAGCGATGGAGGTGCGGGTCGTTTGGACCTCGTTGCAGGCCGTTAATATTCAGCTCGTGCGGTATGAAAACATGAACTTCGTATTGATTCTGCACCATATCAATGCAAGGAAGAGTACACAAAGAAGAGATACATACATCTCCCGTGTTCCAAAATCCCAACTCGAATGAAGCCACAAAGGCATCCAAAAATAAATTGAGAGGAATCGTTATGGATTGATGATGTCTTGTGACAGGGTTAGAAAGACCAGTGAAGCGTTCAAAGATGTATTGGACTCCGGCATCGCCAAGGCATGCTGGGATCAAGTGACTCGAAGTCAGTGTTCTATCGTATGAAGCTCGCGAGATAATACACTCGATATGTTGTGTAGGAATTGCGTTGCGAAACTCTGCTTCTTCCCGAGTATGGCGAGTCGACATGGAGTCGATTTGACAATCACAGATCCTAGTGAGGTCCATTGGTTGACCGTCTAGTCGACGGTACTCATAGATGGTTGGCTGCAACTGCTCCCCAGCTGCCACTTGCCTCCAAGAACCAGCCAGCTCCCGGTTCAACCAGTATTGAACCGTCTCCGTCTGAAACGTGTATAGAATACCAGCTCCTCTTGGATCCAATATGAGCCTCGCCACATGGATGAGCCAGTCAACGGTAGGACCAGAAAATGTTTGGATATCGCGAAGTCGGCCAGCAATTATGTTTAGATTACTAGTTTCACCCAGAAAAGGCTGAGACGATGGGGGATTGGGCTGATTTTGAGTGGGGGGATTGGGTAGCAGCAGCAATCTCCTATTGATACGAAGATATACTATGTCAGGCATGGTAGCCGTAGGTCGATGTTTCACAGACACGGAAACAGTTGATCTGAACTCCGACTGTGGTTTACAGCTATTTATTGCCTTATATAAGCCTCAGCTTCTTTCGTGAGATATTGTCATATCGACATTGAAACGAGCAGAGTGGATAGTGCCTTTCTGAGAAACGACGGAAGACGAATGTTCATCTGGCCAAGCATATTGCAACACAACAGGTTTTTGAATGGAACACAGTAGTGCACGATCATAGCTCAAGTAAGAAAAATTTACCAAAATCGGCATGCTCGACAAGATCGACACATTCAATCGTACGCGAGATATTTCTTGTGTGCGGCACGATAAGACCTTTGACGCCTTCGGTGGTGAGGATGGAAAATCGGATGGAGTTGTGTACAACATAGGGTGTCGAAATGGCAATTGTGAACAATGGTAACCGAGCCAGGGCATCTTGTCTTGATGGTTGGTTCCGCTGGGTCGGAGGCAAAACAGACACAGGAGCGTCGCTCAGGTCGAAAAGCCGAATGCCATCAGGTAATAACACCAACAACTACGATTTGTAAAGATTCAAACTTGTAGACTTGACTGGAAGAGACAATGATTACTCACCCGTGCACGACGGCGCCAAATGAGCCTCCTTGGATATGACAATGAAGTCGAATCAGGTAGAGTCCAGTCGACAATAGCAATGTTTTGGCCTTCGCCCAAGGGGGAACTTTGTTCAAAGGAGTACAGCGAGTAGGCTACATAGCGACCTCGAAGTGTAAACGACTCATAACCGCACATATACTCCTCACGGAAACAAGCAAGTCGCTCGGCTCGGAGACCTTCGACTCGCCCGTTCTCATCCCAATATGGAGTTATTCGGCTGACTTCAATCCAACGAGCATAATGAGGAAAGTTGGGATAATCAGGATCTTCGTCAAGAGGGAATGATCGCCATTTCATGATTCCGAGATTGAATGTCAGATACTCGGCATCAGGATCCATGTCAACCGAGAGCCGAACAAGTGTCCTTGCATTTTGGTCAAAGTGGGAGGGGACAAGTGTGATGGCCTCAGAGATTTCGCGATGGGAATTTAGGTCGTGGTATTTTACGGAGCCGTCACGAGCGCCAAAGAGAAGCCACCGTCCACCTGGAAGTAAATGCATACACTGCAAGTAAGCTCCTGGTATCGACAGCGGGAGTTTCTTTGGCAGTGCGCGGCCGGTTTTGCCGCTCTGCCACCTTAGAATAAGACATTCCAACTCGCGGTCCGTGTACAAGTTAAGTGGCTTTTCAGGCAAGAACGGTCGATGTCGGAATACCATTGAACCAGGGTCAGCCATACGGGTCGAGCAAGAGAGGCATCGCGAAGACGCTGACATGTCTTATGGAAGCGTTGCATGAGAGAGAAAAAATCGAATCAAATAAGGACGAACCTGACGGATGTGAAGGATATCCTTCCATTCCAATAGCGACAGAATTTCAACAAGAACTTCGATTGGCAGATCCACGAGTGTTGCCAATAAAACCTTTCGTGATCGTGACTGCAATACGCAATGAGATATATTACCAGATAAAAATCCCAAGTTAAACTTGCCATAATGAATCGATTGGTTGTGAGGCCAACACGCGTTTTCAGTCTTGCAAACCAAAAAGTAGCCATTGTCCCTAGGGCCACACTGGTGAACGCAATGATAAGAAAACGGCAATTAGTGGGCATGAAGCTAAGCTCAGTGAGGTCCCTGATATTTGAAGTAAAAACAATCAACATACCTCTATTGCAGTTAAACGTCGATTGTTGGAAAACGGACATGAGTGCACCTAATCAACATAGTCACATGACTTTCAATGCCACAACTCGTGCCGGTCATGCCGGCCCTCGTATAGAGATCCGTTGATAGCTACTCACTTAATCCTCAACTGCCTAGCCGCAGCAAAACTATTGGCAATGTGCAGACTGTTGGATACGTCACTAATAACACGAATGTTCTGGTACATCGCTGATATGGGTGTCATTTGGCCCAAAACAAACTGAATGAAATTCTCCTGAGTTTCGACATCTTTTGATTAAAGCCAAATTCAGAGCCCCTTCTCACCACCTTCGAGTCATTCTGGCTCAAGCTCGTCAAAAAAAAAATATTCGTCGATCAAGGTAGTGAAGAAAAATATCGCGTATGTTAACTGATTACATCCTCACACAACTATGGTTTTTATGGACAACTTGAAGTACCTAGTACGTCTTGTTCAATTCATGTTTTTAGAACTCCTTCTCTCGTCCTCCAGTATCCAAGTCCCAATAATATATGTGAGCCGCTTGAGCTTTGTGAATATGTAGTCGACACAATTGCGTCGATGAAGTGATCGACGGAAGAGAGCAAGTGTGATTATTGACCCCGTTGAATACAGCATTGAACGGTCCCTTGATTCACCTCACATTTTCATATGCGATGTAAGATTATTGTTGTGAATGAAAGAAGAGATTTACCCTGTAGGGTCATGTTGACGGACATCCGTGACAGAATCTACATCCTGAGTCAAATCCAGAAAAGGTTCAACATCTGACCCACTCCTTTCGCCAATAGTACTGTATTGTAACAAATGCAAATGTTGATTATTGCTCGCGTAATTAATTGACGGTATGCCAGATTTGTTGAAAAACTACTGGATTGTTGTAATCGACTGGATGTCAGCATGTAATATGAAACGAGAGCGCAAGCTTGGATACACCCTCATTGCTCGACAACCAGCCAAACCACTCATACTCTCCGATAGAACAACAAGTACGCACACCGCGTATCGTCCTGGTCCGGTGCCTTGAAGACATCGTCTGGCCTAATGTCGGAAACGAGTTCATCGTCAATTCGGATCCATCCTTCTCTGGGCTTCGCATGAGGAAGGGAACTTGAAAACCGAGTAGGATGGAGAACGTCCAATGTGTAATGTCCCCCTGAAGCTGACTGTCCGTGATGGTAGAGAGCTGCGAAACCTCATTCAGAAAAAAATTGTTCGGTGAGCAGAAAGAGTCGATTCCTACCTCCAAAGAGCTTATATCGCACAAGCGGGGCCCTCCTAGCAGGAGGCGCCAAAAGATCTACCAAGTTCCATCAGTGTGGGCACTACAGATCACAAACTAATTCCCGCTTACCAGAAGGAATCCCCAGTTCAGGTCCATATCGAATGTGCTTGCCAACTTTGATGACCCCGCCCACAGTTGTATCATAATAGAACCTCTTGATGTGGAGCACCAAAATCGGAGGGAGCTCCTCAATTAACACTTGTTGTTGTGCATCTACTATAATTCCCGGTTTTGCAGAGTGAGTAACTTGTACGACTTGGGGATGAGAGATATATGAAAGAGCTTCTTGGATAGTATGGATTTGATCACGCTGATTCAACAAAGTCTGAAATGGTGTTTTTGGGCAAGTGACAAGGACAAACCTGGATATCTAAACGCAACGAACGCCAATCTTCTACAATGACCGAGTCCTTTTGACCAGAGGCACGTAGGGTAGATCTGACTTTACCACCAAAGATTCTTGTTATTGGAGACTCGGCGGATTTTATCTATAAAATGCAACAGAATCAGCTTTGTTATAAACTCACAATCACCAAACACTTACGGTACGTGTAACTAATGTCCTGTTCCGCTTTCCAACTTCATACCAACCATCGCCTTCCGCACTTCCAGTTTCTTTTTCCTCCGTAGACGTGGTAGACCCCTTGTCTTGCCGAGATGGGTTTATTGAATGAAGAATTGAAAGCAGCTCTTCCTCAAGGGTGTCGAGATAAAACCCAAAAAATTCTTCTGCATCCTCTTGGTGACCACCCTACAGTCAAAATTATTAGTTGGTCGCCATTCAGGAAAGGATGAAACAAAACAAACCCGCATCGTATCAAACCTCTTCTTCGTCTTCATCACATCATACACATAACTAGGCAAAAAGGATTCATCCCAATTATCTCCAATTGGTTTTTCGTCTTCGAATTCCTTTTCTTTTCCCTTCCCGCTCCCCTTTAATCCAGAACCACTGCTGTTGTTGACCCCAGTACGGGAAATGGAATCCCCCTTGGTACTCTTATCGCTGGCGTTCAGAAACTCCTGCAAAAAACAAGCAGTAGCATTGATGAGGGTTGAACCATTTGCCAGAGTCTTGTTGGTGTTGTTCGTCACGTCGTCCTTGCCGTTAACAACGTCTGAAGCGAGGAGTCTACCCAACTCTACAAAGAGCCTGTGGAAAGGAGGACAGTATACAAGTACTTGCAACACAGAATTCGCAAAACACATGTTGCCATTGTTAACTAGGCCTCGAGGTCGGATCGAACCAGCAGAAGTGAGTCCGATTGTCGTAGGAGGAAAGGATGTAAGGAGGTTTAATAATTCGGACTTGCGTGAAACGGGAACTGGTACATGAAGAGGAACTTGACCAGTACCGGGAATAGAGAAGCCAACAACGGAGGAAGTCGGAAGGGAATTTCCAGGGGAAGAGGAATTGCGAAGAACCGATGCCCAGGATTTTTTAGGTGCAGAGGGGACTGGCAATGTGTCAGCGATAATTGGCTGCTGAGATGCAACAGCATCAATCGAGGCAATAGCTGTTGCTGGTGATTTTGTGGTATCTGCCTCGGGAGTTTCGATGGGAATAACAGCAGGATCTGGGGTTGAAGTTGAACTGACACCATTAATGGACGAGGTAGTGTCTGTGACAGGGGCAACTTCGGCTTCAAATGATGACAGTTGAACTTCATTCGGGTCCTTGACAGTTGTGCCGATGACGGAGACAGAGGTATGGGAAGAGACTGGAGACCCAGGAACAGTGGGTGTTTCAGTAGCTGCGGATGATGGTACCGTGGAATCGGTTTGAGAAGACCAGACATTAGTGGTCTCGTCTGACGCTATTTTCAAGGTGTTTTCAAGAGCCGGACCAACGGGAGTAACCAAAGATTGAACGGATGAAGGGGAAAGTGGTGGTGACGGAGGTGGTGTATGAACACCCAAGGCTTGCTGGACGACATCAGGAGGTGGGCGTGCCTTAGGTGAAATAATAATACTCGGAGCTTGAGAGGGATCTTGTGGGCGCCGTGACCATATCGCCCACTGGGCTACAGGCTTGGTAGCCGAAGTAGTCGGAAGGTGACCAGGCATTTCGGACATGTGAATTGTTCCTGTCTGCGAGTACAGCGAGTTCTGGGGTTGGATAGACGTCTCTTGAACGTCAGAATTAGGTGGAAATTCCTGTTCCTGCGTAAGAATCTCTGCAGAGGATTGCGTCGGATCTGGTACTACCACTTCTGCAAGTGAGGATATCTCTGACGTTGCTGGTGCAGGAGAAGTATCGGTCGGTGATTGTTCGGAATTTCTAAGGGCCAGGCTTTGCTGGCCAGGACTGGGCTGGGCTGAAGGCACTCGAGAGGAATCATAATAGGCCCGGACGTTTTGGGGAGGTGGCATAGAAAGTTGTTTAGGCAAAGGCGAAATTGGTGACTGGGTTTGCCATGACGGTGTAAACACAGGGGCATTTGGAGAGGGATAGTGATATGATGTGGAGTAAGATGAATTGTACTTAGCAGATTGAGATGAATATGGATTGTGTTGACCTGGATGTTGGGCAAGAGGGGGTCCGTTCACAGGAGAGTTTAGGCTCGGATGATGATACGGAGGTGCTTGTTGTTGTGGGTGGTACGTATGGTAGTGGTGGGATCCTCTAGAGGCGTATGAACCATTAACGTGTCCCCCACGATGACTTCCTCTGGATGGAGTGGGGTGTTGTTGATACTGTGGCGAAGGATGGGGTGGCATGTGGGGTGGCGGATAAGGATAGAAATTTGGATGTGGACCAGGACTGTGATTCCCGTAGACAGGAGACCCGGGATAATAAGAAGTCCCAGCGCTTGGGTGTTGATAAGGGTGGTTGGCCATTGTCATGTCAGACAATGCAGGCTGGTCAACCTTTCACACTTGTAAACTACTATTCAACAGTAAATCAAGGCGATGACGATAAAACACCCGTTCAAAGCTACGTACCACAAAGTTCAACTGATAGTTTTTCGAAGTGGTCAGTCAACCACTGGCACGAACCGGAGTACAATTCTATGTAATGGACAACTGCCTCACACTAAACTAACCTCCTTCAGTGATTGAGATAACATTGTTGAAATATACTCACAAAGTCGAAAAAACACCCGAGTGAGTGCAACCGGACTTCGTAACAACCACAGCTAAGGAGGTCAGGTATATCCGAACAGATCCTCTTTTTTCCCCAACAAGAAGCCAACAGGCTATCACTTTGGATTAGAACTAGATTTTTGACAACGGATTTTATAGCGGAGAGGGACGTGGAATTTTAAGGATGGGTGCGGGGATGGGAGAAACGAAGAGTCAAAGACCACTGGAATTTTAGACGCCGCTCAACAACCACAAACACCATCATCACTTTCTGTAGCATTCAAGAACACTCAGCAATCAGTTTCAACCATTAAACACCTAGATACTTACTTTTGATAGGACTGAGTTCAAGCAATTAATTTCCAACGAAATGAACTCGTTGGGTGAGGCCTGATGCCAGACATTGTCGGTGCCAGTCTACCTGGTAGCTGTATTTAAAACTTTTTCGCCTCAGAGACACGTCTAATGCTGGACATATTCAGGTATGAAGAGAATAAAAAAAGACATCTCTATGGCTTCGTCCTAAGATAGTACACATCAGTTCTATCTTTTAAATCATGATGCCTAAGATGTAAACGTAGTCAAATCGTCAGGTCTCTAAGTAACTAGTAAGTGAGTAAAATTGAATAATCTATGATTCAGGGTGGATGGTGTTAAAAAGCCAAGTCCGTGTCTGAAATCATCTAATATCGTTTGCACAAGTCTGATCAAACATCGTTCACTGAGAAATAGCCATGTATAGTAGCAGATTTATAAAAGTAACCTGAACTACTAGTAAATAACGCGAACATGGTTGTTGAGGGCATTGCGGTTGAACAGACCTCGATGGAATCAGCACTTCTTGATTTGGATAAAATTTCCTGGTTTGGACTCGGATGACAGAAGTCTGATCAGGATGTTTTGACATACTAGAACGATGATGCAGGTCTCCAAGACATATAAAGACCAGACAGACTTTCTTGCTCGTGGCGTGAAAGTGATGAGCGCCAGTATCATATGTAGTAGTAGTAGTAGTAAAAAAACGTACAGGCCGAGATATCAGCTAAACTAATATCATGCGTCCCATGTTTGCTGATGGCTGTATCGAGTCTATATTCCTGACTGCCCAGCGCCCGGGCCCGGCCCACTTCTAACGAGAGCTTTGGACATCATCGAATCCCCATTGTACGAGGTTTTTTTTCCCACTGTTTGCTGGCGCTAACCATTGAGCCTTCTCGTATTTAAATAGCCTGAATGTTTCGCGATCTGCTTCAGAATAGTCCTTAAAAAGTGAAACCACTTTTCTTCCGTTGACGGACGAGCAATACAAGGAATCAGCAATACTGCCTGATCCATTCGATTCCCTGATCCTTGAAGAGACTGGGTTTGAATTTGCATGGGATTTCATACCGCTGCCGTGAGATAATACAGAGGTATATCGATACGGGCGTCCGATAACCAGAAGGAATCGATTATCCGGATCGTCTACATCCAAGAGAGCACATCTATCCGAGTCGGAATGAGCATCTGCAAAGTTTCAGAGCCCCCAGAAATTTAAAGCTTAAACTTAAGCTTAGAGGCCCGTGGTCGCTTTATTGTCATCGTTAGACTCACACAAGGAATTGAGAGCAATACGATTCGTCAAAGTGCATAACAATGAGCCTGTTAGCGCTTCATAAAGTCTGAGTTTGAAATGTGACCTTTGTAACACGTCAACATACAAATTGCAGTTCATTTTCTTCCACCTCTACCCCGTTACATTATGGCTTCAAGTTTCATTGGGTACGCGTTCAGATGTTCCTCGTGCATCAATATACTTATTGTCGTCTTTCAGGAAATCAATATCTCTTATATCTCACTCTGATATAAGGTACAGAGGGACCCTACAGGGAATCGATCCCATAGCGTCTACCATCCAACTGGAAAATGGTACCAACGACGATCTTTATTATCCTTACAAAAGTGAACTAACCCTCTTTTTAGTGTACTACATGGGGACAGAAACACGACGGTAAGGCGTTGGTTCAACCCTCCAGTCCTTCAAGTTTGATTCTGATCTTCCCACCTGCAGACCACCAGAGGAATACGCCCCTCCTAAGCCAGAGCCCTTCGCATATATAGTATTTCGAGCGTCCGAAGTGAAAGATCTTGCAGTTGATGATTCAGGCCCACCGCTTGCAACAAGTGTCCATGACGATCCTGCTGTTCTAGGGGTAGGTTTGTTCCCTTCTTGTTCTGAGCATGTTATACGTGCGATTTTTTGATGAACCACTTACGGATGCAATACTATTCTAACATCCGAGAGCGCAAATAATACACCGTGTGGATATTTCCGTTGCCTTCCTTCTGATCTTTTTCCACCTTTTGCATTTACTGCCGTATTGACCTTTCCTTCTAGGCTTCACCACCTGTAGCACCTAATTATTCCTACGGCAATCAACAAAATCAACAAACACATCCTGCCCGACCACCTCAATCGATACAAGCCACACCTTTAGCGCCTGTTCCAGGCCCTCCTGCCACTCGAGAAACAGCACAAAACCGACCACAGCAGCCACAGCATCAAGGTGGGAATCGTAGCCGTCCCAATCCCGTTTCATCTGCCAATGCAGCCGTAGAGCAAGTGGAAAGGGCGATGAGTGACCTACGTGTTAACGGTGCTGGTCCGATTACTTCATACCGGGGCGGACGTGGTGGGGCCAGACGAGGCCGTGGACGTATGGGTGATGTTGGGGGTGACCAGATAAGAGTACCTACAACGGACTTTGACTTTGAAAGCGCCAACGCCAAATTTGACAAGACCGCTGTTGCCAAAGCCGCCAAGCCTGACGACGACAGTAACACAAGCGATGATGGCGTTGCCCCGGCAGAATCCCCAACTAATGTCGCCTACAATCCAAAAGCTTCATTCTTCGACTCAATCTCATCATCCGCTTCTACGTCTGCTGAACGTGGTGGTGCTCGTGGACGTCGAGGTGGTGGTGCTATAAATGGCGGTCGTACCAGGCGTGATGAAGAAAGAGAAAAGAACTTTGTGACGTTCGGAGAGACAGGGGGCGCTGGTTTGCTTGGCCGTGGTGATCATGTTGTGGGGTGGAATGGGTATGGTAGGCGAGGCGGGGGTAGGCCAAGACGTGGCACCCCGAGAGGTGGCGCGAATCAGGCTGCTGCTGCTAGGGGATAACGTCAATGTTTTGGTAATTGTTTTAGTTTTTTGACTCCCCCTGCTCTGTACACGATGTTGAAGAAAGAATGTAAAATCCTAGGTACACAAGTTCAAATGCACACTGGTATGTGTATCCGAACAGCCAGAGTCGAACTCATCCGAGTTTTTGACTTTGAACAGGTATTCTACTTCGTAACTCGTAGTTAGGAGCATTGGCCGGTGAAGTGAATGGCGAGTGGGCAACCGTTCATCGAAGCTTGTTTCCAACAACGTAAGTATTCGCGAAATTGGAAGCCATGCCCACCATGGGTGATAGAATTTTCGAACATTTACAAGGAACAGTAACATCGACTCGAAGCATTGCCCTAATCAACTATGCATAGCAAGTTTTGTGCTATCATCGAACTCAAATTCACTGGCTGTATCGACCATCGATGACACCTGCATGATAGAACAACTCGAACGCGGATAAATACAAAGCCTTGGTTTCAACACATACCTTCTTCGAAGGCCATCTCTTATGTAAGATTGTCCCCAGACCACAAGTCGCCGATGATCACTTTACATTCTAATATTAATACACATCTTCGGGGTGACCTGCTTTGTCTTACTTCCTTTTTAATTTACTAAGATCTTTAGCAGCCTTATCTTCAGCAGCCTTCATGAAACAATTTTCAGGAGGTATATACTAGTTGAAGATGACAGTAAGCGGACTATCATGATGGACATAATCGAATACACTGACTCTGAGTTGAGGGTCATCCTCGGGGATTAAAGCAGAACTAAT
>Ga0307507_10005181_pt1 | contig 21797 bp, 6 predicted proteins | sample 7_EM_MG_FD_207223 | JGI IMG/M metagenome (GOLD analysis project Ga0307507, IMG submission 207223) | Populus trichocarpa ectomycorrhiza microbial communities from riparian zone in the Pacific Northwest, United States - 7_EM | ecosystem: Host-associated > Plants > Roots > Unclassified | place... | reverse complement strand
AACGAAACCCCCCTGCAACATTTCCTACTTCTTTTATTCTCACGCCCTACTACTTTCTCTTATCAGTCAAACGACCTAGTGGGCCTTGTAATACTTATGTCTTAGTAATAGGGTAATAAGATGCTTATTAGCGCTAAGGTAATTCTATTCCATAGTCCTCTCTTACCTAAGGCTAATTTACTATAGGAAGGTAAAGTAGTCCTTCTTAATACATTCTTACAGCTAGCTTACGCCATTAATTCTTATTCTTCTATGGGTTTACCTCTAACACTCCTTTCTTAAGGTATTGCTTATGTATAATAGTCATTGTCAAATAAGCTTAAGCGTATTTTGCAATGCCTACGCTCTATTAGCGAAGCTAAAGGAATTAAAATTCTTAATAGGGCGGTAGTAAACTTCCTAAAAGCTTTCTCCATCAGACACACTAATTAAAGAGAGGCGCTTAGCTTAAACAATACTTTGGCAATTCTAGGAGTTTAAAAGACCCTAGTAATCTTGACAACCCTAAAAGCTCTAGCAGCTTTAGCGACTTCGATAGCTTTAGAGACTCTAGAGACTTTATATAACTTTTACTTATTATTCCAAGTTACTAAAATCCTACTTCCTAATAGAAGCCTAACCTCGCTTTATGGAGAAAGCCCGGTCTATAAGGGAGCTGGAACCCCACTTCACTAAGGTAGAGAAGTAAAAACTAAGACCTTGTCGCTAACAGCTATAGAGTGACTTATTGCTATTAGCATAAAAATTCTAATCTAAAAGGCTAACAACTTGACGGAGTTCCTATCACTTTATAATTTAGACCAGGGCGGATTATTTAAAGCCCTCTAGGGACCATACACTCCACCAGCAGGAGATAACAATAAGGCTATTATCTATAACCTAGCTAATGATCTTAAGGCAAACAAAAATGCAGTTGGCCGTAGGTTAATAAAATCCATTCTGTCTAAGAGGATAGATATTAAGGTAAAGCAATTAGACCAGATAAATAAAAAGCTTAAAAACGGCGAGAACCTTAAAAGTACAGTACAGAAGACAATCTATCCTCTTAGAGGAGATGTCTTAAAGGTAAACGATATTGCTGGCTAGAAATGGAATCGTTTTAAACCTAAAGTACTTATTAGTCTTAGCAATATAGAGTGTAATATAAAGTTAGTTTCCTCTTATTTTTCTATTAAATTAGTAACTAACTCCTAATAGTATTAAAAGATATATAGCACCAGAAGAGTTCGACGCATTTATTACTTAGATAGAAACGCAACCGCGATATAAAGAATAGAAGAAATTATCTCCTTTGGCGAAGGCGCTAAAGGAGGTATATACTAAACGTACTAATACTAGCTCTATAAACCAACCCGAAACCGGCAACGCCTTTTAGAACTTCAATAGAATAAAAAGGCTAGTAGATATCAAGCACTCCAAACAAAAGCGCACCAGATTAGAGAGTTCTTCTAGAATAAATAGTTTGTAAACCATATCTTATTAGAACTCCAATCAAGAAAGCTTAGTTATAATATAGCAAGGGCCGCTACCTAGTATAGGGGAGAAGAGCATGCCTATTAAACACTTTTGGAACTATCCTAATACATACTAGGACCTTTAGATAGTCCCCTCCAAATTATTTAATCTATACCAGAACCTTTAGACAATCCCTTCCAAGTTCTTTAAAGCCCCTTTTGATATATACCAGGACCTTTAGCTAATACCTTCCAAATTCTTTAAGACCCCTTCTAATATATACTAGGACCTTCAGCCAATCCCCCCTATATTCTTTACGGACCATCCCGAGATGCATAATAGGTCTTAAATTGTGTAACACCATAACTAGTGCGACGGCGATAGATAACTAAGTTAATTGCTACACTACAGTTTCCGGTATATAGTACAACCGTCACTCTAGCTTGCAGGGCCCACTATATTCCAGCATTCTTAGCGTGGCATACTCTAAACTTTTAGCATATTAGTCTAACTCTCAATCCACCACAGCTACTGCGAGGTAGTAACTAAACGGACCTATATTAATAGATAAGCAATTCCACCCCCACACCCTTTAAAGATTTAAGGCATGTTATATAAAGCACCTAACATCTTACCGCTCTTAAGTTCAAAGGGTTCGTAGCCTATTAAAACTTTAAATTTTGGCAATCTATTACCTAAGCCCAACGGCCTAATAGCTAATATCACTACAGCCTTATTTGCACTCTGTGCGGGCATATACGGACGGGGACTCTATAGGTTGTTATATAGTACTAGATCTGACTTTTTAAGTAAAATAGTACTAGAGGTTGTATTTAGGATTATAATAGTAATAGCTCTAGCTTTCTAATTTATATTTATTAGTATGCTATTGCATCTCCTAGCGTTTGTACTAACCTCTAAGTATAGAGTAATATATTTATCTGTTGTAGTTATGGTAGGTAAAGTGTAGAGGGGTGCATCGAATATCTATAAAGAGGAATATTCTTGGTTCTATATTGCTATGTAGGCTTTTAAATTATCTATATCTTTACTATCGATGCCAGGGGCTATATGTGGCCTAGACATTGTTAAGTTAAAGGTATAAGTAGCGGATATATTTAGTGAATAAAAAGCCATTTAGTGGGGCTGATTTTCTTAGTAGGGCTGATTTCCGGTCAGGCAGGGCCTATATAATACAGCCCGTTTCTAAGAAACGTTATGGCACTAATACGCGCCTAAACATCAACGCACCTATAGAAGAGATATAGGTGACTTATAGAAATCGCCTTAATATTTATTAGTAAAGAGAACGTGCTATAGACCGTAGATAAATATATCTCCTCTAGTCCTGTATAAAGAGGCCACTAGAGACCTCTACTCTTATTATTATTACTCCAACCTCACCTAGCGCTTTTATCTCAAGAATTACACTGCGATAAGGCTGCCAGAAATTAAAATTGACAATTTGGTTTTTAGACTAAGATATAGTCCTATCTCTCCTTAAGATTTCCTATAGGGCTTCTATAAACTTGGTACTAGTCTTAAGAATATTTAGGTAAAAGACACTATATACCCTTTATATTAATCTAATAATTCTATAGGTTAAAGATATTTTTGCCCTCTAATGGTTCATTAGTCAGACGTATAGCATTCTCAAATAATATTATATTTATAAAAGGCGGGCCGAAAATAATAGAATAGGTGGAACGTGAGGTAGAGGATAGGAATAATTGGTTTTAAATAAGAGATACTCCTTCTTCTCAAAAATTCTTTAAATAGGTCTCCTTTAATAACGAACTTAAAGCAAGCTAAGGTAAATATTACAAATAATATAGCTTTTTATAAGTTAACAGTTTTATAGGCCTTAGATATAATTGGTTTCCGCCCTACCTTAAGCATTTCCCCCCTATACGGGATACGATTTACCCTACTAGGGAGTTTTCTTTTAAATAGGTTGCAGAAGCAAGGCAAAGTGCTATTAGATATAGTTAAAAAGATGGAAAATAGAGAGGAAGTTATAGAGTAGGTAAATCGTAAGCTACAGCGTCATAAGGACGAAGACTTAGCCGGGCAGTTTTTGTCTTTAAGTGTTACTTAGCCAATGCAGAAGCTATTTTTATAAGGAGGGCGTCTCTCCATCTAGCAAGAACTCTTTCTTCCGCAAATAGTATAGCAAAGAATTGTATTGTTATATAACGTTTTCGTATTTACACGTAAATTTATGGCGCAAGCCGCACCTCTCTATACTTCCAATGGGCTATGTTCTGCAAGTATACTTATAGCAGCCCTTCTATATTATTTGGCGACCCTGAGTTAGATTAAATCCTTTACCGATCTTCACCACCTATGGTACAAGGCGGGAACTTCTTTACACATAAGTGTGTAGAGCAAGTAGCACCTTCTCGTATTTATACGGTCTAGTGATTTGGATTTAGGCTGCCTTTACGCGCAGCACTTTACATTTTATACCATTTGCAGCCCAATTTGGATCTATACACACCCTCATTGCTCCAATAAGAATTATTACATAGTTCGGCCTTATCGATATGCATATATGGCCTCTGCTTAGCTTTTTACCGACTAATGTATAAATAGACTATTAAAGACCTCTAAAGACCTTTAAATGCCTCTAAATATCTCCAAATATCTCTAAAGGCCAGCAACCACAATATACCTACTAGAGGCAAGCAGTATGTAATTTACCCCCTCTGTATCTTTAACGATCTAAATACTACTCATAGGTATCAGTTCTTGTAATGGATAAGTCCAATATAGGCTAAGGTTAAGTGTATTAGGTTCCAAAGGAGGGGGAATAAATTTCCAAGGATAATATAAATGGGGTTATCTCCTTTAAGGGATAGAAAGAAGAACGTTTAAGGAAAGTAAAGGTAAGTAATTGCCTGTATAATAGGTAACTAGGTCCCTAATATCTTAAAGATTTATAGAATCTTCAGCATTATATATATTACGCCCGGTATTGGCCGGCTTAGATAAGTTCTAAAGAAACCACCCTACCTAAAAGAGATTAGAATTCTGAGTTTTTTATTATATAATTGCTTGCGAATCGGACTCCGATTTTTATGCATACTATAGCAGATTTTCGCACTTTGGGCTAACGACTGATGTGGGGTCCTGGAAGAGATCATATAGAAGTATAGTATAAAGTTTTATAAGGCTTGCCAAGAACTACAAGGACCGTGCGGCGCCAACCATTTACAATAGGGCGGGCAGTGCAAGTACTAGAAACCTAGAACTGGGTAGAACCCTATAGAAACAAAACTAAAAACTAGGTCCTAATTAGCTTAGGCTCGCTCAATTTTACACTACTATAGCTTATATTCGCTTAGTTATGGCTTAGTTTAAAATCCCGTATACTCAGGTTTAAAAATGGAAATATAGTATAGAGGCAAATCCGAAGAACCCTAGCCTTAGAGCCTTATTACAATAGTAGGAAGTTATTACCAGCTTTATACCTACTATTGCGCGTAAATTTATGCAAGGTTACTACCCTAGTCGGTACTTCTAATTAAAGCAATTACCAATTCCGGCTAGTGCGAAACGACCCCGCACATTTTATATAATTATTGCTATATAATTTACTTATATTATCTAGTAAGCCAAGCTTGTAGCTGGCAGGCCTATAGCTATACGGAGACTTAGTAAGCGGGCCGATCTTAGCCCTATAGCCTTGCAATCTAACTTAACCTTAGCTATGCCTCTAGTCAACCAATTTAACTCTCTGAAAATAGCTACAAAATTCGCCACCTTATAAGGATGTGGCCGGAGCGGGTCGGCCACCCTCCCTATAAACTGTGGCGACTTTCGTTACTACGCGCACGTTTATTATGGTTAGCAATACAGTATAAGCAAAGTAAGGTAACTTAGTAATTCTACCTTTGGACAAGTCAGCGAAAGTTTTATCCTACCTTACTTATAGTACAACTGCGCTTCCATACTACGTTTATGCTCGTAAGGCAGCTGTGCAGATCGGAGCTATCCTAGTGGGGTAATGCAGCGCTAGCTAAACCTCTAGGCTACCTACAACTTCGCAAACCCCTTATAGCCTCTCGTAAGTGCAATATACTTTAACTTTCTTGTATATAAAATATCAGATATTAGGCATAATTTATTGACCCTCGATTATACTATATAATGCAAAAGCGAGACCGCTTTCGAAATCGCGTGCGCCCATTCTTTATGTCAGCTTTACCCTCTGGACCTCCACCACTTGCATAACCAATATTATCTACTTCTTCTCCGTCCACGTCACTCCTAACTACATCGAATGGAGGCATATCGGCTATAGCAATACCGCGATCTCTAGTGCTTGAGAAGGCGCTTGCTATATATTTATAGAAAATCCCTAAAGCTAAAAAGGCAGCGTTTAAACAGGCTTCGAAGACCACTAATAAGCGGGCTCTATTATCTAATATATAGGCCTATAATACAACGTATAAGGACAACTCATCCTTCAGACCTTATACTGAGCGTCTTTTAAAGTTTCTGGGCTTGCTTAATAGGTTTATAGGCGGCGTCGCTATAGGTATTTAAGCGAACCTAGAAGTATCCTCTTTTATCGTCAGCGCTGTCCAGATCGTTATCGATCTCGCTTTGAAGTTCACGACCTTTTTTAGCAGATTGACTGAAATAATCTATATATTCGAAGATTATCTAGAGCCGCTAGCGGAGTATGCAAAGGCTGCAGACATTAAGCTAGTAGAAAAGTTGGTAGTCAATACTTATACAAACGTGCTTAATTTCGGCTGGAAGGCCCATTACGTCTTCGTCAATACGAACGGGAATTATAAGAAATGGACATCCCTTAGGTCATTTATACGCCAGTATTAGGAGATATTTAAGTCTGAGTTTAGGTCTATTAAAGAAGACTTATAGCATTATCTAGATGTTCTATTACATTTAGTCTAAGTATAAAATTTCAATGATTTTAGGAAGGCTAAACAAAGTAGGTCTGCACCTTTAGATGCTGTTTATATATAATCTTATCAGAACCGGCCTAGGGAAAGAAAGGTTAGCATTCCTTTCTTAGATCTTAAGCATCGACTTCAAAAAAGCCCACCAGGACATTTATGCGAAGAAGCATAAATAGACGTGTGGCTGGTTAATAAAGGAGCCGAAATACTAGGAGTGGTTTAATAGCTCCATTTTATCCCTTCTATAGTGCTATAGAAAACGTAAGTAAGACCATACCTCTTATATCCTATTACCTGCTAACTGCCTGTAGCTGGAATAGGGAAATCCGTACTTATATAAGTAGATATATTCCTAACTTAATCTTGATTTTCATCCTTATCTATAAGCTAGGTCCAACGTCCTAAAATATATTACGGCTTAGAAAGAGCTTTAGAAGGATACTACTATCTACTTTACCTACTACAACTATCGAGACATACAGTTGGGAGATATTACCGGGATTATAGCCGCTCTTATCAAGCAATTATGCCGAAGAAGGGACAGTATACTATAGAGCTTGCTTTAAATCAAGCATAATGCCCTACCTCCAGCGTTAGTTGGTATATAGGAGACATTTATTTCGCTTATTGAAGATCTGTCCAAAGTATACATTATATTTAATACTTTAGATAAGTGCCCAGAGTAAGAGCGAATAGACATCCTCGGCTTTATTACTAGTATAGTGACTACACCAATTCTATATCGCGTTAAGGTGTTTGCCACTAGTTAAAGGGAAATAGATATCGCCAAAGCCTTTAAAGGCAAAAGCATACCTACGATCTAGATTTAAGCTGAAAACGTCGCAAATAATATATAAACTTTTGCGCGTACCTAAGTCGAGAAGCTCCAGATAGGAGAAAATAGAAAAACTCTTTATATTACTAGCAACGACCTTACTAAAAAGATTATTTAGACACTTGCTAGGAAGGCAGATGGCATATAGGTTCTAGCCCACTAGGTAACCTCATAGTATTTATAGGCTTATTATGAAGTAGGTTTCTCTAGGTTAATCTTCAATTAGATAGTATCTATAAAATCAACAAGGCTTAAAAGGATTAATTGGTTAAAGACGCATTAGAAACACTACCATAAGGTTTATTAGACACCTATATTCGCATACTAGAGCGGATTAAAGGCCAGTCGCCATATATAAGAGAACTAGCGCTTAACTATCTTGCCTAGATAATCTACGCCCAAAGGCCTTTAAGTATAAAAGAAATGCAGATAGCACTTGCAACAAAATCTAGCTGTAGCAGTACACGGGAGTTAGAGCTTAATACTCTAAAGGTAATCCTAGAAGCCTATAGAAACTTATTAAAGGAAGCTCGTAGCGCGATCCGGCCGATCCACTATACGGTTTAGGAGTTTTTGGGTAAGTATAATCAAAGGGTGCCAGAGGATTCCATCTAACAATAGGTGTCAAATCCGAATACTATATATATACAGTTATGCTTAGTATGCCTTAAATACATTCATCTAGTTGCATTTAACAGGCCTGCTTAGGATGCTATAGATCTTTATTTACGCCTTTATAACAACCTATTTGCTAGCTATGTAAATCAAAACTTCAATTACCATTTTTCGAAATGCGATAATATCTCTCTGGATACTATAGAGCTATTGGAAAAACTCCTCTAGCAAGAAAGCTAAGGCCTTACGGCTATTCTATAGATCAAGGTCTTGCGATCTAGACTTGACTATAATAGTATTCCGCGACATTTCGATTATATGCAGTTCTTTGTGTCTGCCAGCACGATCGTTTATAGTACTGGCCTCTATAACATTCCTAAGGTACGGCAGCGTTGGTTAGAGGATATACTACTAGTTTATGCATTACACCTAGCGTCTTCTATAGGGCTAGTTATAGCTGTTGGTCGGCTTCTAGACGCAGGCTACAATATTAACAAGAGGAATAAAAGCGGCGGTACTCCTCTCTACTTTGCTTATTTTAAAGGCCACTAGCAAATAACTTAAATGCTACTTAAGAGAGGCGTCAATATCAACGTATAGGGTGGATACTATGGCAACGCACTCTAGGCGGCTTTATATAGAGGCCATAAGCAGGTGGTAAAGCTACTGCTAGACAAGGACACCGATATTAACACACAGGGTAGACCCTACGGCAACGCACTCTACGCGGCTTTATATAGAGGCCACAAGCAGGTGGTAAAGCTGCTGCTAGATAAGGACGCCGACGTTAACGTATAGGATAGAGACTATAATAATGTACTCTACGCGGCTTCATCTAAAGGCCACAAGTAGGTGGTGAAGCTGCTACTAGGTAAGGACGCTAACGTTAATATACAGAGTGGAGACTATAATAATGTACTCTAGGCGGCTTTATCTAAAGGCTACAAGTAGGTGGTAAAGCTGCTGCTAGATAAGGACATTAATATTAACGCATAGGGTAGACTCTACGGCAACGTACTCCAGGTGGCTTTATATAGAGGCTATAAGTAGGTGGTGAAGCTACTACTAGGTAAGGACGCCAATATTAACACATAGGGTGGATACTTTGGTAACGCACTCTAGGCGGCTTTATATGGAGGCCACAAGCAGGTGGTAAAGCTACTACTAGACAAGGACGCCGATATTAACGCGCAGGGTAGATACTACGGTAACGCACTTTAGGTGGCTTTATCTGGAGGCCACAAGCAGGTGGTAAAGCTGCTGCTAGATAAGGACGCCGACGTTAACATATAGGGTGGACTCTACGGCAATGTACTCCAGGCGGCTTTATCTAGAGGCTATAAGCAGGTGGTAAAGCTGCTATTAGATAAGGACGCCGACGTTAACGCATAGGGTAAACACTTCGGTAACGCACTCCAGGCGGCTTTATATAGAGGCCACAAGTAGGTAGTGAAGCTGCTGCTAGGCAAGGACGCTGATATTAACGCGTAGGGTAAACACTATAGTAATGTACTCCAGGCGGCTTTATCTAGAGGCTATAAGCAGGTAGTAAAGCTGCTGCTAGATAAGGACACCAACGTTAACGCGTAGGGTAGACACTACGGCAATATACTCCAGGCGGCTTTATCTAGAGGCCATAAGCAGGTAGTGAAGCTGCTGCTAGATAAGGACGCCGACATCAACATATAGGGTGGAGACTACCGAAATACACTCTAGGCGGCTTTATCTAGAAGCTATAAGCAGGTAGTAAAGCTACTACTTAGCAAGGGTGCAATATAATTAAGGATATTAGTTCCCTTGCAAGTTAATAGGCATTACTAGATTAATATATATAAAGTCCAAAAAGGATAATGTATGCTTATATATAATATATAACCATAACTAAAGTAATCTGTGGCAAGATCTTACTATTATAAGCAGGGAGGGTAGCTGACCCGCTCCGGCCACACCCTTATTAAGGGTATATATTTGAGATTGAGGAATAGAGAATATAGAGTAAATAGGCAACTAGTAGGCATTAGAACTAACTGTTTTAGATATAGCGATAATACACTACTACTACTGCTTGGTGTTTAGCTTGGCGCGGTTACTAAGTCAACTAAACTATACCAAAACTTCTAGACTACAATTAATTCTCGTGACCACTACTATTTAACTTTATAATGCGGGCCTTCTAATGGCATAACACACGGCTATATCTACACTGCAGCCTCCCCTAAAAGAATATCAGCATATTATACCGCCTTTAAGCTTTGTAGGTGTACCTTTAACGCCTCCGCCAACTGACGAGAAAGCCTTTACCTAAACTCACTAAGTGATCGCGCTTTTCAAGGATATTTAAGCTGGAAGACACATCAAGGAATACCCATAGACGGAATTTCAGCTTGCGCGAGGAGAGTACAATAAAATAGAGCGTTAGCTTAGGCGAGACGAATCGCTATTTAGATACATTAAGGACAAGATATAGTGCGTATGCTTAAGGAATAATAGGAACGGCAGCTAACAATAGGGATCGAAAAGATATAATTACCGCGGAGGAAGCTATCAACTTGTCATTTAGATACTGACCGGCGTACATAAGCTCTTTATTAATAGTGTTAAGGACGCGATTTAAAGTCAGCTAAAAGCGATTCGCAATAGATTAGATAGGGCGGCCCTCTTTACATAGAAAGTGCGCCCAGCCCAATTAACTAAGATATATTTTCTACTCGACAATGCTCCACCAAGCACAAAGTCGAAATATAAGCCAGACGCCTCCTTCTGGCACAATAATACTTAATACCCTAGGGTTATAATCAAAGTCGCATATTCGCAGAAGAGGAAGAGGTTGGGCTAGCTAGCAGAGGACTATCTTCTAGACTCAGATGCTAGTGTACAGGTCATTATTGGCCTAGACATTAAATACGGCAAGAAAGGTTTGCGCGAGGCGACGTTATCAGTATAGCAAACTCGTGTGTTCTATACCGACAATAGGGATCAATTGGGAGTAATTCAAGAAATGGAAGACAAGGTATATATCTCCAGTTTAAGGCCAATGTTCTCGTATTATGGTGTTCTGAGATTCTAAACTAGGTATTTCGCGACGATAACGGAAACCCTACTACTCACCTAGGTCTACGACTTTAACTGTCTAACTTTGCTTGTAAAGAGCTAACGGAGGAGGCGATTAGAGGAGAAGATTAAAATATACTCTTATCCACTTAAGAATTATGCCAATACCTTACTGCTGCAGAGGACAAGATCTAAGGGCGAAGAGTGCTTATCAAATACTCCATTCTTCCTGGAGTTAAGAAGCGCAAAAGATCTAAAATACCCCCAGAGAGGATAGCTTCTAATAATAAAACGAGGTATATTAAGTAAGAGGAAAGAGCCGCGAAGCGTATAGCAGACAATAATCCCAATTATAAGGATACGTTAATCAAAAGCTCGTCAGAGTAAAAGTATAAGACTTTAGTTGCCGCTTATAATCATATTTGACATTTTAGCATTAGAATGCATACTATTAGCATATATTCTTATTCCTTAATCTATTATAAGATCCAGTATAGTTGGGCACTTGTAATTCCTAAGAGCCAGCTAAATATATCCTAGCGCAAGAGTACCAGCTCCAGTTTAGAAGCCAACTATAAGAGCTGCGTATCCATTGATTCGCTTATTGTAATCGGCTTATTTACTTGGGTGTAAACGTCCTCTTTAACCACGCTAATGTCTAGGAAACGCTATAAAAACAAGGGTATAGCCGGAGCGGGTCGGCCACCCTCCCTACTAGCGCCAGCAAGGTATAAGCACCTTAATAAAGAACTCAATATTTAGTGCTATTATATAACATAGTTTATTTCTGGTGCTACTATTTGCATTAATAATAATACTAAATTTAATTCCTATTCTCTAAAGCCTATTAATATACGTTTTGTTAATATGAACTGCAGCTTTATTTTGACCTCTAAATTCCTTATTATGGAAGGTCTCAAACGTAAAACCTGTGTTAATATACTAAAAGTGTACTATATATTGCGGTAGCTGGCAACGATTTTATAACAGTAAGATAGCTTAATAGATGCGGCCTCTAAAATATTATATAAATGCTAGGGAATGCTAATTACTAAAAGCGTAGGCTCCTCCTATCAACTTTAGTAGCTGTATATTGACGTAAACTGGTCAGTATAGAAGGCTGCTTCTCCGTAGACTCCATCTTCCTAGTCTTTAGCCATTTAGTGTCCTAGATATATTAATACGCTTCTATATAAAAGACTCCTTATAAGACTTAATATATTCCCACGAGTAGTTCTTATATAAGTGGTCGAGAAAAGGCTTATATATAAAACAATAATCCCAGTCTAGACAGTCGCGACAGTAGAAGCGTGGCCCGTAGATATCCTATTTAATATAAGAATTGTTTGACCGCTTTAAGCTACCTACTTACATAAAAGTATCTATTGTATAAATAACTACCATAACGTCTACCGCTAAGTTGCATAACATCTGTAGTGCTTGAATTAGCCCCTACACCTAGCAGAGATCTATAGGATGCGGATAATTCTTTTAGCATCTTCCTGTTTCTATAGAAGATAGCAATGGAAATAGGGCTCCATTGCCCTTCTAGTTAAGGGAGAGCGATATATTCACTGCGTAAACCTTCCTTAATTAGCCGCTTAACAATATTGGGATTTCCTGTCCTATAAGCCTAGTAAAGGGGGGTCCAGTGTCCACTCTATAGTAAGGACGTAAGACCCTTGCTAAGCACTATATTTAGAATCTGTAATAAGCTTCCTAAAGAAGCATAATAGAGCAGACTATCTCCCTTCACATCCTTAGTTTTAGGATTAAGGCCTAAGCTAAAGAGATATTCAAAGGTGTTAATATGTCCACTTCTTGCGGTAAGCTAAAGAGCAGTTCTGCTATAGAAATCTATAAGGTTTTGGATTGCATGGTATTGCTTATAGACTAAACACAGTAGATGTGTATACCCCTTAAAGGCAAGGAGGTTTAAAAAGGACCTATACCAACTACTAAGGTAGTTAATATTAGCGCCTTTGTTAAGCAGCAGCTTTATAACCTATATATAGCCTCTAGCTAAAGCCACCTGGAGTGCGTTGCCGTACTCTCTACTTTACGCGTTAACATCGGCGCCTATATTAAGCAGCAGCTTTATAACCTGTATGTGGCCTTTAGCTGAAGCCGCCTGGAGTGCGTTGCCGTACTCTCTACCTTGCGTGTTAATATCGGCGCCCTTATTAAGCAGCAGCTTTACGACCTATTTATGGCCTCTATCTAAAGCCGCCTAGAGTGCGTTGCTGTACTCTCTACCTTACGCGTTAATATCGGCGCCCTTGTTAATAAGCAGCTTTACGACCTACTTATAGCCTCTATATAAAGCCGCCTGGAGTGTATTGCCGTACTTTTTACCTTATGCGTTAATATTGGCGCCCTTATTAAGCAGCAGCTTTATAACCTGCTTATAGCCTCCAGCTAAAGCCGCCTAGAATACGTTGCCGTGGTATCCACCTTGCGCGTTAATATCGGCGCCCTTGTTAAGTAGCAGCTTTATAACCTGCTTATAGCCTCTAGTTAAAGCCGCCTAGAATGCGTTGCCGTGGTGTCCACCTTATGCGTTAATATTGGCGCCTATATTAAGCAGCAGCTTTACGACCTGCTTATAGCCTCTAGCTAAAGCCGCCTAGAATATATTGCCGTGGTATCCACCTTACGCGTTAATATTGGCGCCTATATTAAGTAGCAGCTTTACGACCTGCTTATGGCCTCTAGCTGAAGCCGCCTAAAATATATTACCGTGGTGTCTACCTTGCGCGTTAATATTAGCGCCTATATTAAGCAGCAGCTTTATAACCTGCATATAGCCTCTAGCTAAAGCCGCCTGGAATACGTTACCGTAGTATCTACCTTATACATTAATATCGGCGCCCTTATTAAGCAGCAGTTTTATAACCTATATATAGCCTCCAGCTAAAGCTGCCTAGAGTATATTGCCGTAGAATCCGCCTTACGCGTTAATATCGGCACCGTTATTAAGCAGCAGCTTTATGACCTGCTTATAGCCTCTAGCTAAAGCCGCCTAGAGTACGTTACCGTACTCTCCACTTTATGCGTTAATATCGGCGCCCTTATTAAGCAGCAACTTTACAACCTGCTTATTGCCTCTATATAAAGCCGCCTAGAGTACGTTGCCGTAGAATCTACCCTGCGCGTTAATATCGGCGCCCTTACTAAGTAGCAGCCTTATAACCTGTATATAGCCTCTAGCTAAAGCCGCCTGGAGTACATTGTCGTACTCTCCACCTTACGCGTTAACATCGGCGCCCTTATTAAGTAGTAGCTTTACAACCTGTATATAGTCTCTAGCTGAAGCCGCCTAGAGTGCGTTGCCGTACTCTTTACCTTACGCGTTAATATCGGCGCCCTTATTAAGTAGCAGCTTTACGACCTATATATAGCCTCTATATAAAGCCGCCTAAAGTGCGTTGCCGTAGAATCTACCTTGCGCGTTAATATTGGCACCATTATTAAGTAGTAGATTTATAACCTATATATAGCCTCTATCTAAAGCCGCCTGGAGTACGTTGCCGTACTCTCCACTTTGCGCGTTAATATCGGCGCCCTTGTTAAGCAGCAGCTTTATAACCTATATATAGCCTCTAGCCGAAGCTGCTTAGAGTACGTTGCCATACTCTCCACCTTACGCGTTAATATCGGCGCCCTTGTTAAGCAGCAGCTTTATAACCTATATATGGCCTCCAGCCGAAGCTGCCTAGAGTGCGTTACCGTAGAATCCACCTTGTGCGTTAATATCGGCGCCCTTATTAAGTAGCAGCTTTACGACCTGTATATAGCCTTTAGCTAAAGCCGCCTAGAGTACGTTGCCGTACTTTCCACCTTGTGCGTTAACATCGGCGCCCTTATTAAGCAGCAGCTTTACGACCTGTATATAGCCTCTAGCTAAAGCCGCCTAAAATACGTTGCCGTACTCTCTACCTTATGTATTAATATCGGCGCCCTTATTAATAAGCAACTTTACGACCTATTTATTACCTCTATATAAAGCCGCCTGGAGTGCGTTGCCGTAGAATCTACCCTATACGTTAACATTGGCGCCCTTATTAAGCAGCAGCTTTTCAACCTATATATAGCCTCTATATAAAGCCGCCTAGAGTGTATTGCCGTACTTTCTATCTTATGTGTTAATATTGGCGCCCTTATTAAGCAGCAGCCTTATAACCTGCTTATAGCCTCTAGCTAAAGCCGCTTAGAGTACGTTGCCGTACTCTCTACCTTACGCGTTAATATCGGCGCCCTTATTAAGCAGCAGCTTTATGACCTACTTATAGCCTTTATCTAAAGCCGCTTAGAGTGCGTTGCCGTACTCTCTATTTTACGCGTTAATATCGGCGCCCTTATTAACAAGCAGCTTTACAATATACTTATCGCCTCTATATAAAGCAGCCTGGAGTGCGTTGCCGTACTTTCTACCTTACGCGTTAATATTGGCGCCCTTATTAAGTAGCAGCTTTACGACCTACTTATAGCCTCTAGCTAAAGCTGCCTGGAATACATTGCCGTGGTATCCACTTTACGCATTAATATTGGCGCCCTTATTAAGCAGCAGCTTTACGACCTACTTATAGCCTTTAGCTAAAGCCGCCTAAAATACGTTGCCGTGGTATCTACCTTATGTATTAATATCGGCGCCCTTATTAAGCAGCAGCTTTATAACCTGCTTATAGCCTCTAGCTAAAGCCGCTTAGAATATATTACTGTGGTGTCTACCTTGCGCGTTAATATCGGCGCCTATATTAAGTAGCAGCTTTACGACCTACTTATAGCCTCTAGCTAAAGCCGCTTAGAATACGTTACCGTGGTATCTACCTTATGCGTTAATATTAGCGTCCTTATTAAGCAGCAGCTTTACGACCTGCTTATAGCCTCCAGCTAAAGCCGCTTAGAGTATATTACTATACTCTCTACCTTACGCGTTAATATTGGCGCCCTTATTAAGTAGTAGCTTTATAACCTACTTATAGCCTCTAGCTAAAGCTGCCTAAAGTACGTTACGGTACTCTCTACCTTATATATTAACATTGGCGTCTATATTAAGCAGTAGCTTTACGACCTGCTTATAGCCTCTAGCTAAAGCCGCCTAGAGTACGTTACCGTACTCTCCACCTTGCGTGTTAATATTAGCGCCTATATTAAGTAGCAGCTTTACAACCTGTATATAGCCTCTAGCTAAAGCCGCCTAGAGTACGTTACCGTGGTGTCCACCTTGCGCGTTAATATTGGCGCCCTTATCGAGCAGCAGCTTTACAACCTGTATATAGCCTTTAGCTAAAGCCGCCTGGAGTGCGTTGCCGCGGCGTCTACCTTGCGCGTTAATATCGGCGCCCTTATTAAGCAGCAGCTTTACGACCTATATATAGCCTCTAGCCGAAGCCGCCTAAAGTACGTTGCCGTACTCTCTACCTTACGCGTTGATATCGGCGCCCTTATTAAGCAGTAGCTTTACGACCTATATATAGCCTCTAGCTGAAGCTACCTGGAATGCGTTACTATAGTATCCACCTTACGCGTTAACATTGGCGCCCTTATTAAGCAGTAGCTTTACAACCTACATATAGCCTCTATCTAAAGCCGCATAGAGTGCGTTGCCGTAGAATCCACCCTACGTGTTGACATCGGCGCCCTTATTAAGAAGTAGCTTTACTACCATATTATATCCAGACTCTGCCGCGAGCAATAGCGGCGTCTGTCTATGGCTGTCTCTTAGGTCTGCTAAGATTATAATATTTCTCCCTAGCTTAAATAGCAGCTTCTCTAATAAAAAAAGCAATCTAAATCGCGCTATTAAGTGCAATCCTGTCGTTTCTCTGGGATATTCTTAATAATACTTACCGTATTTATAAGTTGAAATTGATATAACCTATATAGCACAGCAAATCGAGCTGCTGCGCTAAAGAAAAGAATAAGCTAGTTTAGACACCTAATCTTAAACCATTAATATATACTGTCCCTAGTGCTAAGCGGCATAGTCTAAGAATACATTTTGCTCTAGCCTGCCCTTAAAGTCTTTATTAGTAGGACAGCTACCACGTCTAAAGGTACTAAAGGAGAGATAAGTAAGACACGTTAAGGCTATATCTAGCTGTGTATAGGGATTCCACTCTTCTCTAATCCGCTCGAAATACTCCTAGGTAGTATAGTGCACTAAATAGATAATATCGCTCTCCTTATCCACAGTGATAAGACTGGCGCAGACTAAGACAAGATCTCTAATATTATAAATATTATTAGGATCTAGTTCGTCGTCACCTAGTTCTACCGCTAATGTATAGCATAGCTCCCCTATTGTAAGCGGTCTTTGTGCATACATAATCTAGGAAAGTACGCTCTTCGCTAGCATACTATTCCTAAGTAGTTAACCCTCGATTCTCTTAATCGCTTCATTATATGCCTAGTCAAGTGCCGTAGAGCCAATTAAAAGTTTATTAAGCGTAGACTAGACTTTCTTCTTCGTGTTCCTGTCTAGTAGGGAGTCAAAATAGAGACAAGCAAGAAGAAACCTAGGAGAGTTATAAGCTTATAGTGTTCTCTAGACGGCCACGATATACTAATATCCTATTTACTGCTTTGACAAGCTTCTCCTACACTATTACCTATAGCGCATTATTACGTTGGACGTAGTTAGGTAGTAGGTATATCTGGCCCTTTACAAACCACTTAACATCTGCCTCACTTACTTAAACTTCTAACGTCGGCGCTGACTTGAACTTATTCACTATCTCTAGAATAAAGCGTGAAGTAACTATAAGATGTAAGTCTATTTTAAATTGCAAAGTATAGAGCTTATTAAGCAACTAGCTACGCGTGCCTTTGTCCGGATATTTATTAAAGGCATTGATAACAAGATATACGTTTAAGTGACCCATAATTATAGATTGCAGAGCACTAAATATCTCTTCAAGTAATAGCCTCGTGCTTTAGCTAGCATAGTGGTTATATAGACGCGCTATAGGCTTAGCCATGGACGGCCGAGCCTAAACTAGCTGCTTTAGAATAGTAGTAAGTAAATTAGTGGTCGTCTGGCCTACTTGCGCTTTATAGTTACAATATAGATATGCCACTCCAACGTTATTGCTTTGTATAGTTTGTAGTAGGTAATTAATTGTAATTACGGCCATTATTGTCTTGCCAGCTCTGGGGATGCTAGGATAGAAGAAAGTCTTCTTTAATCTATAAATCCACTTAATAAACTTAGAAGAGTTAAGGAACTATAGACTAGTTCCTTTTTATCTCCTAGCGGTGAAATCGGACTGCTAAGCTGGAAAGTTGGTTAGAGATATCCATTCCAAGATTTCGTCGTGCCGGTAATGGTTTTAATCTTGCTAAATTATATTGACACCCTTTCCAATTGCTTAAGAGAGTTTACTATAAGGGTAAGCAAATTTATTTTCTGTGTCTAACAAGGAGACTAATAAGTGGTCCATTTTTAGGGCGATCTGCACAAGCGTTTTTAAGTATTCTATCCTCGCTAGTATCTCCATAACTTCCTCTTTAATAAACTTCTATAGGAGAAAATGGCCCACCTTCTTTATTCCGCCTTCCCTTATTATCTTAGCCTGCAACTACTCTAACATAAGCTTGTACTGATCGAGCGGGCCATTTTTTATATTAAGCGCCCGGACCGCTGCATACTATGGCTCGTTGGAGGTTCCCTCTTCAAGACGGTATCTTAGCGTGGTAAGAAGATTGTAGAGATTCAATGCCTCGATAGTATATTAAGCACAGTCTTTCAGAGCGTCTTTAACATCGTTTAGATACTCAATCACCTTGCTCATAAGCTGTAGGATGGCGATGATGCTAGCGGTAACACTGAGCGGATCCATGGCATAATGAGCCGCGACGAAGGGGGAAGGTAGGGAATGGATTAGTGAGAAACCAGACAGGCGTTAGTGAGTTATAGTATCTTCAGGGCTCTCAGCATCCCGTAGCAGCAGGAAGGCTAAGGGGGTAGACACTATCTATCCCCTCTACGCGCTAAGGCCTACGCCACGACCGCGCCACCCACCGACAAAAGTAGGGTTTGGTGGCTCATACTAGGTGTTTCCGATAAATTTATACCCATTACAGTAATTATTCTAGCGTAAATTCGCCCTTAGCAGTTTATTAGCGCTAGTAGGGAGGGTGGCCAACCCGCTCCAGCTATACCCTTGTCGAGATAGCGTTTCCTAAACATTAGCGCGGTCAAAGCTATAATCCACTTTATAAAGGGGACAGGACGTTTATACCTAAGCGAACAACAAGCCGATTTTAATAAACAAATACTCCTAAGGATCCCCTCTCCTACCTATACCTCCTAACCGACTATATTTTACGTTTCTGTGTCCTTCTATATCTAGCTTATACTACGACTCTAATAATACGCTTCGTTGCTCCCCCAGTCTTCAACCTGTTAAGGGCTTGTTTGATAACTTTTTTTAACCTATTTGCGCCTACCTATTTGTCACCCAAAAATGACAAACAGGGCCTATATACGTAATACTAACCGGAGGATCAAATTGCCAACAGGTAAAAGGTGTCCGTTTATCACCATAGGTGGATTCTTACCTGTTAGGCAGTCTTGGCAACTGAAATCGGGTAATATATAGGGCGTAGGTGGATTCTCGCGTCTACCGCAATTCTATTGCTTAATGTAGTATAGATAGGCCCCTTTTGCCCACCTACGCCGCTAAACAGGCGAAATCTTACCTGCACCCTCCATTTAATAAGGGGGCAGCATTTCGTCCACCTACGCTAGCGTTTAGATCGATTCTATCTTAGTGTTTTTTAAACAATTCTTCCATTACGTGATTCCACCTAACTTCGACAATAAGGCCTTATATACCAGCCATAGTGACTATAGGCCTATAGGCGCTGCTGGGGCTCCTCTATATACTTATAGAAGCTGTAAATAACCTTCCCATAGCTAGTGGCAAGCGCTAGCAGCTTGTTAATCCTCTGCGCGGTGAGGGAAAGACAGTAGAGCTATTATATAGTCCTCTGCTAGCGCTTAAAACGGTGACACGCCTTGACCAACAAATATTTAAATTACTCCTTAATCGGCTTGTTGACGACTACGGGCTATATATATAGGAAGGTATATCGGCGGAGCAGAAGCTAATAATATTTATGGCTAGATATAGGGGTGGTTTAAGTAGAAAGTTTATGGCGTAGGAGTTCCAGCACTTAACGTCCTAAAAGGACTCTATTCAATTGATCTAAGTGCTAAATTTAGGTTCCTACCGCCATTAATTATATCATAATTATTAACCTCGATATCGGAGTTATTGTTAGCTCTACTTATACCTATATTCTATAACGAATTCTTATCAAGCGCATTATTAATTGATGCGGCGTAGTTGCCTTCAGCCATTTTACCAGCAAGTAGATACGTCAATTGCTTATAATAAGCCAGCCAATTATTCTTAAAAGGTTTTCTTCTAACATATTAGTAAAAGTAGTTGTCTATAACCCCCTCCTTATCTGTTTATGGCAATAGAGTAACCTTATACTTGCCTTAACCCAAACATGCCCTCTCGTAGGCTAAGAACTTACAGAAAGCAGCCTTCTAATAATTGTACTTATTGGTTAACTGGTCAATTATAAGCTCCTAACCCGATTTGATCTTAATAAAGGCAATAGCGTCCATATAGTCAGTAGCCTTAAAAGTAGCACCGTTAGTCTCCTTACCTTGATCCACTAGTACCCACAGGTAGATTAAAAAGGCCTTATTTAAGGCTAGAAGCCATACTAATTAAGGCCTATTAGGATTATCCGCACCTATTATTACCTTCTTCTTCCGGACCCGTTTGGCTGGTAGCTTGGTAGTAATAGGCTCCTGCCTATCTTCGTCCCTTATTATCTTCGCCCTCCCTTACTTCCTTATCTGCCTTGTCGCAGGCGCTAATATACTGGGCGCTAATACTGGCTTAATAGGGGTGGTGGCGGCAGTAGGAGTAGTTAAATCGCATATATTAGGTAGGTCTAATATAGGTAAGGATTGAGCTATAGGTAAGATAGTAGGGTTAGTAGAGCTGCCCTTAGTAGACATACCAAGCCCGGCCATTAGAAGGAGCAAGTATTTCACGAAGAAATTGAGTTTATTAGTAAGGGTCTAACTATAGGCTCTATCTAGGTGTTTTTCAGCGTCCATAAGCTTAGATATGGCTTATATAATTATGACTTACTGCCCATCCTCAACCTGCCGATTATTCTACTAAACGAACAGCTCTTACCTATTTGATATACACCCCTACTATAGCGCCCACTAGTTGCGCTTATAATCCTACAGACGGGCGTAGGTGGGCACAAAATAGGGGGTCAAATAGGTGGGCGCGAATAGGTCAAAAAAAGTTATTAAATAAGCCCTAAACCATAAGGGCTAATAGAAAATGGCAATCGTTCTCTTTATATTTAGTTCTTCTTCTCCTTTTTAAAGTCTTTTGGCGTAAGCTTTGTAGGCACTAGATATATTTAACTCTGTACTTAGTTAGAAGATATATTTAGACAAAGGTCGTCAACGTATAAGCTGTTCTATAGTTGGTGGCCATAACGGCTGCTCTATAGACGTATAAAAGTACCATTTATTTTGCACGTTTAGAACACAGAATACTTTTGCCCCAGCTATAGATTGTAACTCGTCTGCTTTTTTGAAAAGGGTCTTTGTTCTTTTACGTAATATCTCTTATTTTTGCTTTGCTTTGGCTCCTTAAACCTTTATATTAGAGTTTTGTATTTGCGATAAATTGAGAATAGTTCTAGATATACTACTAGAACACCTAACTCTACTCTTATTACCTATCTTTAAGTTAGTAGAATTAGTAGAATCCATAATGCTAGCAAAATCAAGGAAATTACTTAACTATTATTTATAATAATAAAAGTAAGTCTATTATTATAAAAAACCTATATAT
>Ga0307507_10005180_pt1 | contig 21801 bp, 22 predicted proteins | sample 7_EM_MG_FD_207223 | JGI IMG/M metagenome (GOLD analysis project Ga0307507, IMG submission 207223) | Populus trichocarpa ectomycorrhiza microbial communities from riparian zone in the Pacific Northwest, United States - 7_EM | ecosystem: Host-associated > Plants > Roots > Unclassified | place... | reverse complement strand
CTTTCAACAGGCCACGGTCGATTTCTCCGTTCTCTTCACTTCCATTAGAGGCTGCCTAGTCAGACAAGCACACGGTTACCCATAGTTTCTACGGTTATTGGGTCTACCCCTCCTCTCCCCCTTCAGGTCTCGTCCCGTTGCTCGGTTACAGCTACAGTCCACTCACACGGCTGGCACCCTACTGCCTTCGGCGCCCTAGCGCTTGCCACGGTCGCGCCCCTCGGTTACCCTCAGTCATCCTATTGCACTGCCTCGCTGGAGGATGTCAACGCCTTGGGTTCTCGACTAATGTTTACAACGCCTCACGGGCCACAGTATTGGGGTTTTGCAACGTCACACGGTTTTAGTGGCTCCCGCACCCCGTTTGTTTTTCTTTCATTGTGGTTACTTAGGGTTTCGATGAAGTGGTCTATCAAATATTTATTTTCTTGGTGTCAACGGCAAGGGTTTTCCTGTCGATTCCTCCCCATGTAGTTATTTGATGTTTCTTATTCCGCCCCTTTAGTTGGAGTTTGATATCTTATTTTGTGTGGCTGGTGTGCGGTTGATCTCATACCAGAGAGACTTGTGTTGATGGCTTGTTCCCTGGCGCCAGTGGGTTCACAGGGGTTTTTCTTTACCATAGCTAGCGCTGCACGTAGTCTTTGTACCTAGATGATGAATAAAACAAAGCACATGAAAAAAAAGTGAAAAAAATGAAAAAAAAGGCATGGGATTTGGGTCACGAACCATCTCCCTTACACACCCGGCGATTGAAATCTCAACACCATGAGAATTCATCGTCGACATCCACCAGCACCGCACTCTCCGTGAGGTGCACCCTCCCCCTCCCACCTTACTTCCCATATCATGTTCTTGGACCCTGGCGTTCTTGTTTCTAGGGGTTGTTTGGCTCAATCACTCCCTCTTTTCGCTGGCGCTTCGCTGCCTGGCCTAGCATTCGCACAGTCAGGAACACCCTTTCGCCCATGTTACAGACGGCTGGGACTACAGTCCGCAGTAGGAGAAAACACTTCAACAGGCTACGGTTGATTTCTCCGTTCTCTGCACCTCCATTAGAGGCTGCCTAGTCAGACATGCACACGGTTACTGATAGTTTCAACGGTTATTGGGTATACCCCTCCTCCCCCGCTACAGGTTTCGTCCCGTTGCTCGGTTACAGCTACAGTACATTCACTCGGCTGGCACCCTAGTGCCGGCGCCGCCCTAGCCATTTCCACGGTTGCGCCACTCGATTACGCTCAGGCGTCGTATTGCAGTGCCTCGGTGGCGGATGTCAACGGCTTGGGTTCTCGAGTAGTACTGTTTACAACGCCACATCGGTTTTAGTGGCCCCCACACCCCCTTTGTTCTTCTTTCATTGTCGGTCACTTAGGGTTTCCCAAGTGGTTTATCAATTATTTCATTTTGTCAGGTGTCTACAGCAAGGGTTTTCCTGTTGATTCCTCCCCCATTATTTATTTGATGTTTCTTATTCCGCCCCTTTAGTTGGAGTTTGATTTCTTATTTTGCGTGGCTGGTGTGCTCTGGGTCTCGGACCAGAGAGACTTGGGTTGATGGCTTTTACCCTGGCGCCGGTGGGTTCACCGAGGTTTTTCTTTACAATAGCTAGCGCTGCACACAGTCCTTGTACCTAGACGATGAATAAAACAAAGCACATGGAAAAAAAAAAAAGAAGGGAAACAAAAAAAAAAGAAGTCATGGCATTTGGGTCACGAACCATCTCCTCTACACACCTGGCGATTGCAATCTCAACCCCATGAGAATTCGTCGTCAACATCCACCACCCCCGCCCTCTCAGTGAGCTGCATCCCACTCTCCGTGAACGGCACACCCCCCCCCTCCCGCCTTACTTCCCTCATCATGTCCTTGGAACCTGGCGTCCTTGTTTCTAGGGGTTGTTTGGCTCTACTCCCTCCTCTCGCATGATTGGCAACACCCCTTCACCCATGTTACAGACGACTGGGACACAGTTCGCAGTAGGAGAAAACCTTTCAACAGACTAGGGTTGATTTCCCCATTCTCTTCACCTCCGTTAAAGGCTGCCTAGTCAGACACGCACACGGTTACCGATGGTTTCCACGGTTATTGGGTCTACCCCTCCTCTCCCCCTTCAGGTCTCGTGCCGTTCCTTTGTTACAGATACAATCCACTCACTCGACTGGCACCCTATTGCCCTTTTACCTTACGCCGCCCTCGTGATTTCTCAACGGTCGCAGCCCACGGTTACGCTCAGTCGTCGTAATGCACTCCCTCGCTGGCAGATGTCAGCGCCTTGGGTTGTTGAGTAATTGTTGCACGGTCGCGCAGCTTCATTGTAGCACATTGCTTTATTTTAGTGGCCTCCCACACTCCTATTGTTCTTCCTTCAATGTTGCTTACTTTGGGTTTCATAAGTGGTCATAACAATTGTTGTTTTTGTTGGTGTCTACGGCAAGGGTTTTCCTTTGATTCCTCCCCATGTACTTATTTGATTTTCTTAGTCCGCCCATGTAGTCCGAGTTTGATTTCCTATTTTGGATGGCTGGTGTGCGGTTGGTCCCCGCCATGAGAAACCTGTGTTGAGTGTTTTTTCCCTCGCACCGGTTCAGTACTGATCGGAGGTTTTTTTATGCCCTAGCTAGTGCTGCATGCACTTTCTGTACCTAGAAGACGAAACAAATTTGAGATGAAAAAAAAAAATTGAAAAAAAAATGAAAAGGCATGGGATTTGGGTCAGGAACGATCTCCTCTACCCACCCGGTGATTGAAAACTCAACACCATGAGTTTTCAGGATAAACATCCACCCCTCTCCCCTCTTCTGATGGCCCTTTTGCCTAGGAGGGTGACGCTACCACCACCCGTCTCCCCTCGGATGCCCTTCTTATGTTCCTGTTGCTTTGGCAGGCTAGTTGTAGGGGTCTCACGGTTACTTTCCCATCCTTTCTCCGCCCTTGTTTCGCTGCCTCACTTAACATTTGCACAGTCGGCAACCCCTTTCTTTCGTTCATGGGTCGGTCGCTGTCACGGGTTATCGTCAAAGCAGTGGCCCTGGTGGCTCTGCTTCGTGGTGGTGCACTATCTCCTTGGATTACTGTTCGGTACGGTTGGCATCGTCAAAAAGTCGTGATCTCGTTTCGGTCCTCCCTCCATCGTACTTCTCCTTGATCGGGTACACCCCTCCCTCCCCTCACCAGGTCTTCGTCCCGTGGCTCGGTTAGGACCAAAAGACCCTCCACCGGGTTCGGTCTCCCCGGCATCCGGCCACCATCCAACTCGCCTCCTCTAACGCCTCGTGGACTCCCTAGGCCTAACCCTCCACAGGTTCCACCATGAGCCCCGCGATCCAGTCTATATGGCCCGGGTACTACTACCCTCGAGTGTGGTTGTGTTCGATGATGCTTGCAGTTGGGGATTGTTAAAGGCCTTCGCGGCGGAGGGGCTTTCTCTGGTGATTCTTCTACCGATTTGGGTTTTTTTGATTTTTCTCATTCTTGGGTTTTTCTTGGGTTTTTGACGGATGGTTTCTTTGGGTCGCGAGTTCCAGGTACATTTTGTTGTAGTTTTCAGCACCCCGGCGCTTGGTGCGGGTTTTAGAACCGGGGCTTTTCCCACGGTTTCCACCACCTCGACGATGGGTTGGACTGGATGGAAGTTTGTTGCGGCAATATCTATTGCGGATGCATGCTATTTTTGTACTAATTACTTCGGCCTACGGCCTCAGCTAGACACACAATTGAATATATGACGAAAAACAAAAAGGGGATAGGATTTGGGTCACGAACCATCTCCCTTACACACCCGGGGTTTGAAATCTCAACACCATGAGGATTGATCGTCAACATCCACCACCCCCGCAATCTCAGTGAGCTGCACCCGCAATGTCCGTGAGCTGCACCCCCCCGCCTCCTGCCTTACTTCCCTGATCATGTTCTTGGGCCCTGGCGTCCTTGTTTCTAGGGGTTGTTTGGCTCTCCCCCCTACTCTCTCCGCTCGCGTTTCGCTACCTCGCTTAGCGCTCGCCCAGTCGGCAACACCCGCTCGCCTATGTTACCGACGGCTGGGACTACAGTTCGCAGTAGGAGAACACTCTTCAACAGGCCCCGGTCGATTTCTCCATTCTCTTCACTTCCATTAGAGGCTGCCTAGTCAGACACGCACACGGTTACCGATACTTTCGACAGTTATCGGTCTACCCCTCCTGTCCCCCCACAAGGTCTCGGCCCATTGCTTGGTTACAGCTACGATCCACTTACTCGGCAGGCACTCTACTGCCCCATTACCTTACACCGCCCTCGCAATATTTCCACGGTCGCACCCCTCGGTTACCCTCAGTCCTCGTATTGCACTGTCTCGGTAGCGGTTGTCACCGCCTTGGGTTCTTGAGCAATGTGTGCAACGCCGCAGCAGGTTTACTGGCCCCCGCTCCCCCATTGTTCTTCTTTCATTGTCGGTTACTTTGCGTTGCATTAGTGGTTGTAACAATTATTTATTTTGTTGGTGTCTACGGCAAGGCTTTTCCTGTTGATTCCTCCGCATGTAGTTATTTGTATTTTTCTTTTCAAACGTTTAGTCGGAGGGGGATTTCTTATTTTGCGTGGCTGCTGTGCAGTTGGTATCGTACCAGAGACACTTGGGTTGATGGCTTGTTCCCTGGTGCCGGGTTGGAGTAAAACAGGGGATGGGGTTCTTTCTTTACAATATCTAGCGCTGCACGTAGTCTTTGTTCCCAGTGGTTGATTAATACAAAGCACATGAAGACAAAAAAAGAAAAGAAATAAAAAAAAAGCCATGGGATTTGGGTCACTAACCATCTCCTCTACACACCCGGCGATTGAAATCTCAACACCATGAGGATTCAGCGTCAACATCCACCACCCCTGCACTCATAGTTAGCTGCACCCGCACTCTCCGGGACCTGCACCCCCCCCCTCCCGACTTACTTCCTTTATCATCTCCTTGGGCCATGGCGTCCTTGTTTCCAGGGGTCGTTTGGCTCTACTCCCCTCTCTCTCCACTCCCGCTCCGCTTCCTCACTTAGCGCTCGCCCGGTCTGCAATACTCTCTCCCCGAGGTTACAGACGGCTGAGACTATAGTTCGCAGTAGGACAAAACCTTGCAACAGGCTACGGTCGATTTGTCCATTGACTTCACCTCGGCTAGAGGCTTCCTAGTCAGACACGCATCCGATTACCAATAGTTTTCATGGTTATTGGGTCTACCCGTCCCTTATCCGGAAAATGTCGGAGCATGGTCCGCGGTGGTCCTGAACCCTCCTGGTCTACCAAGGGGAGTTGGGGTCCCTGTGGTCGACCTGGTCCACTCCGATCCATTCTGATCGACACTTTTTGAAATTTTACGGAAAATGTGGACCATGGTGGATCAGGGTGGACAAAGAGGACCAGGGGGACCATAACCCCGCTTGGTGGACCAGGACTGGTTATTACATTTTGCTGATGCTCTCCCCCTTCTGGTCTCGTCCCATTGCTCGGTTACAGCAACAATCCGCTCACTTGGCTGGCACCCTACTGCCCCTTTGGCTCACCTTGTGACTTCTCCACAGTCGCGCCCCTCAGTTACACTCAGTCCTCGTGTTGCACTGCCTCGGTGGCGGATGTCACCGCCTTGGGTTCATCAATAATGCTTGCAACGCTGCATCGTTTTTAAGTGGCCCTGTTAGGCACAGAGCTCCCAGAAGGATAAGGCGGTCAAGTTACCCTAACTCCGCGCACGAACCTCTGCAAAAAGAGTTACCAACACCCCCCTCCAGCCCTGACGTTGGGACAGTAGGTTGCCATACGTCACCTTGGACGTTGCGTCCCCTCACCAAAGACATCAGTAAAGAAAACCCTACTTGCAACACGGTATATCGCGGCCTATCGGATCAGTCTTGGACTTTTTTACCGGAGGTCAGGTGTTGGACCCACACACCCGTCCTAGTTATTATTACTATACTCGGATTGCGAATCAGTCTCCAGCCATCGGCACGAGCAATGCGACCGAGGGGTTTCTACTGACTCCTATACAAGAAATCAATCTCTACAAGTAGGAAGTCATGCTGCGGAGTTTGAACGGTTGGAGAAGAAGTTATGGCGCTTCAAATTAAGCTGACCGACATATGGAGTCTGATATGCAAGACCCAAGGATATTATTACCCGGCATGAGAAAGGTTCATCACAATATGACCGGAGGGAACAACTGGTATGATAGCAAGCCAGGCTACATATACAGACTAAGTTCATATGACATAAAGATTGAAAGCAAGTAATTGGACCCAATTAACTAAGCCATGATTGAAGTTGAAGTGGTGTGCGAATTGTCAGGGTCAAACGATGTTTGCACATTCATGAGAGTTCACTAAAGTACAAGAGGTACTTAAGAACTATAGGTGTATGAAGTACACCCGAAAAGGGTATAAGTAGCGGGCAACAGCCCGGGTAGTTAGAAGGTCATCAAGCAACGGAAAAGAGACCTTAACAATATATACACGTTAAAGAAATACTTAGGGTTCTTCCTACTACACTTCTATCTTGAGTTTCGTCTCCCTAGAGGTATTCTCCCAATTACCAACAATCGTGCTTAGTATATTCGCTTGTTCTTAGAATATCCCTACCCCCATAACAGGCCCCCCTGCCCCCATTGTTCTTCCTTCATTGTCAGTTACTTTGGGTTTCATAGTGGTTATAACAATTATTTATTTTGTGGTTGGTGTCTAGGGCAAGGGTTTTCCAGTTGATTCCTCCCCATGTATTTATTTGATTTTCTTGTTCCGCCCCTTTAGTCGGAGTTTGATTTCCTATTTTGCGCGGCTCGTGTGCGGTTGGTCTCGTACTAGAGAGACTTGGGTTGATGGTCTTTTCCCTGGCACCGGGTGGATAAGTGGAAATGGGGTTTTTTCTTTACCATAGCTAGTGCTGCATGTAGTCCTTGTTCCCAGTATTTGTTAATACAAAGTACATAAAAAAAAGAAAAAAGAGAAATGAAAACAAAAAGGCATGGGATTTGGGTTCTTCACGCAACCATCTAAGTTCTTTCATAAACTATACTTTCAATACAAAGAGCTTGATCTATAACGCTTTCGGGACTCAAGGCACGACTGTCTTTTATGAGCCTAGCGATCGAGGTTGCTAGATTGGAGTCAACGTACTTAGCCATCGCAACAGCTATTGGGCTAAGGGAGGTGACCGTTAGCGAAGTATCGGTTACCTGCTGCAAGTATCACCCGGGGAAGAGAGGATTGTAACACTGGGGCAACCACCTTAACCAAATTAGACTGAAAAGAGGGCTACCATTAAATTCGAATGAAAAAGGGAGGTGAATAGAATACCCCTTTGCGCACCCGATCCAGACATTACGAATACAATGTAATGCCATTTGGTTTGGTCAATGCACCCGCCACATTCCAAGCAATGATGACCACTATCCTGCGAGAATTGCTGGATCAGGTAGTAGCAATAAATTTGGATCATATCCTAATTTACTCAATGACAATGGAGGAACACGATGGCCCTGGTTAAACAAGTATTAGCCAGGCTAAAACACCACGACCTCGCTGTATCCTCGAAGAAATCCGTGTTCCATGGCAATACCGTTGAATTCCTAGAATACATCGTTGGAAAAAACGGCATCACTATGAGCGAAAAGAAGCTTCAAAGCATCCTCAATTGAAGAGTCTCACTCTCGGTAAAAGACGTACAGATCTTAATTGGTTTTGAAAACTTCTACAGACGCTTCATAGAAAACTTCTCAAAAGTTTGCAAACCAATTACCAGCAGGTTGAAAACCAAGGGAGGAAAACATTTATGGTTTTAGAGAGAGGAACAGGACAAAGCCTTGGAGGAACTTAAGCGAAGGCTTTCCTCAGCCTGTATCCTAGCATACTTCTATCCCGACCAGAAAACAGTGAATCGAAACAGACGCTAGCGATTATGGGCTGGGCAGCATCCGCTCTCAATAGGTCGGAAAACGATTACACCCTGTCGCATTCCACTCACGAAAGCTAAATGATGCCGAACGAAATTTCAAAATTCATGATAAGGAACTTCTGGCAATCCTTGAAGCAATCCGTGAGTGGAAACACTACCTGTTAAGAGCAGACGAACCAGTAATGGTATACACAGACCATCAGAATCTACAATACTACCTCACAACTAAAGTCTGCAACCCGCGACAAATTCAATGGGTTCAATGGCTAGCCAATTTCAAGTTTAAAATAGTGTACCGCCCCGGCAGCAGGGGGGGCAAACCTGATGCATCAAGCCAGCGGCCAGAGTACCGCCTTGAGGAGGGAGCTACGCATTGCGAACAGAAAATTTTGAAACCGGTACATTTTGAAGTTTTACTTTGCCACAGAAAGAACCGAATTCAGGTCCGCCTTGTGGAAAGAAAAAAGGGAACAACAAACTGGCTCTGAATAAAAAGACTTTATCAAAATGTGACAATCCCGACAAAAGGATCCACAATGGCAGTAGGACATGACCTTTATGCCTTAAAGGATGGTACAATACCAGCCCAAAGACAGATGTTAGTGGATACTGGAATTGCAATAGGACTGCCCAGATGAACATACAGCAGGCTGGCGGCAGGAAGTGGCATGGCAAGCAAACATGGAATAGGAGTGGGCGGCGGAGTAATAGATGTGGATCACACTGGTGAGATTCAACTAATAGTACGAAACCATGGGAATACCAATTACAGATGCAAGGCAGGCGATCGTATCACACAACTAATCGTGGAAAAAAGTAGAAACACACGATGCCATGGAAATCGATAATCTGGGGGACATGGGAAGGGGAACTCAAGGATGCCCCTCAAGTGACATCGGTCCCAAACGGCTAATAATGTGTCAAGAACTCAAAGTCAAAATGTGTTTCCTAAACCCAGATCAACAGGATAACTCATATTTTGGCGAAGAAGACAATCTCAGACACAAGAGGCTCCAATGCGAAAACGACTATGCTGTCCAGTGCCATGATTGCAGCAATACAAATGCAACCCATGGAAGACTCGTTCCTGGAAAAAATAATAGCGGCAGGAAAAGAAGAGAACACCTGGACGGCATGAAAAGAGGAGCTAGAACAATTAAAAGAAGAAAAAAAACACTACCAAAGCACTAGAAGCTAGAAGATGGATTGCTCTATAACAAGAATAGACTATTCATTCCATCGAAGAAAGAATTCTGGACGGAAATAGGAAAAGGATGTCACGACTCCAAGGTGGCAGCACAATTCGGAAAAGAAAAAACAATCGAATTGGGTATGAGAAACTCCCACTGGGAAAAACTCACCAAATGGATCAATGTCTATGTCCTATTGTGCCACTAGTGTGAACATAACGAATCTCGACGACACTCGAAATATGGTTTACTCCAACGGCTGGAAGAACCCTACGCGGCAAGGACGTCGACCTCAGTGGATTGTATCACCCAGTTACCCGAGTCCCAGGGACAAACCCAGAGCATGGTAGTGGTGGATGGTTTGACAAAAATGGCCCAGTTTATCGGCTTAGCAAGAAATGCGACCGCAAAGGATGTCACAGATTCCTTCCTGAAGGAAAGTTGGAAACTTGACAGACTCCCCTCCGAAATCATGTCGGACATGGACACAAAGTTTTGGGGCCAATTTTGGGAATCATTGAGCAAAGCATTAGGAATCAAACAGCGAATATCAACGACATATCACCCACAAACGCACACACCAACCTAAAGAACCAAGCAAGTGCCGGAAGATTACCTTCGCAACTTATTCAACTATGACCAAAACGACTGGTATCAGCTGCTACCATTGGCCGAATACACCTACAATAATTCCAAAGCAAGGGCACATGAAGTGACCCCCTCTTTTGCCAACTACAGGTTCCTTCTAGAGACAGAATGGATGAAGGAAAGAGAGGCTCAAAATCCAGGAGCCACAATGTATACGCACTAGATGAAAACAGTGCGGGAGAACCCGAGGACGACTCTGGAGCAAACAAGAGAAGTCATTGAGAAATACAACAAGAGGCGAACGACACCACAGCCCGACATCGAGATAGGTGACCAGGAAATGTTAAACACGAAAAACATTAAGAGGAAACAACCAACAAGGGAGTTCACTGCGCAATTGTACGGCCTTATTAAAATCGTAGAAAATCAAGGGAATAGGGCATTCAAACTTGATATCCGGGCTCGCTGTAACATCGACCCAGTATTTCACGACTCGCTACTCGAACCCTATAAAGTCTCTGACCCACTCAACCGGGAACAAGCCCCACAAGAACCAGAGGATGTCAAAGGTGATCTGGAATGGGAGGTTGAAAGAATTGTTAAAAGTGAGACAATCACCTACAAGAGAAAGGTCAGAAGGGTAAACAAGGAGTTTAAGGAACTCCGATACTTTGTAAAATGGGCAGAATGCTCAGAGGATGAAAATACCAGGGAACCACTGGAGGGGTTGGAAAACGCCAAAGAAGAGGTGGAAAGATTTGATAGGGAAAACCAGGAAATACCTGGGCCGAACTTGGATGAGTAGTATGAGAAAGGTTTCCCACCAGTGGACAAGTAAAGGCTTCTGGGTTTTACCCCTACGATACGGAGCTCATAAAGGATTAAGAATGTATTATAACTAGACAAAAAGTATTCGGGATGAAACTTGAGAGAAGGGAGCTAATGTTAGGCACAGAGCTCACAGGAGGATAAGGGGGTCAAGTTACCCTACCTCCTCACACGAACCGCTAAAAGAGGACTTGGCAACCCCCCCCTCGAGCCCCAACGTTGGGACAATAGGTTACCCTAGGTGGCCTCGGAAGTAGTGTCCCCTGACCAAAGACATGAGTAAAGAAGACCCTACTTGCAACACCCTATACGTCGCGGCCGTCGGTCCGACTGGTTCCTGTTCGCCGGATATATGAGAGGAGACCTCAGAGCATCTGATGCAGGTGAAAGCATCTTGATCGGACAACATCGCACAAAGTTACAACCACTACAGGATTGAGGAGTGGTGAAAAGTGGATACCAACTGATGGGACGTATCCACCTTAGTTAGGCTTCCTCGGTTTGGAAAGACGCCCAGTGACCTGGAGGAATGCACTATGCTCGGAAAGGGAGTGGGGGAACTCCGACTGGTGTTGTTGCCACAAGATCAATAACTATTGTCGTAACCATTGGTTCGATCGATAGGAAGAAGTCGTGAGATGCCGGTTAAGACAATTGAATGCCTCCTGCAGACCAAGTTTAAACGGAGCCAACAATATGAAGACTGGCCATCTTCTATGCCAGTGAATAATGGTGTAACATGCGAAGACATGGAGATTATTCATAAATCTATTTAGCAACGGATACATGTTCGTATAGCCATCTAGGTGGACGGGCACTACACCCTCCCCGTGGGAGAGGCATACGTGGCAATAAGCTGCCCAAAAGAGAGTAGAAAGATAACGGACATTCAGGGTCAAGTCGGGATCCCATTTCAAAGAAGTCGCGCTATCTGCAAGAAAGATACTTAGTTATAGGAGGAGATTATATAGCCTCCAAACACCCAGACGTGGAATATAAATATTGTGGTGTCTTTGTAGCTGTAACCATCATGAAGCAACTGAGAAGAGACCTTAACAATATATACACGTTAAACAATATTTATCGTTTCACCTACTTTATAATTCTACCTTGACCTTTGTCTCCCTAGACGTATTCTCCGAAGTACCAACCAACAGCCTCAGTATGTTCGCTTGTTCTTAGAATATTACTAACCCCATAACAGTCTGCTCCCAACAGGGAGTGTTTCCATTGGCGGAATGTTTCCAAAAGTGCCACTAACTCGTTATAATGAATTTCGTATTTCCGTTCAGCAGGGTTTAGCTTTCGTGAGTGGAACGCAACTGGGTGTAATGGTTTTCCCAAATACTGGGAAAGGATACAGCCTAGTGCAAAGTCGCTAGCGTCCGTTTCAATTACGGTTTGTTCGGTCAGGATAAACATGTGCCAGGATAGGGGCTGAAGTAAATCTTGGGCTGAGTTCCTCAAAGGGTTTGTCCTGTTCTTCGCCCCAAAACCCTAAATGTTTTCCTCCCTTGGTTTTCAACCTGTCGATAATTGGTTTGCAAACTTTGGAGAAGTTTTTCATGAAGCCTCTGTAGATATTTGAAAAACCAATGAAGATTTGTAGGTCCTTTACTGACCCTGGCACTCTCCAATTGAGGATACTCTCAACCTTTTTTTCGCTCATGGTGACTCCGTCTCTTCCCACCATATATCTCACGAATTCGACTGTATCAACATGGTACACGGATTTCTTCACGGATACTGCAAGGTCGTCACCTTCTAGCCTGGTTAATACTTGTTTAACCATGGCCTCGTGTTCTTCTATTCTCTTTGTGTAGATTAGTATATCATCCAAATATACTACACCCCCCGTGATCCAGAAATTCTCGCAGAATACTGTTCATCATGGCTTGGAAGATTGCGGTTGCATTGAACTAACCCAATGGCAGGACTTTGTATTCGTAATGTCCATATCGGGTGTGGAAAGCGGTTTTCCATTCTTCGTTTTTGATTCGAATTAAATGGTGACCGATGTTTTAGTTTAGTTTGGTGAAGATGGTTGCGCCGGCTGCTCTTTCCCTTAGTTTGGTCATGAGCGGTAAAGGGTATTTGTTGAGTATGGGTAACTCATTTAGTTGATGGTAGTCTAGGCACAATCGTAGTCTTCCATCAGGTGTGGGGACAAAAAGGATTGGTGCGCCCGCTCGAGATTTGCTGTGGACTATTTGTCCTTCGGCTAACATCTTGTGAAGATATTTATTTTGTTCTTTTAATTGGTATGCCGACATTGGGTATAAGGGTCCCCAAGGTGGCGTGGCGCCGTCTTTGGGGTCGATCGCATGGTCGAAGGTTCACCTAGAAGGTAGCATTTCAGATTTTTCATTCTGAAACAATTCTTCGTACTGCCAATACCGCTTCGGTAATCCTTCTAGTTGTACCTCCTCTTGTCTTATAAATCCAATTCTCACCATCATTCTGGCTTCTTCATTGAAAGCCACTGTCTAGTCGTATTCAAACATGTCAGCGATGCCTTCATCTGGTACATGTTCTACACATTTGCCATGTTCAAAACACGATTTTGCAACTGTTTCAATATTTGTTATCGGATGTTCTTAGTGCCTTGCACCGAACGGTATGATGATATCCTATTTGGCTGAGTCCGGAATCTCGCAGGGGATGATAGTTGTATGGCCATTTGTACCAATCTCTAGTTGAATCGGATGTGAATACTATTTTCCTCAAGGGGAGGACACTTCGCCATTGAATCCGGTTATTTTAAGGTTGGTCTCTCTTATTTCGTAAGGTACTTTGAGGGTGCGTGCGGGGTTTTAGTTTAGGAGGAATATGTTTGAGCCAGAGTCTAGTAAGACTCTAATTTTGTGCCGTTTGTCCTATATGACAAGGAATCTGTTTCCTTCAGGGGACTCGTAGTGCTGTGGATTTGGTTTGTGTCTTGTTCGCTTGGGGCCTGGTCCTTGTGTCTCATAGACTCGTTGGATTCTGGTAACCTTTAAGGTTTGTTAACGGGCCTTGGCAGTTTCGGCTCTTGAAGCCTCCTGAGAGAAACAGCTTATCCTTGGAACAAATATTTTTGAAAAGGTATAATGACTTGGTGATAGTTGGAAATTCATGAGTAGGATTTTTCCGTGAAGGATAAAGTTGGATGCATCAGAAAAATGTCGGAGCGTGGTCCATGGTGGTCCTGAACACTCCTGGTCCACCATGGGGGGTTGTGGTCCTCGTGGTCCACCTGGTCCTCTCCGATCCATTCTGATCCACACTTTCTGAGATTTTAACGAAAATGTGGACCAAGGGGGATCAGGGTGGACCAGCGGGACCATGGAGACCATAACCCCCCTTGGTGGACCAGGACTGGTTTTACATTTTGCTGATGTGTGTTTGTATATAAGGCAGCCCACTGCTAGCGGTCTTGATTCCCTGCCAAGGGGTTGCCAAATACAAGGGGTAGTTCGTGTGATGATACGTGTTTTGCGGCTCGGATGCGCTGTCCCTGCTGACGCAGTTATCCACACTTATCGGTAGTTATGAGAGCTAGAAGGGCTTATCACGAAATCACGAGCTGGGAGCATTGTTTCAACGACATTTGCAACGAACACCGATGGGAAAAGGTGGAAGCAGGATATTACCCCAGACAAGTAGGAGAGAAATGGGAACTGTCAATGAATGACAGAAGGGGACACAAGAAGAGAAGAGCCGCGAGGATAAGGCTGGGGGGAGAGGGGAGCGGAGAAACCATTCCGCACATGGAAGCTCTGGAAAGGACATTGTCGGATGTCCGAATCGAACTCGATCGAGCTGCCCAAATCATTGTGGCAAGAGACAACGACCTCGAACGACTTGACAAGGAGAAAGAAAAACTCCAACAGGTATATAATCGAGTGAAACAGAGGATGCGCCAAATCGGGGGTACTATTATGGGGGTAGTAATATTCTAAGAACAAGCGAATATACTAGGCCGGATATTTCGTAGTTTCAGAGAATACGTTTAGGGAGAGACAAGTTGGAAGATGGAATAATAGGTAGGTGAAACGATAAATATTTGTTTAACGTGTATATATTGTTGAGGTCTCTTCTCCGTTGCTTGATTGATGGATAGCAGCTACGAAGACACCTCGATATTTATATTCCGCGTCTGGGGGTTCGCGGGCTACATAATCTTTCCCTATAACTAAGTATCTCTCGCCCACCTAGCTCGACTTCTTTGAAGTGGGAGCCCGACTTGACCCTGAACGTCAGTTATCTGTCTACTCTCGTTTGCACAACTTATTGCCAGGTATGCCTCTCTCATGGGGAGGGTGTAGTGCCCGTCCGCCTAGATGGCTATACGAACATGTATCCGTTGCTAAAATAGATTTACGAATATTCTCCATGTGTTCGCATGTCAGACGATTATTCGCTAGGATAGAAGATGGCCAATCCTGATAGTGTGGGCTCCGTTTTGACCTGGTCTGCAGGAGGCATCCCTTGGTCTTATCCGGCATTACACGACTCATTCCTATTGATCGAACCAATGATTGCGACTATAGTTATCGGTCTCGTGCCACCAATCCGTTTGGAAGTTCCCCGACTCCCTTTCCGAGCATAGTGCATTCATACTGGTGACTGGGTCTCTTTCCAGACCAAGGAAGCCTAACTCAGGTAGATACGTCCCGTGAGTTTGTAGCCACTTTTCGATACCCAATCTTGTAGTGGCTGTAACTCTATGGAATGCCGTCCGATTCGGATATCTTCACCTGCATCAGGTGCTTCGAGGTCTCCTCTCATACATCCTGCGAACAGGAACCGGTCGGACGGACAGCCGCGACGTATACGGTGTTGCGAGTTGGGTCTTCTTTACTGATGTCTTTGGTGAGGGGACGCAACCCTCCAGAGGGGGTATGGTGACTTACTGTCCCAACGTCGGGGCCAGAGGGGGGTGTTGCTAAGTATTTTTTAGAGGTTGGTGCGCGAAGGTAGGGTCACTTGACCCCCGTATCCTTGTGGGAGCTCCGTGCCTAACAGATGCTCCCTCCTCTTAAGTTTCTTCCCGAATACTTTTTGTCTAATTATAATACATTCTTTGTCCTTTATAAGCTCCGTATCGTAGGGGTAAAAACCAGAAGTGTTTGCTTGTCCACTTGTGGAAAACCTTTCTCATACTACGCAACCAAGTTCGGCCCCGGCATCTCGGGGTTTTCCATATGAAAATTTTCCACGTCTTCCCTAGTGTTTCCCAACCCCTCCGGTGGTTCCCAGGTATTCTCACCCTCTGAGCATCCTGCCCATTTCACAAAGTATCGGAGTTCCTTGAACTCCTTGTTTACCCTTCTGACCTTTCTCGTGTAGGTGAATATCTCACTTCTGACGATTTTTTCAACTTCCCATTCCAGATCACTTTGGACGTCCTCTGGTTGTTGCAGGGGTTGTTCTTGGTTGGGTCGGTCAGAGACTTTATAGGGTTCGAGTTGCGAAATGTGAAATACTGGGTGGATTTTCCAGCGAGCCGGGATATCAACTTTGAACGCCCGATTCCCTTTATTCTCTATGACTTTAAAAAGGCCGTACAATCGCTGGGAGAACTTCCATGTCGGTCGTTTGCTTTGATTGTTTTTGGCATTCAACATTATAAAGTCACCTGTTTCGATATCGGGTTGTGGCGTTGCTTTCCGGTCGTAGTATTTCTTCATGGCTTCTCTTGTCTGCTCGAGGGTTGTTCTTGCGTTTTCCTACACTGTTTTGATCCAGTGCGTATACATGGTGGCTCCTGGGTTTTGAGTCTCTCTCTCCTTTATCCACTCGGTTTGTGGATGGAAGCCGTAGTTGGCGACAAGGGGTTAATTTATGTGGGCTTGCTTTCGAATTATTCTAGGCGTATTCGGCCAACGGTACCATCTGCTGCCAGTCGTTTTAGTCATAGTTGACGAAGTTCCGAAGGTAACATTCCAGCACGTGGTTGATTCTTTCGGTTTGTCCGGCTGTCTGTGGGTGATATGCCGTTGACATTCGCCGCATAATTACTAATGCTTTGCACAATCATTCCCAAAATTCACCCACAAGTTTTGCGTCCATATCCTAGACGATTTCGGAGAGGAGTCCGTCAAGTTTCCAAACTTCCTTAAGGAAGGTGTCAGCCACATCCTTTGCCGTCGCGTTTGTTCCTAAGCCGATAAGGTGTGCTATTTTTGTAAAACGATCTACCACTACCATGATCTGGGTTTGTCCTTGGAACTAGGGTAACTGGGTAATGAAATCCACCGCGATGGACGTCCATGCTGCATATAGTACTTCTAATGGTTGGAGGAACCCATATTTCGCGTGTGGTAGAGATTTTTTATGTTGGCATTGATCGCACGATGTTATGGGGGTAGTAATATTCTAAGAACTGGCGAATATCCTAAGCCCGATAGTTGGTAGTTCGGAGAATACGTCGAGGGAGACGAAAACTCAAAATGGAAGAATAGTGGTTGTGACGATAAATGTGTTTAATGTGTATATATTGTTAAGGTCTCTTCTCCGTTGCTTAATGATGGATAGCAGCTACGAAGACACCTCGATATTTATATTCCGCGTCTGGGTGTTCGCGGGCTACATAATCTTTTCCTATAAGTAAGTATCTTTTCCCCACCTAGCTCGACTTCTTTGAAGTGGGAGCCCGACTTGACCCTGAACGTCCGTTATCTTTCGACTCTCGTTTGCGCAACTTATTGCCACGTATGCCTCTCTCATGGAGAGGGTGTAGTGCACCTCCGCCTAGATGGCTATACGAACATGTATCCGTTGCTTGAATAGATTTACGAATAATCTCCATGTGTTCGCATGTCAGACAATTATTCGCAAGGATAGAAGATGGCCAATCCTCATATTGTTGGCTCCGTTTTGACCTGGTATACAGGAGGCATTCCTTTAGTCTTATCCGGCATTACACGACTTTTTCCTATCGATCGAACCAATGGTTGCGACTATAGTTATCGGTCTTGTGCCAACAATCCCTTTGGGAGTTCCCCGACTCCGTTTCCGAGCATAGTGCATTCCTACTGGTTGCAGGGCGTCTTTCCAGACCAGCGAAGCCTAACTAAGGTAGATACGTCCTGTGAGTTTGTAGCCACCTTTCGATACCCAAGCTTGTAGTGGTTGTAACTCTATGCGATGTCGTCCGATCCGGATGCTTTCACTTGCATCAGGTGCTCTGAGGTCTCCTCGCATATATCCTAAGAACAGGAATTGGTTGGATGGATGGCCGCGACGTATAGGGTGTTGCAAGCAGGATCTGCTTTACTGATGTCTTTGGTGAGGGGACGCAACTTTCCAGGCGGCGTATGGTGTCCTACTGTCCCAACGTCGGGGCCGGAGGGGGGTGTTGCTAACTCTTTTTCAGAGGTTCGTGCGCAAAGGTAGGGTAACTTGACCCCCTTATCCTTCTGGGAGCTGTGTGCCTAACACGAGCTCCCTCTTCTTAAGTTTCGTCCCGAATACCTTTTGTCTAACTATAATACATTTCTTTTTCCTTTATAAGCTCAGTATGGTAGGGGTAAAAACCAGAAGCGTTTGCTTGTCCACTTGTGGAAAACCTTTCTCATACTACTCCTCCAAGTTCGGCCCCGGCATCTCCGGGTTTTCCCTATGAAATTTTTCCACCTCTTCCCTGGCGTTTTCCAACCCCTCCGGTGATTCCCAGGTATTCTCATCCTCTGCGCATCCTGCCCATTTTACAAAGTATCGGAGTTCCTTGAACTCCTTGTTTACCCTTCTGACCTTTCTCCTGTAGGTGATTATCTCACTTTTAACGATTCTTTCAACTTCGCATTCCAGGTCGCCTTCGACATCCTCAGGTTCTCGTGGGGGTTGTTCCCGGTTGGGTCGATCAGAGACTTTATATGGTTCGAGTAGTGAGACATGAAATACTGGGTGGATTTCCCAACGAGCTGGGAGATCAAGTTTGAACGCCCGATTCCCTCTTTTGTCTAAGACATTAACAGGGCCGTACGCTCGTTGGGTGAACTTCCTTGTCGGTCGTTTGCTTTTTATGTTTTTCGCGTTCAACATTACAAAGTCACCTGTTTCGATTGCGGGTTGGGGCGTTCCTTCTCGGTCGTAGTATTTCTTCATGGCTTCTCTTGTTTGCTCGAAGGTTGTTCTTGCGTTTTCCTGCACTGTTTTCATCCAGTGCGTATACATTGTGGCTCCTGGGTTTTGAGCGTCTCTTTCCTTCATCCACTGGGTTTGTGGGTGGAACCCGTAGTTTGCGAAAAAAGGGGTTAATTTATGCGTGCTTGCTTTCAAATTATTGTAGGCGTATTCGGCCAACGGTAGCATCTGATACCAGTCATTTTGGTCATAGTTGACGAAGTTCCGTAGGTATTCTTCCAGCACTTGGTTGGTTCTTTCGGTTTGTCCGTCTGTCTGCGGGTGATATGCCGTTGACATTGGACGCTTAATTCCTAATGCTTTGCACAATCATTCCCAAAAGTTGGCCCGAGAACTTTGCGTCCATGTCCGAGACGATTTCGGAGGGGAGCCTGTGAAGTTTCCAAACTTCCTTAAGGAAGGTATCCGTGACGTCCTTTGCGGTCGCGGTTGTCGCTAAGCTGATAAAGTGTGCCATTTTTGTAAAACGGTCCACTACTCCCATGATTTGGGTTTGTCCTTGGGACTCGGGTAGCTGCGTAATGAAATGTACTGAGACGGAGGTCCATGCTGCATAGGGTACTTCTAAAGGTTGAAGTAACCCATACTTCGCGTGTCGTCGAGATTTGTTATGTTGACATTCGTCGCACGACCGGACATACTCATTGATCCATTCGCTGAGTTTTTCCCAGTGGAAGTTTCTCGTGACTAGCTCAATCTTTTTTTCTTTTCCGAAGTGTCCGGCTACCTTCGAGTCGTGACATCCCTTTGCAATCTCGGTTAAGATTGCCTTGTTCGACGGGATGAACAGTCTATTTTTGTAGTAGAGTAGTCCATCTTCCAGTTCCCAGTGCTTTGGTAGTGCTTCCCGTTGTTCCTTTAACCGGTTTAACTCCCCCTTCCGTGCCATCCAAGTGTCCTCCTCCTTTCCTGCCGTTCTTATTTTGTCCAGGAATGAGTCGTCCATGGTTTGAATTTGTAGTGCTGCAATCATGGCACTGGAGAGCATCGTTATTTCGTTTCTTAGGCTGCTGTGTCTGTGAATGTCTTCTTCGTCAAAATATGAGTTGTCGTGTGGGTCTGGGTTTAGGAAACACATCTTGACTTTGAGTTCTTCGCAAGCAATTAGCCGTTTGGGGCCAAGGTCACTAGAGCCAAATCCCTGAGTTCCCCTTCCCGTATCATCCAGACTATCGATCTCCATGGCATCGTGTGTTTGTATTTTTTCCACGATTAGCTGTGCGATTCGATCGCCTGCTTTGAATTCATAACTGGTGCCCCCATGGTTCCGGAGTATTACTTTTATTTCTCCGGTGTAATCCGCATCTATAACTCCCCCGCCTACCGCTATTCCATGTTTGCTTGCAATGCCACTTCTTGCTGCCAGCCTGCCGTATGTCCCTCTGGGTAGTCCTATTGCGATTCCGGTGTCCACTAACATCTGTCTTTGGGCTGGTATGGTGCTATCTTTTAGGGCGTAGATGTCATGTCCTGCTGCCATCCTGGAACCTTTGGTTGGGACTATTGAATTTTGTTGCAGTTTTTTTATTCTGAGCCGGTTTGTTATCCGCTGTTTTCCTTCCACAAGGCTGACTTGGATTCTGTCCTTTCTGTGGCAAAGTGAAACTTCAAAATGGTCCGGTTTCAAAATCGTCTGTTCGCGATGCGTAGCTCCCTCTTCAAGGCGGTACTCCGCCCGCCGGCTTAATACATCCGGTTTTCCGCCTCTACTTCCGGGGCGGTATACGATTTTGAAATTGAAGTTGGCTAGCCATTGAGCCCCTCGGATTTGTCGGGGGTTCCAAACCTTTGTCGTGAGGAAGTATTGCAGGTTCTGGTGGTCGGTATATACCGTCACTGGTTCGTCTGTTCCCAACAAGTAGTGTTTCCAGTCACAGAAGGCTTCTAGGATTGCCAGTAAATCTTTGTCATGGATTTCGTAATTTCGTTCGGCATCGTTCAGCTTTCGTGAGTGGACAGCGACTGGGTGTAATCATTTTCCCAAGTATTGGGAAAGGATACAGCCTAGTGCAAAGTCGCTAGCATCTGTCTCGATCACAGTTTTTCGGTCCGGGTAGAAGTGTGCTAGGATAGGAGCTGAGGTAAATCTTCGCTTAAGTTCCTCAAAGGCTTTGTTTTGTTCTTCTCCCCAAAACCATAAATGTTTTCCTCCTTTTGTTTTCAACGTGTCGGTAATCGGTTTGCAGACTTTGGAGAAGTTTTCGATGAAGCGTCGGTAATAATTTGCAAAACGAATGAAGATTTGTACGTCTTTTACCGACCGTGGGGCTCTCCAATTGAGGATACTTGCAACCTTTTTTCGCTCATAGTGACGCCAGCTTTTCCCACAATGTATCCGAGGAATTCTACTGTATGGACATGGAACACAGATTTCTTTAAGGATATTGCGAGGTCATGGCGTTCTAGCCGCGCTAGTACTTGTTTGTCCAAAGCCTCATGTTCTTCCATTGTCTTTGAGTAAATTAGGATATCATTCAGATAGACAACGACCCCGTGATCCAAGAATTCTCGTAGGATGGTATTCATCATGGCCTGGAAAGTGGCTGGTGCGTTGACCAATCCAAATGGCATTACTTTATATTCGTAATGTCCATATCGGGTACGGAAAGCGGTTTTTCAGTTATCTCCCTTTTTGATCCTAATTAAATGGTAGCCGTCTTTAAGGTCTAGTTTGGTGAAAATGGTCGCACCGGCTACTCGTTCCCTTAGTTCGGTCATGTGCGGTAAAGGGTATTTGTTAAGTATGGTTAATTTGTTTAGTTGACGGTAGTCTACGCATAGTCATAGTCTTCCGTCAGGCTTGGGGACAAAAAGGATTGGTGCTCCCGCCGGAGATTTACTATGAACTATTTTCCCTTCGGCTCACATTTTGTGAAGGTATTTGTTTAGTTCCTCAAATTGGTAAGCTGACATGGGGTATATAGGTCCCAAGGGTGGAGTGGCCCCGTCCTTAAGCTCGATCGCATGGTCGAAGGTTCGCCTAGGAGCCAGCATTTCTGCTTTCTTGTTTTCAAACAATTCCTTGGATTGCCAATATGGCTTTGGTAAACCCGCTAGTTGTACCTCCTCATGCCTCGTGGATCCGATCCTCCCTATCATTCTTGCCTCTTCATCAAAAGCCACCGTCTCATCCCATTCAAACATGTCAGCGATGCCTTCG
>Ga0307507_10005179_pt1 | contig 21802 bp, 24 predicted proteins | sample 7_EM_MG_FD_207223 | JGI IMG/M metagenome (GOLD analysis project Ga0307507, IMG submission 207223) | Populus trichocarpa ectomycorrhiza microbial communities from riparian zone in the Pacific Northwest, United States - 7_EM | ecosystem: Host-associated > Plants > Roots > Unclassified | place... | reverse complement strand
ACCTTGATATCAGCCACGGCCCTGGAAATCTTCCTCGTTACAAAGGTTCGTCCTCGACGTGGACTCTCGTGGTTGAATAAAATCCCATTGCACGCATACATCCCGTACGCCTCGCGATAGTTCACAACAATCCAGTATGCATACAACTTGGCGCACCCGTATGGGGAACGCGGATAGAATGGCGTCGTCTCGCTCTGGGGCGTTTCCACTACCTTTCCGTATAATTCGGACGTCGAAGCTTGATAGAACTTGACATGCTTTTCGAGTCCACAGGTACGGATAGCGTCAAGTAGACGGAGAGTGCCCAGGCCATCAACGTCACCTGTATATTCTGCCATTTCGAAGGAGACTTTTACATGGGATTGGGCACCCAGATTGTAGACTTCCGTAGGTTTGACTTGGGCAATGATGTAGACCAGGTTAGTGCTATCAGACAGATCACCATAGTGGAGCTTGAATTTTGTAGGCCCTAGAGAAACTTTAGTGATCAAATTATGGATTAAAAAGTTGGATGATAAGCACGCTCATGCTGATCTTCGTAAAGATGGTGCAAACGCCCAGTATTGAAGCTCGAAGAACGACGGATAATGCCATTGACCTCATAGCCCTTCTCCAAAAGCAACTCAGTCCTGATTGCAAGTTAAGAACACTGATGAAAATGAGAGGGAACAGCCGGCCTACAGATAAGAACCATCCTGACCAGTGATGCCTATTTACCTCGTTCATGCAAGTTTAATTTGGAGCATAAACGACACGAACCTGTAATGAGTGCTACTTTTCGCTTTTGATACTCCTCAACTGTTGGAAGAGTGATGCCGATGATGGGATTAACATTCATTGTGATGAGGGTTCTACAAAAGTCGTTCCACAAGAAGTTGACATTTATTTGTACAAACACGTTGTATGAATTGGATGATATTCAAATTGTCCACACGACTTGGAGAAGATCACGTATGCAATCTTAGGATTCTGAAGCAACTGGATTAGCGAATAGTCCAGTATAAATTGGGTGAATTGCAAGATAATTTTATGATTTTTATAAGTAAATTTGCAGCGAAGCTTACTGTCAATTATATCACGAAATTTGTTTGGCACACGTCGGATTTCTCCAACGTGGCGGCATAGAGCAAGCGGGTTGTAGACCCGATTGTCGCTTCAGGACTTTTGGTACCGTGATGCCTTTAAATTCCATGTCAACACCAATGCGCAATTTTCGATTTCGTGGATCCATAGTGGCGAGAAGGCCTCGGTGTTCCGACAAGCATGCCTCGCTCTCCAACCCCTCTGAAGGCCGTCGTTTGCGGAACCACCTTGGAGAGATGTACTTGGTGGGCAGAGACGTGAGGAGCAAAGAAGGAACTTATTCGCCATATAGTTGGTACTTTGCCGACTCCGTTCCTGACGTTCAATTCGTGACGGCAAATCAAGGACAAGGATGTCGCCGCTGTTGTGTCAATTCCGAAACCAAACGAGGAGCGCTTGGCAACTGCAACCCAAAGTCCAAGGTCTGTAGAAGGAACACGGATATGTGCCTGAGGCAGTACTTCCCTGGCCGAATGAAACTTCAGTTCGACATTTGCTTCTAATGGCTTCAGATTTTCCAAGCAGAATATTGAGCCTCCACAAAAGTTGCAGATAGCTTTCCAATCGGAGTTAGAATAGAATGTATGTGGTACTGTGATTTGAATGCTTACCTCTCGGCGTCTAATCCGCAAAGCGACCGTGAATGATAACTGATATGATGTCACAAAAAGCTCAAATCAATGTACGAAGCTTACCATTTTTTTCGACCATCACTCTTTACCGTCTCAGCTTCCTTTCTTGTATATTTTGGAAGGCACTGGCAGGAAGTGGTCTGATGACAGCAACGGGTAGACAATAGAATAAATAAGAACTACACCCACACGCCAATTGCAAGGTGATTGTCGACAATGACCTTAAAGGGATCCGCATAACAAAGCAGTACAGCAGTCAGCCTAAACGACTGACGAGTGTTTGTTTCGTGGTATATTGAAGTGCTTGAGACCTCAAACATTCGAAGTCAACCGCCATGTGTCCATTTGCGCAGATGTACACCTACATCTGAAAGCACCCCAGATTCGGTGTGTAAACGTGTTAGATTTAAAATTCAAGTTCATTGACCCTACCCGCTGTCCTGACGGTGGGGAAGTAACAGGAGTGAGTCCGTGTGACAGTTAGATGATTGGCGTACGCAGACAATATTGCAAGGTCGTTCAATATTTGTCGACGAATGAAAACGTGTATGTACTTTGGGAAGTATTGATAAACTTGCACAGCAATAACCATCCGAGCTCACCGTAATGTGTATCAAAGTGTTGAGATGATTCGATTTACACATTTTAGGGCCCTAGGGGGCCAGTGACATTGTCAAAGGGGTAATTGAATTGCGAATTTGAAGCTTTATTGGGGAAAGCATGTTCTCTACAACTTTATCGGTCAAATGTTCAAACATGGGAAGCCAAACTAATTGCGGTTGCGAGTTAAGAAGGCGGCTGAACAAACAACGTCAAATTGTTTGCAGACATCTAGTGCCATTAGGATGATGGAAGAAACTCTTGTGATACTGTCCTCCTCCAAGGTCTTTCAAGGGGTGCTAACAAAGTACAAATTCAAAGTAGGTGAATTTCAAGATTTCAATACTTGTCCTCAATACTTGCAGTCCCAAGCCCTCGGGGGTCTAGAAACTCAATTTAATCTCTTCCTCCCGCAAATCGGTCTTGAAAAGGCACCCATTTTGGTGTACCTTGCGGGATTGACATGCACCGAAGATAATGGGTGAAACGACATTGTGCGGTTGGAGACATTTGGCTGATTAGAAATTGTTTGAATTCCAGAGCCCAGAAAGGTGGTTTCCTTGAGCCCGCTTCCACCGAAGGCATAGCAATTCTATTCCCCGACACGTCGCCACGTGGCGCTGGAATAGAAGGTGAACAAGACGATTGGGACTTCGGTACGGGAGCGGGCTTTTACTTGGATGCAACAAATGCAGCATACGCGAAACACTATAACATGGCTACGTTCATCACAAAAGAGCTTCCTCTGGTCATTGAAGCTGCTGGATTGCCCATAGTGCGTGGCCTTACCATATAAACGATTTTTGAACTTAAGCGAAGCCACAACAAGGACTTCAATCGGCAAGCAATTTTTGGGCATAGTATGGGTGGCCATGGTGCCCTTACTCTATATCTCGCTTCACAAACGAAGCAGTATAGATCGGCATCAGCCTTTGCACCCATAGTAAACCCCACAAAATGTCCTTGGGGGGAAAAGGCTTTCAATGGGTATCTTCAAGGCGGTGTTCAAGAGGCAAATGATAGATATGATGCCACAAACCTCGTAGCAAAAGCGCTCGACCCCGTTCATGTCTTGATTGATTATGTGAGTAATGGTCTAATAAATAAAAGAGACAGTTGGACGACACCTCTGAGCAGGGATCCAGTGATAAATTTCTAGAACAAGGACAACTACTACCAGAAAACTTTCTGAAAGCCGCTCGTGCTGCTGGATATGATGAGACTCAAGTCAAAGTCAGGAGACAAGAAGGTTATGATCACAGTTACTACTTCGTACGTAGGATTGCTTCAAATTCACGCTTTATTTGACATTAAACTCTCGTCAAGATTTCCACCTTTGCTGCGGATCATATACGATGTATGTGTTCCCGCATCAAGTGATCATTGTACCTTACTGACCTTTACAAGTCCACGCTGGTTTCCTTAAGGGCTGATTTCTGGGACGAGATTTTGTATTAACATATCAAAGGTGTAAAGTACTATGATTATCAATTATCAAGAGAAATGACTCGATTGCGATACACGGCTTTTAGGTCACTTATTTCGCACTGGATCCAGTTGCTTTCCAGAGCCAAGAAAACAGTCGCCCGTTCCCGAGAATCACGAATTAGCAGCGAAGCAACCAGATCTCTCGCTAAACGGTAGTGGACTCCGTTAGAAAGAACATACATGAGCAATGGAGACCAGACCGTCAGATAGATCCATCCAGGGATCCTGGAAGTAGTCTACTTCCCCACATATAATCCTCTCTTTGAGCCTCGTATTCACTGAAGACCTGTTGACAGAAACTTGCTGCGGATATTTTCTCGGATCCTCGTCGGTGTAGATAGTGACCCATTTTGATAACGGTCGACGTTCATAATCGAATGGGTGGGAACCTCTGCCAATCATGTCATTAGAAGCATGTGGATGTTACAGGTGTCCACGACGTACGCCAACATGATGTAGAGAATGACTCCAGCGCTCCAGCAATCGGACGGCATCCTGAGACGATGAGAAGATGTTAGAAAAAGAAAAAGGTATCGCACCCGACGTAGCCAAGATCTTTGTTATCTAGTGCGAGAATACCTTCAGGTGGGAGATATGAAACGGTACCGCACACATTGAAGGTTTTCTCGCAAGAGTTTGGACGGGCCAGACCGAAATCTGCAATCAGAATTCGTGGATATGGTCCTGCACAGTGCAAAAGAATATTTTCAGGCTATAAAACAGGAGTGAGAATAAGGCAAACAACGACGACAGGGATTTCAAAATTTACCTTGAGGTCTAAGGGCATGTCACCAATCGTCATCAGAAATGCAGTTGCAGCGGCGTCCCTTACCTCGATGAGAAATCATCTTCTCATGAAGGTATCTCAGGCCCTCGAGTAACTGATACATAATGTACTTGGCTTCAGCCTCGCAGATTCTGCTGCCAGACCCTACGGAATGACTGATATATGTGAATAAATCGCCACCCGTGCAAAGCTGCAGGAAGATATGGCTTAAATTTAAAAATCATTGTTAAACAATGAATTGAGAAGATTGCGAGCAAACCAACATAAACCTCTCGTTTTCTTCAGTGTCGTATATCTCATTGATATTCGGCTTAAACGAGAAATTAAGTCTCTCTGAGAGCAGATTTCCGAGCTACTCACATGCTTCAGCGTCATGAGGATTCTGACTTCCTTCATGACCTGTCTAACCTCAAATTCTCGCCTGACCCGTATACTCTTGCAAGCAACCTGCCGGTGACGAGCGGGATCAATTGCGAGATGAACAGTTGCAAATGATCCCGCTCCCAAGCATTGAGAAGTTACGACGTAGTGGCCGATCCGCTACAAAATATTTTAGCAAATAAGTTTCAGAGTTGGACACACACCTTTTGTGCAGGTTGCAGTGGTGGGGTTGGGTCAAATGGCGACCTTTTTTCTGAGAAAGTCTCCCACAAATGGAAGCAGGTGAAGACTGTGACCAACACAAATATTCAACATCGCGATATTCAACGAATCGGTATTCACCTGAGGAGTTGGGTAGCTGAATAACATCACCGTCCATTAGGATGATTGCTGCCTTTTTGATCGGGTCGCCATTGAGAGTAATACCATTTCGTGATACATCCTATTTGTATTTGGTGCGTGGCTGATAGAGGTCCAGAGTTACGTTACCTGACAGGAGATAATAATCCCGCCACTAGGCGATGGAACTCTGGCATGATCGTGAGCATCAGTTAACTCCGAATCACTGACATGAGATCAAGCGTACGCATATACTTTGCAATGAACACCGGATATAAGGTTGTCATTTACGACATAAGAGCTGATAAACAGGTTATCCAGTTCCAACATAATAACGGGTTTCAATTCTTACCATATCTCAGGGTTTCTCCCAATTATTACAGGCTCGGAGAAAGACAACAAGATGGCTGAAGTTGTATAACCGGAATGATTTCATTGCGATTGCTTTTGCTCTTACCTTCCTTTTGTCCATTTCGCGTGGTAACGAGTTTTGCACATATATTTGGCTTCTTTGAGGACCCCGTCGACGATGCTGAACTTGAACTTGCTTCTGTTCCTTGATCAGGGCATGCTACAGTCGCGAATCAGGAAGAATGTGTCATGAACGGTCTCCATCCTTACAGGAGGGGTGAAAATTTGGCATATATGCGCTATTTCAAATCGTCACTCTGACCTAAGAGGAGAAGAACCAGAATGTAGTGAGATCAAGCGACTGTATATAACTATTTACAATCAATCAATATCTTACGGCAAGGCAGACGAATGAGGCAACTTTCTACATTACAGGAAACAAGACCGTTTATTGTAACGGAGATCATATATCATAACCTCTGCCACTCCTCTGCTTTAAGCGTTTCATTTTTTTGTGTTTCTTATCCTTGTCCAAATTTTCTTGAAGGCCGAGGAGTCGTGCCTGGCGTGGATCAATAGCAGACCCGTCAGCAGCAACAGTATTTTGGTGGGGATAAAGCATCGACCTCGAAAACTCTTTGCCGCTCTGCGAAACCAAAGGGCGGGAGAGGCGAGACATGTCCGAGTCAAAAAAGGAATCGTCAATCGCAGTCTTGTTGGCGTGCAGATTTGGAATTGGTACGAAAGTATCGGAATTTTTCCCAACTCTCGTCACTGGTGCACGTTTTTTCCCTGTCAATCGCAGCGCAGCATTCTCATGTGTGGGTCTGTTAAACTCAGTCTCTGGCACACCAGGAGGAGGGTGGCAGTAAAGCAACTTCCCATCGACATAGTCCTTAAGAATGTACCGCGCAGCGCGGGCTCCGTCAGGGTTCCCTTGACCAGATCGCATAAAACCGCGAGCAACTACGGGAAGCTCAACGTATTGATTCTTGTGATGAAAGACGACTTACTTGCATAAGCAACAAGAAGGCTCTCCGAAGTGACAGTATCGTCTCCTCCATCCTCGATGCCAATAGTTCTGATGGTCAATCCATATGTTGCTTCCAATATCTCCTTAGGGAGGCGATTTGCGATTAGCGTGACTGGACTAGCATAATCGCGTAGCTGATCGATGGGTAATACGCCGTCGCAAACAAGGTCTGCCTTTGTAGATGCGAACTGAGGAAACACGAGCCCAGGACAGTCGCACAGCATGATGGAGTCCGAAAGGTCTATCGTTTGAAAGTGTTTTGTCTTTCCGGGTGTCGACGACACGCTAACTTTTTTCTCCCCAAGAAGGGAATTTATCGTGCTCGATTTCCCAACGTTGGGATAGCCAACCAAACCAACGATGACCTTTGAAGGTGCATTTCCTGACGAATCAAGGAACTCTTCGATAGACTGAGCAATGGATTTAAAAGTGAAGTGGATAGATACCTGAAAGGTCTGGAGCTTTTTCGACGAACATCAGCTCCAGTTCAGCCGCAGACAGGATTTTGCTTCGAGGATCTTGGTTGCCATCGTCGCTTTCGTTTGCAGAATAATACTCTCCGTCACTTTCATCATCAAGTTCCGGGGTAACCTGAGCCTTCACACCAGCTACGGTTCCAAGCTGAACGTCTTGGATGGTTGGAATGTTGGTAGCCGAATAAAATACATACTGAATCCCTTCAGCATCAAAATAGTCCGCCCAATTAATTCTCCAATCGGGTATAAGGATTCAACCAAACTGCAGATGAATGGAGTGCATACCTCTGCTCTAGGGTTAATAGATCGGCCTTGTTGATGAGAAGCATGCTGCTTCTCTTGCCCTTGCCTGTTCCCTCTTCTCCTTCTGTACCTTCGATTTCGGAAACGTAAGTCTCTAGGTCTTCGCATCGGAAGCGCAAGGGATTACGAGCGTCGACAATTTGCACTACGATGTGTGATCGCTCCAAGACGCGCCAGAGCTGCCTCCAGACTTCTAGATTTCTTTCAAATGGGGTAAGAAGGAATTTGTCTTGATCCTGTAACCTTTGTATATTCAGGGTTGGTGGTGCTTCTGTCTAGAAGGTAGACATACTCTGCGAGTCCTCGCCTCCAATCAAGAAACGCAACTTTTTCCTTCCGATCCAACTCGGCAGGAGAAATGGTCCTCGTCCAGGGGGGTCGCCTAGGAACCCTCAATCGCTGCTTGTTTGCCAGCTGAGTCAGGAGCGTGTTCTTCTCTTCTGAGACTGAGTTTTGCAAGGCAGCGGTAGTCTGAGGCAGGACTTTGATATTTCTTTTTTCTTCCTCATCGTGTCAAATAGGCCCTCAACCATTCGATTCAAACGCACCTGCAGTAAAGTCAGTCCCAGCAAGCTGAGCGGTATGCAAAAATTCATCCAAGTCCCGTTCTTGAGTGACCGAAATCAAGCGCTTTGAAGAATCTGGTTCCACAGCAAACTAAGTTCAGGTATCAAACTGATATCGAAGCAGATAATTCGCCCTCCACGAACCAACCCAGATTCTTGCACTTGTTTGGCATCTTTTATTTTCTTGTTAATGATCGCTCGTCCTAAACCACTAGGATTGTGGATACGACCTTTAGGAGCCTAAAATGAGGTCAAAAACTGTTTAGCAATTAGGTTGGTAGGGATGGCCACCATCAAGGAATCGGGAAATAAGGGAGTCGAGATTGGGGAACAGAATTTTAGAGATCAGCTTGGTCACGAGTCACTCTCTCATGATGATCCCTCCTGCGTCTCAAGCTGTCCGCTCGCTCTATAGGTCGTACATACGGCAAATTAGGATTCTACCGCACTCCTACTTGCGGTGTGTGTTATACTTTAGGTGATCTGTTCTGGGTTGAGAGGCAATGCAGACAGTTTTTTGCGTTGAGGGCGAAGGATGACGTCGAGAAGGTGTTGTCTTTCAAAGCGCCAAGTTTGCGCACAAGAAACATGAAGACAATTTCGAAGGTTTATAAACAAGATATTTTGCGTTTACAGCTTGAAACCCGTTTCCCAGGTTATAAAAAGAATTCGAAAAGCAAATCAAGGTGATATCGAATCCTTTCAACACCTCCTGGGCCTCGCATACGGAAGGAAAGGAAAGCTGAAATGGGAGCTATTGGAGGTGTGGGATTACTTCCTTGTTTTTTTTTGTATGCTGACTGAATTCCGTGAAGCCCTTCATGTACTCAAAGGGTCCTTCGCCAGACAAAATCATCCCGGGGAAAGAATCCTCACGCCCTCCCATCTTTTCACCTGAATTGTCCGCTCTCTTAACTAGTCCCCATTCGAGAACCACCAAACCCTTAAACAAGAGCGAAATAATCACGCCACGGAACTTGCCAACTCGTGCCAATCCTTTATCAGACGACGCGCGGTTATATGGACCGCTGAGCAAGCGGCGCCAAGTTAATATTCGATGGCGCCAATTTAAAGCGGAAACGAAAAAGCTGTTTCCACCTCTTGGTGCTCATGTTACAGATGCTGTAATCAAAGACGGAAAGTCACAATCTCGGGTCTTACATGGCAAGCTGGAGCATTTGGAGAATGTGGAAGGTGCGGTGGGGGAGCTATGCCGAGGGCCAACAAAAACGCGGAGAGAACGGAACGACAATATAAACGAGTCTCCAGCACCATTGATTTACAGGCATCCATCAAGATGGGTTCGACGACGATACAGATGGTTACTATCACGATCGCCGCGGCTTGTCTATCGGTCGGACAATTTCGTCAGCGTTCAAATGTCTCCTCGGTCCTTCTCACCTTACCAAAAATCAGCTGTTTATTTGCCAGAGGTTGATCGGACAACAGAGACTTGGTTTCGAAAACCCATCGTAACAAAATGTCATAATTCAGACTAGTCGGAATATGCATGCTTCAATTTTCATTCATGCGTTCCATGTCCAGGCATTGTAGGTCCAGCAGATACATACTATAATTACGATCAACTTCTTCTCCTTGGTCAGTATTGCACTGGAGGTTAAGCATGGTCTCGTAGTCTCCAAATGTGAAAGTTTGTTTTTGACGGATTCTGTCTAGCATTTCCTGCAAAAGTTGTTAACGGCAAAAAAGGAAAGTAGGTTACTTTGGAATACCTGGGGTGTCAAGAAGAATAATGAAAAATATTCTTTCGCATGATCAAATTCCGATTCTTGTACATCATCGGTTAATGTCTTTACAACCTGTTGGAGGGCAAGGATGTTTCTTAAAACTTTCTTGATTCCGAAAGCTGTTGGACGCCGTAAATGCTTTGCATTAGCTATTAGCATCTGCTCCATGAGATAACCAAGGCCAGCGAAGACATATCTAGGAAGACAATACTCGAATGAGCTCGATTGATGGTAGGAACTGAACACACTTTCTCTCTTTCGTAGGAAGATGAATAGACATGAACTCGTCACATTGCACAAGTTCAGCGTTCAGATCGACAATATAAGGATCAGGCTCAGTGGTTTCATAATGCGAGTTGTAGGTGCCCTGAATTGACAGGTTAATTGCATCAGCGAAAAAAGGGTGGAACTCACATGGAGCATTGAAGAGTCAAGGTAATAGATCGTTCGGCAACGGAGGTCGAGCCTTATGGTATCTAAAATTACGGTGGAGAGTTGTTCATAAGTCTTCAAAAGTGCCTGGAATCGTCTACATTTGATAACATCAGATGTGGGGAGGTGAACGATGAAGGAGTACTCACAGGTTCATCTCTCGTGATAGAGGGAGATTTAGCTGGTCAGAAATTGGCTGTGGAATCAATGGCAGGATTGCTGGCGTAACAACCGTCGAGTCCGCAGTTGCAGGTGACATCACATCCACGTATTCCTGTGATAGAGATCGTAGTGCACGGAGTTCAGATACGAACCATGACTAAAAGCCGGTGAGAAACATCTCGGCTCCAGGAGGTGAAGCATACCTACCACGCTGCGCTGTAAAGAAGCCAGTGAAGCCAGACCTTTGACAGATACAATGAGATCCCGATTCGTCACTGCGATTCCTTTCATGAATTTTAACTCTAGGTCAGTTTCTTGGCGATATGCTTGTTGCAATTTATGCCTATCAGCAGGCTAAGGTTTGTATTAGATAAGTCAAAACATAGCTGAAATAACTCACGTCTGCGTTCAAAAGTTCATTTAGACTTGTCTGAAGATCAGAGCGTTGAGCCAACTGAGCAGCAAGAGCTATATGTGGTTCTTGAGTAAAACCTGTATCCGGATCGGCTGTAAGGGTATGGAATCGATCGCTGCATTTTTGATAAAACTGAATGACTACGGCGAGTATCAACCGTGAGTAATTCTCGCGATGGAAGGGACTTGTATTTAGCATTGCACATAGTGAATTGATCAGGGCCAATAGATATATGCTCGCCTAGAAGCAGAGATTGACAACTACCAAAGGTGGTTTCAACAGGCAACTTACCTTGACGATTGGTTCAGATGAGAGTTGACGAGATATTGGATCCGGCAGGAAGGCTTCAGGACCTGAAACGGAACATTTATAAAATACTTTGAGCTTAAAGTAGTTCCTCACCTGTGACTGAATGGTGGAATATGTCTAAAACTTTTTCTTCCAGCTGTGGCAGATAGACTTTAAGAACAAAGTCATCAAGAACAGAACTAGACGTCTGAGAAGCCTGTATCTCGGCTGGGAGAATCTCTGTGACGCGATGTAGGAATGAAAGGGTTGGTTGAAATAGGACCGTAACATGAAAGGCGTCTGGACGAATAAGGAGCCGATGGTGTTGATCACCTCCAAGTATTCGTTCGTCTGTGATGCTGCTGACGATTGTTTGGGACGGGTCGCCACCAGCGCCTGGTGCAAGCCCTGGCATAGTGTCTTTTAACGCTCTGGTCAAACCATCTTCGTGTGGTTTGAGGGCCTTGGTTGTTGCCTTCATGTCGGTATCGGCAAAACGAAATACAGGCTGCTTCCAAATAAATGACAAATGTGTCGTAGAAAATGAACATTGCTAACCTTGACCCTTTCGCGATTGAATTTGCCATCACGAAGTATTTCATTGATAGACGAGATAGGATTACGACTTGCTGAAGATCCTTGCTGCTCATCAGTGAGGTAGTCCCGAATCAAGCCTCGAACCTAATACTTATATTAGTCGGGTTGATAGAAACCAGTGTAATTTCTTACCTCCAACTGAAGTTGATCCCAAATTTCTGTTAGTGGAAAGAGGGTACCTGGTTTTGTGATATCCTTGTAGTCACGCCGCTGAATGAGGATGTAGTATCAAGTCAAATAATAAGACAAACGAAGCTCACTGAGCATATTCGATTGGCTACCTCCGTAACCACTCTAAAACCCTGAACGACCGCAATGAGTTTTGAATATAGTGTCCAGAAAAAGTCTCTAAGTATTTCATGATCCACGCGCGTAGCAAGTGATTCAAGCGCGGACAATCGAAGGGTAAAAGACTTCGAGAAAGAATTTTCTATTCCAGCCTTCTGGACTGGAGGTAGAGGACCATCACCAAGCAGGAATACGCCTTCCGAATTTTCGAGTCTCTCGTTCAGGGGAGAAACTGATTTGCACTTAACAAATTCTAGTCGTTCTTCAACTTCGTCCACAGTGGTTTCAAACAGGGTGAAGATTTCTCCGGGAAGGCGTTGAGCAATGGCATCCAGTGCAGTTCCAAGCTTTCCCAGGACAGCAAGAGATTCAAGGAGGGTCTCCATATAGACGAAAGAATCAGCTTCGGGATTCACAGTCGGCGACAACAACGATGTTGCACTGTTTCTAACACCGAAAATCGAGGTACTTGATGATGGGACAATACCCGCAAAGCCACTGTCGTTTACATCATAGGGTGATTCATTTGGTCGCAGGTTCAAGTTGTTTAGGTAGCAAAAGATTCTGCTTTGCTTCGCTGGGGGTGAATCTGGTGTCAGTTGGTCTTCCGCTGTTTCTCCTCCACTGGTCTCATATTCAACTTGAGGGACTTCTCATAAAGAAATTGAGTGGGAGGACAACAGCGTCAAACGTTGGTGGACACTCACAGTCCTGCTGGCCAGACACATAAGGAGCCCAGCGTGATTCGCACCAGAAGGACTTGAGATATAGATGGCCTTGAAGCTCGTCAGTGAGAATATCTCGCAGTGCCTATCAAAGACATCAAAATGGTATCACGGAGAAATAAAAAGGGCGAACCGTTTCCTGTGTTTGAAGATAACTTCGCAGATCCGCGACAGCCCCGATTTCGTGCATGTCTGCGTTGTTGATTATTTTAAGGCTTCGGACGAGAAGGATAGATCCTTGAAGTAAACGCTTTTCGGACATCAAGGTTTCTAATAAATCTGGTACGGTTTTCAAATACTCGCTGCACATCAAATTAGTAAAAAGTCACTGAAGAAATTGATGATGTACTTGCATCTGGTCCAGTATTTTAATCATTTCTTCCAAAACCTGCCCACGACTCCATACTTGCACAAGGTCAGCCCTTACACCACCAAGAGATTCTTTGGCCTCATGGAGGGCAGAACGTGCGGAAGAAACTTCCGTTTGCACGGCGTCGAGGTGGGTAAGGAGAGATGCATGAAGCGGCAGCGAAGCAGCAAATGCCTGGTAATGCTCTGGCGTACCCTCAGCACAGGAACAGATGCTATGAAGAACGACAACATACTATCGACAGACCCTCTTAAAACTTTGGACAGCAGGTTTTCCGTCTTGCGGAAAGACTCGATACTCTTCCCTACAGATGACTTGTCTAATAGCTGAAGCGCTAAGTCGACGTGATTAAACTGTTGTGGTGATGAGTGTTGATTACAGTGTCGAGGAATGTTTCCACACATCAGGGTCAATGACGAACTCCCAGCCATCTTTGACTTGGTCCAAAACAGCTAAAACGAAAGGTCAGATCATACAGTGAAAGCTGGATATTCAGCATACCATCAATTTCTCCAACCTTGGTACTTTTACCTCTAACACCAGGGGCTTTATCACGTATACGTTGCTGTCTGGCACGTTCAGCCTCTAGTTCTCGCTCTCGCTCCTGCTGTAAATGGTAACTTTCCCCTTCCTCGACCGGCTGTCGTCTTCGGGATCCAGCAGACCGGAAAGCTGCTAAAGCGGAATGAAGAGAACCTGGCTGGTCTTGAACAGGAGTTTTGGAAGGGAGTGGATTCTGCGCAGCGATATCAGAGTGTATGGTCGTCACACTATCTCTGTAGGGGTCTTGAGAAGCTGCTGAGACCCGGTCAGTCGAGTAATTAGGCCTATGCCTGAGCTCAGATAGCTGTTGTCGAGAAGGACCCAGTGGTGCTGTATTCGGAGGTGGAAGGTCAGAGGCATAGTACGAGCCAGTGGGGGTCGTGGGGCGAGAGTATTGTGCATCGGTCGTAGTGCCAGGTGCAGACGAAGGTTGAGAGATATATGGTGTCCGGTTAGTGCCTTGGAGGCGTGCTCGAGACATTATTGATCAGAAATTTGATCGCTGAGCATCATGACTTTGCCTCCTTTCTTGCAACCCTTGCCGAATAAAAATTACCGCTCATCGCCCTGCATCAGCGCACAGTTCGTACATGGCGGCAAACTAGGCTCATCTCATGCTTTGTGGTGGCCCCCGAAAGGCAACTCAACCCCAGATCGCGTGTTGCTTTTTATTCCAGGTGAGTAAGATGCAAAAAGCTCGACCAGGCTCACTGCATACCCAAGGTTATCAGGAAACCCAGGACTTGTAGATTTTTATTTTCAGTTCCTCTCCGCACTGCATGAGAAGCACACTGCATCTACTCTAGCAATTCTTGCCCATGGTTTCCTTGATCACTTCCCTGGCATCGAGAACGGGCCAGGCCGCTACTTACCAGAAGACAGCCTGATTATTCAAGTCCAAACTTCTCTCGAAATCGTGGATTCTTTGGTTCTGTGTTACCCGGATTCAAAACTCTTGGTCGCAGGCCACAGTGTGGGCGCCTGGATCACAGTCCAGGTAAGAACCCCATCAAAGGTGGTTCTTCGCCATTTTTCATCCTCCACAGATGATGAAGGCACGCCCAGCCCATTTCATTTCCTGTTTCTTCCTTTTTCCTACCTTGAGTAATATACGCAGTGCTCCAAATGGGAGGGTTTTATTCGTAAGTTTATATAAATCCCTCTTTCATCTATGCCAGTTACCTCATTGAACAAAGCCTTTTTTTTACCCAACGATCAGACGGATACTCGCGTCTCTATCTTTCTTGGTGACATATTTTCCAGATGTCTTATTCGCGCGAGTATTCTCCACATGGCCTAGACATCAGTTGCTAGTTTTACGTGGCTTCTTGTCATCTCCTAGCTGCATCCTAGCTGCATTGGCTATGGCACACGAGGAAATGAAGACCATCCGCGAACCTGATACGGATTTCTTTCAGACTAACCGGGAGATTCTGTGGTTCTATTTTGGGAAGAGGGATGGCTGGGTAGGATCAGAGAAGCGGACCCTCCTCGATATTATTGATCCCTCCAAGACGTCAACACAAATATTACATGGACCACCTGAAGTGCCTCACGCGTTTTGCATCAGTTGAGTTTGTTTGTGGCTGGTTCGACATACATTTATTGATAAATCCTGAAGACCATAGTGAACTTCTGGCTACAGATTCCTTTGCATGGCTGAATTCGCTGTCCGAGTAGCGCACCACTGTAGCTAATAGTGTAGGTACGAACTCAGTATTGTGGGGCAATGTATTAGGTATCTAGAATTGGACTAGGTATGACATGACAGTACAGTGAGTACAAGATGAAACACGACGCCACCTCAAAGCATTTTCCCAACAAATAACCTGCATGATCAGTCCAAAGAAGGAGAACTGAAGTAAGAAGCACAATAAAAAGTTCATGAGTGAAGCAAGTTATGCTCAGAAATGGACATGAGTCTCAATGGTTGGTGGTATCTTTGCCTGAGCCCTTCTCCAACTCCTTACTCATCCCGTTGACAAACAGGATGGTCAGATTGTGACAGAATAAAGGTACCATGTTGGCCCAGATCAAGTTCAATAACAACAGAATCTCAGCATCGTCATCGTCGTGGTCGCCATCGGGTGACACAAATCCTAGAACCGCCAATCTTGATCGAGTTTTCGCGTTTTTTTTGTAGAGGGGTCATGGTTTTAGAACAGGTCCATCAGCCTGCATATGCGAGATTTAAAAGTTATCACCATTTGCCAAGATCAACACAGATACTTTTAAGGTTGAATCATACCTGTCAGTTTCAAGTATTGGAAGGGAGAAAGTCTCGGAATGAAAAACCTGCGTAGGCGGCACTTGAAAGATATTGCTGTCTCATGATGTTGGTTGGAACACACCAAAGAGTGTTTAAACTTTATGTACATTCAAGTTAATTTTGTCAAGAGTGACATTTTGTGACGTGCTGGCTTGTTCCAAACGCACTCGAGAAAATGAGTGCCAGTTCACCGATATGTATTGATGATGACTCCCCTTTATCAAGTCCTACACCCTCAGATGACAATGGAGTTTCCAATCCTGTAGCTCCTGACGGTCATCCTCGAAAATTCGGTACGGCCGTGATTCCACGAAGCCATGATAGGCGCGTGCCTCTACAGCGAAAAGTCTTCGTCTCCGTTCCACGAATCTCTTCAGAAAAGAAACTCTTATACAAGCCTATCAACATGAGTTCTTTAGCTACTGAGCTGCTTGTGGACGAAGTGATCGGGGAGTATCGTGAAGGTGATACCCTGTATTACTTCGCTCGGTACGATGGTGGCATTGCACGAAAGGTACGCGTCCTGGAAGTAAACATACTCGATTCTCAGAGATTGACTGCTACCTCACCAGTACCTTGCCTCGACATTCGCTCGTAATTTTGGAAAACTGATTAAGGAATACGGTAGGCCCTTCGGCACAATTCAGGCGTTATGGCTGATTTATTCGCGTCAATAGAGAAGAAGAAATCGGAAGGCAGCCTAGCGCCATTTGACCCAGCTGGACACTACATTCATCCTTTGTCCCGTGTTAAACTGACAATCAGATTAAGCAGCAACCAGTCTACACGTTCTATTAAGTCTGACAGCATTCCTGGTTCGGAGGACGAGGATTACATTAGTTCAGAGGAAGAAGATGACCAGGAAGACGAGTATAGAATAACGAGGACGCGTTCCAAAAGGCCTGCTCGTGCAAAACCTGGAGGTCTGCCTTTTAGCCCACGGAAAAAAAGAGCTCGCAAACTTTGGGCAATTCGCGATTCTGATAGCAGCCTTACTGGTGAAGACTCAGATGATCCACCCCTCCCAGTCAGACGTTCAATGCGAAGTAGAAAGACGACTGAAATCGAACTTGACTCAGACAGCGACTACGACACCCAGAAGGACACTCCTAGGAGAATCAGATTACTAGGACCAAAAAAGAAAGTGTCTCGTCCTAGATCCGTTATGCCGTCGCTTGGACGTGTTAGAGATATATCCACTATTGACGAGGATCCTTTTGACAACGATGACGAAAAGGAAATTCTACGGCTACACCGTCGTGTTTGCGAGAAATGTCACGAAGGTCCTGCTCATAACCTGCTGGCGTCACTGAAGAAGAAGTCGAAGGGAAAGGGAAAGAAAAGGAAGCGGAGTACCGATGATGAATTCGAATGGTCGAATGATGAGGAGAAGTTGACAAGTTTGGGAGGATGGGTGCAATGGTTTGTTTTTTCCCCCTTTCTTTTTACCTACGGGTCTAAACGGAGTGTTTCAGCCTCAAATGTCCCATTGCCGCTCACTGGGATTGTCTGGCAAGTACTCAGAAAGACGAAATCCTAAGGAACATTCGAGAGAAGGATCACGAGGACTTGAGGGAACATGATAAACATGGTTCCCCTCTCCCTCGCAAGCGTTTAGTCCTAGAAGTTGACCAAGTGACAGAATTTATCTGTGGTCAGTGCACCACTTGGATATTCATTAATTATTATTTAATACCACTGCTATTATTTCCAGGATCCTGCTCGCGCGGAGGTTTCTGTATGGGATGCATGGAAACAGTGATAATGGTTGACTCTCTTACGCAGCCGAAGACAGATGGGGACCCTCTCAAAGAGACCCCTACCGCTGGAAGCAACTCAGCAGTCAATTCAGACACTGCCGTAGCACGGGAACTCCTCTTCCGGTGTTTCATGTGCAAGCGATTGGCTCATTACGCCCACTTGCCAAAGTCGCTTGGTTTTGAAGACGCCTCAGTAGTTGAAGTCGCTGAACACTATCAGAATGCCAAGCAGTGGCTTTGTTCTGATTGTTCGTCCTTTAAATACGATCTAGACAAGATTATCGCCTGGCGTCCATATCCACCGAACGCTCTCGAACTCGGAAAACTTGACGAGGTTCCAAATCACAAACACCATCTCCCTCGAGAATACCTAGTCAAGTGGAAGGGGAGAAGCTATCGACGTTTAGATTGGGTTCCTCACATGTGGCTTGCCTCGACAAAACCGAACAAATTAAAAAATTTCATAATCAGTGGGACAAGGGTTGATCTGCTGGAGGAACCTGTGCAGAGTGATCAAGCACATGTAGATGTGGACGCTACAATGCTTCCCACATTTGAGGGGGTGGAGGAGTCTCGTAGTTCCTCCGTCAACTTGAAACCTGAGCCCGCACGATTTCCTGTTGGTCCCATGCCAGATGCTGAACAGAGAATACCTCTTCCATGGAAAACTGTTCATCGTGTTCTCGATGTGGTTCTCTGGCGGCCCAATGCTGGGAAAAGACCCCAAAAGAGGATAACCAAGCGGGCCATTGCATCTAGTGGCGAAGATGATGTTCCGCACGATGATCACAAACGCATAGTTTTCCAAAAGGGGGAACAACCTGCTGATGAACTCACCATACGTGTAGACGATTGGGAACTACGCAAGCCCTTAGAAATCACAGACGTCAAAGAGGTTGCTTGGGCATTTATCAAGTGGGACGAACTTGGTTATGAAGAAGGTAAACAACATCCCGTTGCATTGTCTTCTCTGCATTTACTGGTCTATGATAAGCTTGCTGGGATGCTCCTCCTCGACGAGATGAAATAGGATTTGACGCCTTCAAGGCTGCGTTTGAGAAATTCATCGAGTCACGCAAAGTTCTCATCCCTCGCCGCAGTAAGGTCGAGTTTGAAGCGTTTGATAAGCGAGTCAAAGATCTATATCTTAAGTCCATGTTGAAAGATGCAGCAGATCTGGATTTAGGTCAGGCTCAACATCTCAAGCTTATGCCATTCCAGGTAAGTCGTAATGCTCTCTTCACAGACATCACTTATTATCCATTATGTAGGTGGACGGTTTTAACTGGCTCTGTAACAACTGGTGGAATCGTCAGCATTGCATCCTTGCTGATGAAATGGGTCTAGTTAGTTGTTCCCTTCCTGAGTGTTTCATATTCTGACTATGAGGGTAGGGCAAAACGGTCCAGATCGTTACCTTCTTAGGGAATATCACCACAAATTGGGGGGGTTCACCATCACTTGTTGTGGTACCAAATTCCACCATCATGAACTGGGTCCGAGAATTTGAGAGATGGGCACCCAAGCTTCGCGTTGTACCATTCTACGGAGAAAAGGATGCCAGAGACGTCATAAAGGAGTTTGAACTCTTTCATGGTTCTGCTCAGCCTGGGTATCTGGGAATCAAGTTTCACGTACTTGTGACCACGTATGAAGCCATAACAAGTTCAAAGGCAACTGGCGCCATATTCAAACATCCACCACGATGGGAGGTATTAATATTGAAACCATCTCGTTTGGCCACGCTAATATGATGAGTACCTAGGTTCTTGTTGTCGATGAGGGCCAACGACGTTTGTTATTTCATCGACTTTCTGGTCTTTTTACCGCTCACATCACACCAAAGTCAAAAGTGACAGTAGCCTTCTCTTCAGAAAACTTAACGAATTGAATAGTTCACATCGAATCATCATGACTGGCGTAAGTCGACTGTTTTCTTCCCTCGCAAAACTCAACAGAGCATTAGACCCCACTGAACAACAATATTCGGGAGTTATTCAATCTCATGAATTTTCTTGATCCTGAGGAGTGGAAAGACCTGGAAGCTTTGGAGAAACAATACCAAGAACTTGACGAAGAGCTTATTAAAGATCTACACAACAAATTACGGCCTTATTTTTTGCGCCGCGTTAAGAGCGAAGTATTGGAATTGCCACCAAAGGTTTATGATCTCCACATAGCGCCGATTGACTTAAAACTGACTGCCGCTCAGAACGAAGTCATTGTCCCTGTCTCAATGGCTCCATTGCAACGCGAGGTGTATCGGTCGATTTTAAGTAAGCCAGCACATTTATGTATTCCGACACCCTTTTTTCAAGACATATTTCATAGGCAATAACCTCGATATCCTTAGAGGACTTACTCAGCCTTCGGCAAAGCAAAGTGGACCGGCTAAAGCTCGTATTAACAATGTGCTTATGCAATTGCGAAAGTAGGCAATGATTATTAATGAATTGTTACTCATTGCTGACGTTATGTAGGTGTTTGCAACATCCATATCTTTATGCAGAAGACATCGAGCCAAGAAACTTAACTTCAAACGAAGCACATGAGAAATTAATTGATGCCAGTGCAAAACTCCGATTGCTGAAGGTTCTGCTACCCAAGCTCAAGGAAGGCGGTCATCGAGTCCTCCTCTTCAGTCAAGTGAGATTCACTTTCTGAATAAAGATAATGCATTGATTCGTCAAGTTTGTAATCGCGCTCAATGTGATAGAAGATTTTTTGGTTGGCGAACAGTACAAATTTCTCCGTTTGGTGCGTTGTCTTTGTTGACCCCAAGTCCCCTTTTCAAATGCATGGCATCTCCAGGATGGGAACACCAAAGGTTCTCTTCGCCAAAAGGCTATGGATGAGTTTAACAAGGCCGGATCTGATTATTTCATCTTCCTGCTCACCACACGCGCCGGCGTAAGTATTTCGTTATTCTAACAGTCTCAACTTAATTGTCACATAGGGCGTCGGCATAAATCTCTATGTATGGTTTCCCTTGTCAAACATATATCGATGACTCATCGTCACTCAGACCGCTGACACCGTAATCATATTCGATCCAGATTTCAACCCACATCAGGTTTGTGACGGATTGACTCTGCAGATTTGAATGACATTAATATCCCATCTCAAGGATTTGCAAGTAAGTCCAGGGACAGCCACTTGGCCTTGATCATTTCGAATTTGAATTTAGGCTATTGCCCGATCATATCGATACGGACAGAAGAAAACCTGCCTTGTGTTTAAATTCATGGTCAAGGATTCCGCTGAAGGTACATTCAGCATGCTACTTGGCTAATCTGTCTACTTAAGTTTATGATAGAGCGCATTATACAGATTGGAAAGAAAAAGCTCGTGTTGGATCATCTCATCGTGCAGAAGATGGATGACGACGAGGACAATGGCGGAGAAGATGTGAAATCCATTCTCACGTACGGAGCTCAAGCACTTTTCAGCTCAGACGAAGGCGCACGAGATATTACTTGTCTGTCTGACTTTGAATGCCACTTTCTATGACTTACTGTTTTATAGATACTGAACAAGACGTGGTTAACCTTATCGAGAAGACTCGAAGGGAGGCTGTGCAGGATAAAGCAGGGGGCAGTAGCCTGACCTTCAATTTCGCAAAAGTCTGGGCAGCCAACAAGGATGAATTAGAAGAAATCATCGAAGAAGATCAGTCAGATTCCTGGGCTCAGGCATTGCAGAAATTGAATCAACACCATCAGGAGAATCACCACAGACAACTAGCAGAATCCGGTCGAGGTGTGCGTCGTAAAGCAGCCGTTATTGCCAAGGCAAGTGTTCATTTCTGACCCTGATCCATCTTGCCTGTTAAATTTCCAGCTTGGTGCAGACCAAAATGCATAAGTCAAATGAAAGTTTTCAGATCTACTCCAACGTTCGACAGAAATCGAGGTCTCTTTCTGTCTCTGAATATTCTGACGTGGGAGGAGACAGCGACCAGGACGTCGACGACGATTTTGTTGCAGACGAAGAGATGTGGGCGAAAAAACCACTACTGCCCATTCAGAACACCGTACAGCAGACCTTGAGTGATTGTGGGCTATGCGGTCAGAGACACCATGGTGGCTCATGTGTTATGGTTGCACGATCCGAGAACCTTGCAGAATATAGAGAAATGCTAATCTTTCACGCAGACGATGAGCCAT
>Ga0307507_10005178_pt1 | contig 21803 bp, 20 predicted proteins | sample 7_EM_MG_FD_207223 | JGI IMG/M metagenome (GOLD analysis project Ga0307507, IMG submission 207223) | Populus trichocarpa ectomycorrhiza microbial communities from riparian zone in the Pacific Northwest, United States - 7_EM | ecosystem: Host-associated > Plants > Roots > Unclassified | place... | reverse complement strand
CTCGGAGATTATGTAGGTGCAATTTTGAGGCTCGTCCATGATGAATGCGACTGGCGTCTCGATCCCCTCATGGTAAGTCCACCGATATCGCGTGCAACTCGCACTAACCATTCTCCCCTAGACGATGCGCGAAATCAGTCATGAATTTGTCCCACAGGGTGAAGGCAACGTGGTTTCCATTGAGTTCAACCTCCTCTATAGGTGGCATGCAACGTTGTCTGCTCAGGATGAGATATGGACAGCAGGAGAATTCAACAAATTCTTCAAGGGCAAAAATCCAAACGATGTAGGTCTTCTGTTGATTTTGATCAACCAATGTCAATAACATTATTCTAGGTTACCATTGAAGATTTCAAAAACGCGGCCCATGAATTTATGATACCCCCGAAGGACCCCAGAGTCTGGACTTTCAAAGAGTATGCCACTTGCCTGTTGATCTTCAGCTTCTTTCAACGACTTTTTTTTTTAGTTTGAAGCGGGATGACAAGGGCCGTTTCAACGATGCCGACCTTGCGAAGATTTTGCAAGATGCCACAGAATGGCGCGCAAGAGCATTTGGAGCGCGAGGAACTCCTGAAGTTCTCAGAGTGATTGAGATTATGGGGATGAAACAAGCGAGGTCTTGGGGAACTTGTTCGGTACGTTGTGTTTATGAAGTTGTCGAGAGAAAGCTGACGTTGAACTTGCTATCCTGTTCTAGCTTAATGAGTTCAGGAAGTTTTTGGGGCTCAAGCGTCAGTCTGTTCCTCGTTTTCGGTATCTCTCCAAGCTGATTTGCCAATTTCAGCATACACGAAATTTGAAGATTGGAATCCAGATCCTGAAATCCATGTAGGAGTGATTTCTTTCCAGCTCCTCACCGCATCTAACATTATTATCAGACCGCAGCGGCTGCATTGTACAGAGACATTGACAACTTGGAGCTCCACGTTAGTGTCGTCCATTTATCTTGCAATATCACTCAACTCTCTATTCTCTAGGTTGGTCTGCAAGCAGAGGAGACTAAAAAGTTTGGGCCAGGAGCTGGCTTGTGCCATGGTTTCGCCATCTCACGCGCCATTCTTGCTGATGCAGTTTGCCTCACTCGAGGAGATCGTTTCTTGACTGTGGACTTTACTCGTACGTTGCTCCGCCTTCCCAATACCAATTTGATGTTGACCCCTCTTCATGTAGCCTTCAATCTTACCTCTTGGGGATATCAAGACTGTCAATACGACGAGAAAGACAGTTCATACGGCGGTTTACTTACGAAGTTGCTTTTCCGCACATTGCCGGAGCACTACCAACGGGGCTCAGCATACGCCCACTTCCCTTTCTTGGATCCCGTATTCATGAGAGAGTACTTTGCGAAGACGAATCCATCTCTGGTGGACAAGTACATGTGGACTCGGCCGCGCCAGGATTCACCCACCCTTACATTCGACACTTTTGCGGGTGTCAAGCAGGTTCTAAAGGAACCTCACTTTGTGCCTGCCTACGACCATCGACTTTATAATGTAGTGAAACCTTTCCTGCCAAAGACACGCCCATCAGTGTTCACGACCGTGTCGAAGAGAATGGTACGACATCTACCCGTTGCCCATCACTCCATTTTGATCATATATTATCAGAGCATTATCAAGAAGTCGACTCCGGTGACAGCGGTCACGGCTATGAAGGAAAACGAGCTTTCAGAAGCCATAAGGCATCTTCATGAAGGGGTATCACAAGTCTCCAGTCTGATTCATAGAGAATCTACAACCGACTGGGTGACCTTCTTCAGCAAGACGACCGAAGATTTAGTCAAGGCAAAGGCGTTTGAACCAATGTCGAAAGGCGTGAAATACCTGGATATCGTCAAGGATGTTATCAACATTTTGCCGATTCACTGGATATCACAAAGCATTGTCCGTTCCGTTGTCATCTCTTTGTTCCTCTAGCTCGATCTCACTGGCATCTGTTCAGGCTGGCCTACCCCTGAAAACGAGCACGAATCTTCGGGGACGAGCAGGAAACTTATAACAATTTCGCGGCAATAGCGAGGTTTGTTACAATTCTTAGCTTCGTATTGAGTCTCAATGAACATCCTTCTTTCTAGCTATGTTTACCTCAATTTCGACCCCGTCGACGATTGGCGGCTACGAGAATCCTCTCGGCAGTATTCTGATGATGACATCCTTGGCGTTATCCATGCCCACATTAAAAAGCTCAGCAGCGGTATCAAGGTCCGTTCACCGCAACGAACCGTCCGCTCGACGCTGACTGACACTCCCGATCCAGCTCTCGATTTCGGACACCTTGAATCACCTTAGTATTGATGCTTCAAATAAAAGCCACGATTTTTTAAAGAAAGTCTTGACGCGAATGGGAAGAAATATACCCCACACGAGTTGGCAGCACAAGTTTTCTCGGCTACCATTCCCACTGCACCCCTCTATTCTCAAGCGATCGCCAAGGTTGTCGACTTTTATCTCTCCGAGGCGCAAGCAGTGGCGCGACAAAGATCGTAAACCTGGCAAATTCCAAAGCAGAAGACGCCCCTGCCAAAATCCTGGCATATGTCCGTGAAGCATTGCGTCAGAGATTCCCCTTTCCATACTCATGTATGCGAGGCTGACATTTCCTCTAGGATTAAACCCTGCTGTGGCAGGTGTTTACCGTACAGCTGCTCAGGATGTCCTTGTTCGCTCAAAGCGAGTCAATGCCACCGAGCACGCCTTTGCCAGCATCGCCAAAGCGAATTTAGACGTAGGCAACATTTTTCTGACAGGTTGGTTTCCTCTACTGATCGAGTCGTTTTAGCCCGAAGTTTTCGGTCCCCACCCCTCTGTGGCTGATTACTCTCGGCCAGCCGACAAGGCAGGCATCACGACTATTGGGGACTTTGGGTAAAGTTTTCAAGTTGGCTAAATGATAACCCTCCGCTCAACCATACGTATCAGGTTGCTGTCGCCCATCTTCTTTGACGCTGTAAGTCGACACTTGTGAATAATTTCCTTTTATCTGGCTTATTATGCACATTCAGACCGTTCCGGTGATTCTTGGAAAAATCCTATCATTGAAGAACTTGAAACCAGCACCTGGAAAATCTGGTTCACTCAGGTAAGAACAAATTGGTAAATCCGTAACTGCTCTCCTCAGCACTGTCAGCTTCAGCTTCAAAGAAAATTGGAACGGCATCCCGAACACGCAGTATATCAACACCAAGGGAATCGTTGGACCATTCCCAAACTCTCTGCTTGTTCAGGTGAGCTAGTTCGCCAGGCATTCATTGACGCCGATCCCCAAGTATTAACCATAATCTCTTCAGTTTACAACAGCTTGATATTTTCTATGTTACTACTATGATGTATATTACTTTTACCGATAAAATGAACAATGACCAAAATCTGGATGACAAGTGTATCGAGTATCCTAATTTGTCGATGTTGGTTGAAACTGCTGGGAGGCTGGCAGGCGAAGTTGACGCGTTTGAACAGGACAAACAGTTCACGAAACGTTCACGACCTGACATTCCACCTCTCTGGAACGGTAAACTCGATACCCTCTCGTTTCCCCGCCATTCCATCATTTCTAGCCGTAGGAGTACCACACTGCATACCATCTCGTCGATCACCCTATGTATCCCGGCTAGAATACCCTACATCAACTCAGTATCAACTTAGTGGCCTCTACATGATATACTTGGCCTACTAACCAAATTTCGGACCATGCCCGCACCTCGACTATCGCAGAGCGCTGAGGCCGCTCGAGCCGCCGCTCAACGAGCCGGATTCAACGAGAAGAAGTGGGTCGGGTTCCCAGATTCAAAGGAAGGATACCTCGCGGGATGGGTGAATAGAGAAGAGAAGGACGCCGCTGAGGTTATTATGGCGGCCGGGGGGGAGGTATAATCTCATTTGACGCGTCTTTTATGGGTTTCTGATCATCTGAGGGTAGTTTCGGCGGGTAGCCTTTGACTCTCGGTTCAAGATGAACCCACCAAAGTTCGATCGCGTCGAGGATATTGCGGATCTCACCCTTTTACATAAACGAAGCGAGCGTTGTTCACAACCTTTGTCTGAGGTATGGTTCAGGTGCTATCTATTGTAAGGAACGCTTCGTATGATACTTGGATGTGCCCACCACGCTCATGTACTTTGAGCTCAGACATATTCTGGCTTATTCTTGGTGGCAATCAATCCATATCAAAACCTACTCAGATGCCATTATCCAACAATATCGTAACAAACGTCGAGATGAAAACCCACCACACACCTTCGCGGTTGCTGAACGCGCTTGGATTAAATATGGGTGATGAACGAGAAAATCAAAGTGTTCTCATCACGTATGTTGTGATCAGTTTTGTTTCCCCATCCCTTTGTTGTTAACATTGCTTCTAGTGGTGAGCAGGAAAAACGGAGAGTACGAAGAAGGTCATTCAATACCTCGCGGCGATAGTCATCGATGTTCATGCCCCCTCGACACCATCACATTCTCGTTCGAACACCCTCGCTTTCTCTTCCTCATTCAGTGCTTCTATGCCGTCCTCTGGCCTTCCTCGAAGCAACTCAGTCCGCAAGGGAGTTGCGATATCCCCCTCCTTGTCTGGCAACGCCTCCCATTTGACTGCAAAAGGCCGACTAGGGCTCCTGGAGCGCCAAATTTTGCAGGCCAACCCAATATTAGAAGCGTTCGGAAACACCCAAACACAGCGCAATAACAACTCGAGTCGTTTTGGCAAGTTTGTGCGGATTATGTTTGCTCCAGATGGCAGCATTGCAGGGGCCAACATCAATTGGCATTTGCTAGAAAAGAGTCGGGTTGTATTTCGAAGCGAAGCGGAGAGGAGTTTCCATGTTTTCTACCAGTTAATGGTTAGCGGGGGGAAAATGAAAGGTAAACTTTGCACTCATTGTTCTAAGTGATGCTGCTTAAACCTTTCAAATAGAGGACTTACTGCTTGGAGGTGGAGTTGAGGATTACGAGTACCTTAATAAAAACCGACGAGAGGTTGACGGCGTTGACGACATGGAAGAGTGGTCAGCTTTATAGGTGCGTTTTATGCGTCTTTGATTTCACAACTATTCATCAGGGTGTAGATGGCTTTAGACGTTGTCGGTTTCTCAAAGAGCGAGCAATTTGATCTTTTCCGCATCGTTGCCGCCATCCTGCACATTGGCAACATTACAATCACATCTTCCCGCTCAGACAATGAATGCTGTTATGCCCGACCCATCTCAAGCGGAGCGCGTATGCCATCTCCTCGGAATACCCATCGCAGAGTTTGCCCGCGCCGTTCTCCGTCCACGTGCGTTAGCTGGTCGAGAATGGGTTTCTCAAGCCCGGACAAAACAACAAGCTCTCGATGAACTTTTCGCATTGTGCAAAACACTCCGAAAAATCGTTCGGAGCTTTGGTCGATCGAATTAATTGCGCCCCTGACCGACCATCGGCCAAGTCCTTTTATTGGTGTTCTCGATATAGCTGGTTTTGAGATTTTCGAGGTCAGTGCTTATGAACAACTTCTCATCAACTACATGAACGAGAAACTCCAGCAATTTTTTAACCACCATACATTTGTTCTTGAACAGGAAGAGTATGCTAGAGAGGGCATCAAATGGGACTACGTCAATTTTGGCCTGGATTTACAGCCCCTGCATGCCATCCCTCCTCAATTATTTCCTCCCTTCTTGCACACATAACTGACCACCCCCCCCTCATTGCACTAACTAACCAACCAATCCATGTAGTATAACACTCCCTCCTTCTCTTCTTCTCTCACTTTGCCTATCATTAATTTGCGATACCAACTCACCACCTCTATACCTCCAACATGTGACACCCACATTGCTATATTATCATACACTATCTATCTACCTACATACTTACACTACAAGTGGCTATCCTTCCTTTACATACATATCTACAATGCAATTTATGAGTTGATATGATGCTTTGGAAACTTACAGGCATGCACTTCAATGAATTTCATTCCATACCTATGTCCTTTTGACATTTCACTAAATGAATTCTATACATAGCACAGATGGGAAATTGAAGAAAGGTGCTGTCAATGGTCAGGTAGTTGATCACTGTAACTTTTCTGTCATGTCATTAAATGAATAGATTGGCCCAATTTTTTTTCACCATGTAGATAAATGTATTGAGAGTTGGTACATATAATTTTCAAATATTTAACATATTGTAAAACATTGGTATGAATATTTTTCTAACAGAGGTCATGAAACTGGTCTAAACCAGGTAGTTGGCCACGCTGTCAAGTGGTTGTCAAACAGCCATCATATCAGTTGCTAACCAGCAATCTGTCAAATAATGCTTATCATGTCTTATCCAAAATGACTAGTGTTGGTCAAATTTCTCTAGTGCAGCCACTATTGAAGATAGTATTCTAAAAATTTTACAGGTAGTAAATGGTCTCGTTTGTTCAATTGTATGTGTTTTCGTGTTTTTTGAGTTAAAATCAAGCTATATTTCTTTAAAGTTGTTTGCCTTTGCTAATTTCAATCTTTTTGGATTTCCAGGCCATGGTGGCTGAAAAAAAAAACATGTAAAATACATTTTGGTGTGTTTTATGCTGTTATACCTATTCTAAATAGCAGGATTAAAATTTTATTCCAGCTTTCTAGGTCTCTCTCTTGAAAAGGGACTGGCAGTCAAGGTAGTTAAATATGCTTGATCACTTTGCAAAAATATGAAATTTATAGTGAAATTACTGGTAAAAAGAGCTATTATCACAAGGGACAAATGGCTTTCATTTCCAGGTAAAGAGGTGGTAAAAGTTAATAAGTATGTTAAATCTTTGATTCCACATTTGTAGCAAAAATGATCAGTTAAATAAAATTAAAATCTTCTTGCTCATGATCTTTGTGGAAATTAATGATAAAAAGAAAATGTTGTTGCCGGATAAGGAAGATAAAGATAGACCCTGATTTGCTGCAGCAACAATGATGAGGCAATGATTTAATGTTGTTGACAGCTTGTTCTGACACAAAGGAACATGAACAAAGAATTTAATTAGTTCCCAAGGAATTAGATGAGCTGGCCTGCATAGGAATGTCTATCAATTCTTTGTTCCTGTTTCCTTGTGTCAGAACAAGCTGTTAACAACATTAAATCATTGCCTCATCATTATTGCTGCAGCAAATCAGGGTTCATCTTTATCTTCTTACTCCAGCAACAACATTTTCTCTTTATCACTCATTTCCACAATGATCACAAGCAAGAAACTTTTAATTTTATTTAACTGATCACTTTTGCTACAGATGTGGAATCAAATATTTAACATAGTTATTTACTGTTTACCTCCTCTTTACCTGGCAATGAAAGCCATTTGTCCCTTGTGTATCCTCTAGTTTATCACTGATGGCCTTCCTCTAACTATGTGCTTACACCAGGGAGAGGCAGTTATTTGCCCAATAGGCACATGATTAGGCATAGGTTGATTAGTGGCATTATTGCTCAATAATTTACTTCACATTTGTCTGGTGGGTAAATTCAAAATATGCCCAACATTAAAACCCAACTGCAATTAGGATGTGTACAAATGACCAAATGAGAAATATTAGTAAAATGTTCATCAAATGTTTTCCAGCAGCTCATTCAATATTTCATTTTAATGTGCCCAGATATTACTAAATGTATTCAGAATATGCCCAATATTTCAAGATACATTTTAAGTAAAATCACCAGCTTCATTTAGATTGTGACCAATAGGCATATTTTATATGTAACTACCACCCATTGCATGTTTTCATATCAGCTTTATTTCTGAATATATTTTAAATTTATCCACTTTACAAATGTGAAGGAAATCATTGAGCATTAATGCCTCTGATCAACATATGTCCAATAATTTACTCATTGGGCAAATCACCGCTTCTCCCTGGTGTTAAAAACACTCAACAACAAAGGTTTCTCAATATTGAGATATCACTCTCCCCTTTTAGGCTGTGTTACTGTCTATAGCAGAAGTGGTCTCACACTATAAAATCAAGTTACTTTGGCAGTCTTCAAGGCCATGGAAGTGGAAATCACCCAATTTTTTTTCATGAGACTATTGAGAATGTGTACAGACAATAGATTCTGCAAAAAAATTGGGAGGGACAGGTTTATTCCTGCCTGGGCAGCTCAAATGGCCAACTAGCTGACCAGGCATGTTGAGTGATTTGCAGTGGACAAAAGTTCTATCCAATTCACAGAAAAATCAGAAGAAAAAAAACTACTATATCAAAAAATGTATCAAATGATAAACAACTTGTGCTTCAAATCAAATAGTTATGGGAGAGTCACATATATGAGGAACAGATTGAAAGAAATCAAACCACCTCTGTGCAGTTCAATAAACATCTATGTAGTAAAGAGAATGTAAATCTTACATACCTTTCTCAGCTTCTTTAATACAAACCTCTAGCATTTCTGCATCTGCATCCTTTCCCAGATGCCTATATGTCACTGCAAGATTCTTCATGGCCTGAATTGTAAATTTATGTGTTCTTCCAAATATTCTGGTTCTTCCATTCAAAACCTGGATCTCCAGCTGCTCTGCCTCTTTGCATTTTTCCAGATGTTTATATGTAAGAGCCAGATGCTCCATTGCTTTGAGTGTTAAAGGATGTTCATCTCCAAATAGGGTAGTTCTTGCATCCAGACATTGTTTTTGCAGCTTTTCTGCCTCCATATACTTTCCCAAATCCGTATATGTTACAGCAAGATCTCCCATTGCAATAATTGTATCTGGGTGATCTTCCCCAAGAATTTTTATCCTTGCATCCAGAACTTTGGTCTCCAGCTCTTCTGCTTCTCTGTATTTCCCCATCTTGTGATATGTATTGCCTAAACCAGCAATTACTGCAATTGTATCCAGGTGTTCCTCTCCAAACAAGTGTATTGTTGTATCCAGACATTGTTTCTGCAGGTTTTCTGCTTCAGCATACTTTCCCAAATTGCTGTATATTACAGCAAGGTGTCCCATTGTCATAGATATATCTGGGTGATCTTTCCCAAGAACTTTTATTTTTGCATTCAGAACTTTCAACTTTAGTTCTTCAGCCTCTCTATATTTTCCCATATTCACATATGTATGACCTAAAGCAGCCATTGCTGAAATTGTATCCAGGTGTTCCTCTCCAAATGATCTCATTGTTGTGTCCAGACAAAGTTTATGCAGCTTTTCTGCCTCTGCATACTTTCCCAAATCTCTATATATTTTAGAGAGGCAGTCTACAGCCCTGATGGTGTTTGGATGATTCTTGCCACATATCTTTCTCCTGACATCAACAACCTTGATTGCTATAGCCTCTGCTTCTTTGGCATAGCCTTGTTCTCTAAAAACCCATCCAAACTTTTCAGCAGCATCATCAAAGTAACTGTTAGCCATCTCTTGCTGAATATTTGCTTTGACATGTGTCACTAATCCTCTTCTGAATGAATAAGGCTGTTTGTTGAAGTCCTTATGTAGAGAGCAAGCCAGCATGATATATGCCATCAAACAGAATTCTTTTCTTTCCTTTGATGACATTCTGTCCCTATACCATGCATGGATTAGTGGGTGCACAGCATACTCATGATCATGTGAACCCAATCTGATGAAGGAAAAAGAGAGTAACAATTGAATTCCCTCCTTAAAAATCAAATTATTCCAAAGACCGGCATCATTGAGAGGAAGCAGTCTGTGGTCCAGTTTAGAACTTGCAAGTGGTAAGGTAAATATCTGAAGTAGAAAGCCAAGCCATGTATTTTTCTGGCTTCTTTGTATAGCTGCATTAGAGAAAATATCTTCACTGATAGCATCATGGTGAAAGAATGAAAATATTGCCAGGATAAGAATTGCATTCTTGGCTGCTCTAGCCTTCTGAAAATCATCAGACTGAGTCCTCTGTTGCATTTCCTTGTACAACAATTCCCAAGTTCCATATACAGATCAGTTATATTTGGATGCTCCTCTAAATTCTGAATATGATAACAATGTTTTCCACTGTTCAGAGTATATCCCTAGATATTCCTTGATACTCAAGGCCCCTGAGCGAATAATGGCACCAGCCTGATCAATAGCTAGAGGAACACAGCAAAGTTCTTTTACAATCTCAGAAGCTTTCTCATACAGGTCATTAGTCTGGGCTATATCCAAGCAACTGGCCTTCAAAAGTAGCAAAATGGCATCACTGTCTGCCATTTCTTCCACTTCAAGACAATTTGTTGGTGAAGTCAGACATTGCATGGCAGAGTTGCGACTAGTTATCAGAATATTTCCACCTAGCCCAGGTGGAAAATATTGCTCCAGCTCCTCTGGAGTCAATATATCAGCATTGTCAAACACTATCACATAATTTTCCTTGAGAGAGCCAATCCACAAGAGAGCAGATTCAAGTGAGCCATCTAGTGCAAAAGGCTGAGCTTCAGGAAGGTTGCAAATACCCTTTAGCCCCTGACTGATGGTTGAAACAGAGGATGCATCAATCCAGAAAACATGGGAAAAGCTGGAGGAATCAAATTTCATTCAGCAATTAGGGTCAACGAATGTTAGGGCACTGACTGGTCAGACATTTCTTCAATGAAACGTAAGCAGATTTGAGTCTTTCCAATACCCCCCATCCCGTGTAAGAGAAAGTACTTTCTTGTCCGGAGTCCATCACTGGGACTGGTAAAATGTTCCTTGAGTTTGGCAATAATGTCAGTGTGGCCTGTAAATCGAGTGCTTGAGTTCGGCTTTAAAGGGATCACTGCATCGGACATCCTTCTGTTGTCAAAGTTGTAATTTATCTGCAGCGGAACCATGGCCAGTCAGCTTCAAATGCATATAAAAGATAATACGAGGCGTCTACGCACAGTATTAGCTGCGTTGACTGTACCGCTCACTACTACGTTCCGAGCACCCCGAAGAATGGTTGGTCCACTCATGTTGAAGCAAAAGAGATGGTGGGAATGTGGAAAGAGGAAGAAAGAGATGTCAAGTTGGTGCCAGGAGACCCCCAACGCAGGAGGGCTGTGAATGATTGACAGTTTGGCGTGTATTTCCCTGTATTTCCCGACTTGCCAAGTACGTTATTGCAAATGATGATGAGAATTTGTACAAACAGTGCTTCCGAGAGGCTCAGGGATACTTATCTCTCAATTGATTCTGCGGTCGTGGAAACAAGATGCCATTACTTTCTTACATCCACTCATGTCTCGGTAACTCTCTTGTCTGCACCAAAAATCATCCTCGCCCTCTCCCTCCTCTTCCCAACCAATCTTCTCCAGCACATTCCTTGAAAAGCTTATCCAGCCCCGTCGACCATCTGCTCAAAAAGCATTGAGGAGCACATCGAAGTCCTCTTTCTCTCATTGAATCACCTGAGAGATGTGAGTTACGCATGTTGAGATGAAAAGGAAGACAAGGAGGTACCATCTTGCTACATCCCATATACTCATCATACGCAGCCCCGTAAGCGGCAAATTTCGGAACTGGGCGACGAAGCCACGGAGTTGGTGTGGTACGAGACAGAGAATGCTTGCACCATGTTGGCGTAGGGTTGGGAATGTGGAGGCAGAGCAGGTGCGTGGACTCTAGAGATGAGAGATAACATATGTCAGGGTTATGGAAATGAGGGAGTGAAGGAAAGAGGAGGGGGAAGTGTACGCACCCAGGACGCGAGCTGCTCAACGGCCATAGCCACTGTGATGGGTGCGAAGCCTGGCGAGGTGACAGCACACATCTCATTGACGGTTCAGCCTGCCAGGAATTTGGGCTGTATTAACTGTGAGGTGGGATATTTGAGTTGGAATGGGTACGTACATTGGAGGGAGGTACGTTGTCGTTGCAGTAATACCGTCCCAAACGGGCTGGCTGTACATCTTTAAGTGTGGAAGATACGCGGGTGCCATGCCACATGATGAGGAAGGTGTCGAAACCTAGTACATAATACAAGACCATCTGGCGTTGGTGTGGTTAATTTGGGTAAAGGGGTTGGAAGGACGATGAACAAACCTTCCCCTTGACAGCTCAGGATTGTAGGTAACCATCGACTTTCCCTCGAATCCATGAGCAGAAACATGGCGTTGGCGCTGTCAAAGAGTCGTTTGAGATTCTGGACAACGGCTTTGGCTTCTGCGAGGGACGCAGGGGTTAGTGGGATCGAAGGATGGCTTGGTATGGGTATGGAGATTGTGCCTCGTGTTACGTTCTATACGTAACGACTATTTGGGCTGCAAAATAATAATCGAGGAAGAGAAAGAAATGTCGCACAATTCCGAGGTATAACTTCTTTGTAGGCAGCTGCGCATTCAGCTTTGGGTTTCTCTCCATCCAAGAAGTACTCAAAGCCAAAGAGGGGTTGTCATTACGCAGTGGATGCCCCAGCCCTATAAAAGGAGGTAAGTAACATGAAATTTTGGGTTGAAAAACGGACCATCAAGGCTTGGGCGACTGTGTAGCAGAGATCTCTTTGAGGTCGAGACCTGGTAAGGCTCTCCATCGCATGAGTTTGAGGTTTAGGTCAACGGCTTGAGCGGCCAATCTGAAGCGGGTGCATCCATTAGATCAATTAAGAAAAACAAGGAAGAACGTACCTGGTGGGATCCATCAAAGGCGCAAGCTCCGCAACCCGGGGACCGAGCTTCCCTCGTAGGTTCTTATCCCAGACGACGGCGCTTGGTTGACCTTTTACAGTGTCACCTGCAAATTGGACGACTCCAAAGTTACTCATCCATTAGGAGGTGAGTTCAGAGTCGCGCCAGCAGAATGCAGGTATCAGTTTGATGGAGTATAGGGAATAAAGGTATGCGCGGACTGGTCAGCCAGGATTTTGGGGATGGGAAGGCAACGGTGTCCTGTGAGGTGGTTGTAGTTGGGAGATTGATTGTGAAAGGGTTGCGATATACTGAGGTTCTGATTAAATTATGTTTTTTATGAGATTGGTTTCAGAGAAGGTGAGGAAACGACGTATGATTCCAGAGTATATTTTCTATTTTCTGGCAGCTGCAAAGTCGGCTTAGGTTTGCCTCCAGTCTTCGAATACGGAGAAATGTTGTCGGACAGCGTTGGAGAATGCGACGCGCAGGAGTCAACGAAGATGATGGTGCAGACACCCCGGCCCTGTAAAAGGAGGGTAAGTAACGTGGAGTTACAAGGATTGAGAAGTGGGAAACAGACCATCAAGGCTCGAGCCACATAGCACCTGAGCGTGCCAGCGCCGAGAAGGATGCAGTCAGTTGCCGATGTCTTCGTTGAGGTTAGCTGGGATCCTCTATCGCATAACCTTGACGTTCACGTTCAGGTCCATGCCTTGGGCAGCCAATCTGATGTGGAAGCCTTCATTAGAAGTTTATTAGATGTGGTGCATGGAGAAGGAAGAAAAAAATATGTAGCTGGTAGGACACACCATAGGTGCGAGGTCCGCAACGCAAGGACCGAGCTTCCCTTGTAGGTTCTTCTCCCATCCGATGGCGGTTGGGTGACCTTTGATGGGGTAACATGTGGTTCAAATGACTCCGAAATGGTTTTTGCATTCAGAAATTGGGAGTCCAGAGTCGCGCCAGCAGAGAAGGTCGATTGAGGCCGTTTTGGTTGAGCATAGCGAGCGGAGGTATGCGAGGGTGTGCGGAGTAGCCAGCTGGGGTTCTGGCATTGAGTCGATAAAGGCGACGGTGTACTGTATGAATGTGAGGGGGAAAGTTGATTGTGAAAGAAATGAGACTCACTGATGTTGAAAAACACATGAAGTAGGTTTCGTAAAATTCTACACGTGCGATTGATGTACGTGAATGGTACTGTATTTTTGAAAAGTGTTGAAATGAGTCAGAAGGTATGAGTGAGCAATAGTAAATGGAACAGACCTGTTCAACTTTGAACTCCTCCTTTGCGCCCTTCCACCCCGCTTCCTCGTACCCTTTATAATATTCGTACTTTTTCAAAATGGGGACGACGATACGTCAATATGGTGGTCTGAGAATTTGAGAACATTGATCCTGAGGCCTGAGGCCTGAAGCCTGAGGCGTGAGGTATGTAAGTTGTGCCAGAACCAGAGAACAGTATGCATTGAATTGGCATTGAACGATGGGCACCGCGGTTGGTGGTGGTTGTCACACTACGTTACACTCATGTGACGCCACATTCGCGTCGCCCAAGTTGTTCGTTCACTTATGGCGACCTGTAATGAATATTTTTTTCTGCGCATTAGTCCTGCCTATCTAATCGATCTACGTGTCAGCCCTCAAGCTCAAGCTTCAAGGCCTCACCGGTCTCACCAGCTCTGCACTTGTTTTCCGCTCGAGATAAATATCTGTAAGCTGAGCGCGGCCGTCTCTTCGCGCTTGAGTGTTATGCTTCCGCTGTTGAAGATGATCTCATGCCGTCACCCTTTTCAACAACCACCACAGCGCAGAAATACTTTCCTAACCTCTAACCACACCGGCGACATCCAGAAATGCCACCCGAGGCAACATTGCCACCCATCCGACATCTCCTGAAGCGCTTCGCTCGACAGCGTCACTCCTCACGCCCCCACGTACCCACAGCAAGTGCGGGAGGGCATATCGAGGGGGTCGTGCGATAGCGATAGCGATCACCACGTGCTACTGTTAAGTGATGGGGAGGAATTGGCTGTTTCGGTTCATAAGAAACGATGAACGGGGGAAGCTACCCAGGAGGAGGATGTGTTCTGGTTGGGTACGGGTGGGATGACGACTAGGCGTCTGGATCGTCCAGCTCGAAGGTGGTTGATCCGTCTATACAGGCACCGTTGGTTTGCCACCGTCCTCAAGCTCAATCCCAGTGGCAGCTGCAGCAGCCCATTTCACCACTCCCGTCGCATCACAAGCCCATGGTGGTTTCACCTACCAACAACGCACCCACCACGCTACTCAGGACCTCCCTATGTATGTTTCGCCTGTGCTCCGCCAACCGCTTCGCCCCCTGTCACTCCGAAACAAAAGTCGCAGAGGCGAACAACCAGCGTGCTCCGAGACTCCGCAGAACCCGTTCCTCGCCTCACCGCTTGAGCCTGTCCTGGAGTCGGAGAGCAAGGAGAGCCCAAAACGCCGTATCAAGAGAAACCAACGGTTGCTTATGTTTTGTAAGTCTTACGCACTTTTCCTCTCTTTTTACGGATCGAGGGCTGGGTTCACAATACATGTGTAGTCGCGGTGGCCTTAGGGAGTTCCACAACCCAATGTACAACCACGCTAAGAACTGACCGATCTCGCCCCCTCCAGGGTCTAAGCTCCCCGTCGAGCACCCAGCCTTCTCCCCTGACCTGGGCTGGCTGCCAAAGCTCCTGTTTCCGGAGGCATACAAGAGGAGAAACACAGCAAAGGGGAAGGCAAAGGCAAAGGGGATGGGGTGATTTGGTCAAGCCACAAAGCTGAGGTGCTACTATGCTGGACAAGGAGCTGAGAAAGGCTGGGGAGTTATGATTCATGGCGGGGACTGACCGACCAGCTGGACAATAGGGCTTCCCATTTGATGTTGGGATTCCTCTGGTTGTTGTCATTCACATATGAGGAACAGATTGAAAGAAATCAAACCACCTCTGTGCAGTTGAATAAACATTTATGGAGTGAAGAGAATGTGAATCTTACATACCTTTCCCAGCTTCTTGAACACAGACCTCTAGCAATTTTGCATCTGCATCTTTTCCCAGATGCCTATATGTCACTGCAAGATTCTTCATGGCTTGAATTGTAAACTTGTGTGTTTCTCCAAATATCCTGGTTCTTCCACTCAGAATTTGGATCTCCAGCTGCTCTGCATCTTTATATTTTTCCAGATGTTTGCATGTAAGAGCCAGATGTTCCATTGTTTTGAATGTCAAGGGATGTTCCTCTCCAAGCAATCTGATTCTTATACCCAGACATTGTTTCTGCAGGTTTGCAGCCTCAGCATACTTTCCCAGATCCCTGTATGTTACACCAAGGTCTTCCATTGCAGCAGCTGTATGTGGATGGTCTGTTCCAAGAATTTTTGTTCTTGCATCCAGAACTTTGGTCTCCAGCCCCTCTGCATTTTCATATTGTCCCATCTTCTGATATGTATAACCTAAACTAGCCATTGCTGCAATTGTATCCAGGTGTTCCTCTCCAAGCAGTCTGATTCTGATATCCAGGCATTGTTTCTGCAGCTTTGCAGCCTCAGCATATTTTCCCAGATCTGTGCAAGTTTCAGCAAGGTCTTCCATTGCAATAACTGTCTCTTCATGATCTTTTCCAAGAATTCTTATCCTTGCATCCAAAACTTTGGTCTCCAGCTCCTCTGCCTCTCTATATTTCCCCATATCCACATATGTATGACCTAGACAGGCCATTGCTGAAATTGTGTCCAGATGTTCCTCTCCAAGCAGGCTAATTCTTGTATCCATGCATTGTTTCTGTAGTCTTTCTGCCTCTGCTAACTTTCCCAAAGGCCTATATATTTCAGAGAGGCACTCTACAGCCTGGATAGTGATGTGCAGGGGTTCGTAAACCTGCACGGGTTCGCGGGTAAGGGTTCACGGGGTAAGGGTAGAGGTCATGGTTTCTGAACCCTCACCAAACCCTTACCCTCAACACGGGTGGGGGGTTACCCATGGCTTTTTGGAAAGGTCAGGGTAGTAGACCATAGTAATTTCTCCCAGCCCGGCATGATGTATAGGTACCTGTAATTTAGAAAAAAGATGGAGGAATGGTACCCACAGAGCTACTAAAGGAGACTAGAAGACCGAATACACAAAGTAACATTCTTCCCTGTTCCAGTGTTCTTCACACTCCACTAGTTACACAGGTATTTTGACAACTTCTTGACCCAAAATTCCGCTGCCAGAGCCCAATACATGCACCCCCTTCAACTCTACTCTTTGAGATAGTCAGTAACTAAAAAAATGTCAACCCTTCTGTCTACCCTCCAAGGGTTTCTAACCCCTCTGACCCCTGTAAAACCCTAACCCGTACCCCAGAACCACCCCAACCCATGTAGAGGGTAAGGGTTAAGGTGGGGTAAGGGTATAGGTCAACACAAAATGACCCCAGTGTTACCCGTGACCATCACTAAGCCTGGATGGTGCTTTGATCATTTTTACCAAGTATCTTTGTCCTGACATCGACAACCTTGATTGCTATAATTTCTGCTTCTTTGGGATAGCCTTGCTCTCTAAAAATCCACAGAAACTTTTCAGAAGCATCATCAAAGTAATTGTCAGCCACCTCTTCCTTTAATGTTTCATTATATTGGATATTTGCCTTGACATGTGTCACTAATGCCCTTCTGAATGAATATGACTGTCTGACAATCTCTCTATGTAGAGAGCAAGCCAACATGACATATGCCATCAAACAGAATTCTTTTTTTTCCTTTGAACTCATTCTGTCTCTATACCATGCATGGATCAGTGGGTGCACAGTGTACTCCCCATCATGTGAACCCAACCTAATAAAACAAAAAGAGAGTAACAATTGAACCCCCTCCTTGAAGATAAAATTATTCCAAAGACCAGCATCATCTAGAGGAAGCAATCTATGGTCCAGTTTGGAACTTGCAAGGGGTAGGGATGATATTTTAAAAAGAAAGCCAAGAAACTTCCTGGTCTGGCCACTTTCAATAGCTGCATTAGAAAAGATATCTTCACTAATACCATCATGATGGAAGAATGAAAATATTGCCAGGATAAGAATTGCATTCTTAGCTGCTCTAGCTTTGGCAAAATCAGCAGACTGAGTCCTCTGTTGTATTTCCTTGTACAACAATTCCCAAGTTCCATAAACAGATTGATTATATTTAGATGCTCCTTCGAATTCTGGATGAGACAACAATGTCTTTTGTTGTTGTGAATATATCTCTAGATAGTCTTTGATGTTAATGGCCCCTGAACAAATAATGGCACCAGCCTGATCAATAGCCAGAGGGACACAAAAGAGTTCTTTTACAATCTCAATAGCTTTCTGATACAGATCATCAGTCTGGGCTATATCCAAGCAACTGGCCTTCAAAAGTAGCAAGATAGCATCACTTTCTGCCATTTCTTTAACTTCAAGGCAATTGGCTGGCAAAGTCAGACATTGCATGGCAGAGTTGCAACTAGTTATCAGAATATTTCCACCTAGCCCAGGTGGAAAATATTGCTCCAGCTCTTCTGGAGTCAATACATCAGCATTGTCAAAGACTATCACATAGTTTCCTTTAAGAGAGCCAATCCACAAGAGAGCAGATTCAAGTGAGCCATCCAGTGCACAAGACTGAGCTTCAGGAAGGTTGCAGATACCCTTTAACCCCTGAGTGATGGTTAAAATAGAAGATGCATAAATCCAGAAAACATGGGAAAAGCTGGATCAATCAAATTTCATTCAGCAACCAGGGTCAACAAATGTTGAGGCACTCACTAGTCAGACATTTCTTCAATGAAGCGTAAGCAGATTTGAGTCTTTCCAATACCCCCCATCCCATGCAGGAGAAAGCACTTTCTTCTCTGGAGTCCATCACTGGGAGCAGCAAAATGTTCCTTGAGTTTAGCAATCATGTCAGCGCGGCCTGTAAATTGAGTGCTTGAGTTCGGCTTCAGAGGGATCACTGCATCGGACGCCGCTCTGTTGCCAAGGTCGTCATTTATCTGTAGAAGATCCATGGCAGTCAGCTTCAAATGCATAGAAAGGATAACACAAGACTTTTACACATGGTATTAGCTGCGTTAATTGTGCCGCTGCTCATTACGACGTTCCGAGAACCCTGAAAGACAGTTGGTCCGCTCATGTTGAAGCACAAGAGATGGTAGGAATGTGGAAGGAGGAAGAGGGAGATAAAGAGAGACCCCCAACACAAGAAGGCTGTGAACGCTTGAAAGTTTGGCACGTGTTTCGCGACTTGCCGAGCGTGTCTAGTCACCTAGTATATCGGACCGGTTGCTGCAACCTCAGTTACCAATTGAGAATTAGCAGTCAAACCACGCTTCTGAGTGGTTCACGGACCTCCCTCAGTTTCCGCCTCCTAAAATGATTTTATTTTGTTTTTGTCTTTGCATCCACACAAGTGTCATTGAGCACTGTCCCCTCCATTTTAGAAATCGTCCTCGCCCTCCCTCCTCCTTCCAATCAACCCTCCCCAGCACGGCCTTACATTCCTCAAACAGCTTATCCAGCGCCATCAATGTTTCCAAGTATTTCTGATCAGAAAGCCTTGAGGAGCATGTCGAAGTCCTCTTTCTCATATTGGATCACCTATTGAGAGAGGCGGGAGTTACGGGTGCCGAGATGAAAAGGGAGACAAGAAATAAATACTGTCTCGCTACATATCATACGCAGCCCCCACAAGTGGTGAATTTCGGAACTGGGTAAGGAAGCCGCGGAGTTGGTGTGGTACGAGACCGAGACTCCCATTGTGTTCGGTGTAGTATTGGGTGTTGGAAAGGTCTTGGTTTGGAGGTGAAGCGGCTGTGTGTATTCTGAGATTGGATTAAAAGATGTTAGCTGATGAAAAGAAGGGGTAAAAGGGGGTGACGTACCCCTCAGGATGGTGTAGGACAGAAGCGAGGAGCTCGATGGCCGTGGGTACACATCTGGTCAAGTGTCCAATCTGCCAGGGACTAGAAGATGTGTTAGCTATGAAGTGTGAGGATGGGGTGCAGTAGGTACGGCAGAGGGCGCTACGATGTCGTTGCAATAATGATACCCTGGCTATGCATCTTTGGGCGTGGAAGATGCGTGGGCGCTGTGCCGCGTGGTGAGGACAGTGTCGAAGCTGCAGAGTTGAGGACGATCTGGCATTGTTGCTATTAATGGTCAATGAGGGGTGAACTAAACTTACCTTGCCCTTTGCAGCTTCTTGAGGACCGAGGGCAGCCATTGACTTACTTTTAAGTCCATGAGAAGGAACATGGCGTCGTGTTCATCAAACAGTTGCCCGAGCTTCGGGACGGCTTTGGCCTCTGCGACAGATGCAGCGATGGGTGGAATAGGGTGGCCTGACATCAGTATGGAGAGAATGTATTGTGTTGCGTTCTACACATAACAATTGTTTTGGCTGTGAAATAATGTTCAATGAAGAAAAAGTACGATTCAGGGGTATATCCTGTCCATTCTGGCAGCTGCACGTTAGGCTTAACATTTTCCTCCAACAGAGCAACCCTCGAATTCAAAGAGGAGTTGTTGGAAGGCGTTGAAGTGGGGAGGTTGATTGCAAAAGAGTTGAGATACACTGAAGTTCTGAATAGATGACGGTATTTGTCAGATGACGTACAGAGAAAGCGAGAAAACAACATCGGGGTACATCTTCGTCCTGGCAGCTGCACATTCGGCTTTGAGTTTGCCCCCTAGGCAGTCCTCGAGTTCAAAGAGGGGTTGCCGGATGGGATTGGAGAAACGAGACACGCGACGCAGAAGTCGACGAAGGTGATGGTGTGGATGCCAGTCCTGTTATAGAATGTAAGTCTGATGGATGTGCAAATTTGGGAAAGGAGAACAGACTGTTGACGCTCGTGCAAGGTAGTATCTGAGCATGCCAGCGCTGGGGAAGAGGCATTTCATTGCCAATATGTTCTCGAAGTCGAGGCTAGCTGAGATCCTCTATTGCACGAACTTGAGGTTCAGGCGGCGGCTTGAGTGGTGAATCGAAGGTGGGTAGTTTCGTTAGATGGGGTGTATGAAGAAGGAAAGAAAAAAACGACGTACCTGGTGGGATCCATCTTGGGCATGAGGTCCATAACACGAGGTCTGAGTTCTTCTCCCACTGGACAGCGGATGGCCGAGCTTCGACAGTGCCACCTGTAATTCGGACGACTCTGAATCGGCCGGCTCTTCCATTTGCAGACTGGAAATCCGGGGTCACGCCAGCAGAGAACACAGGTGGAGAGGAGGGCTGGGTGCAGAGGTATGCGAGGAGGCTGCGTAGTGGCCAACCAGAGTTCCAGGGATTGGGGGAGGGGTGGAAGAAGGCGACGGTGTGCTGTGACGTCCTCGTTAGTGGGTAAGTGGACTGTAAAAAAATTTGAGACGTACGAAGGTTGAACAGCGTGAAGAGCGTTTTCGCATCCCACCAACAAGGAAGAAGGGAGACCTAGGTGGTCTGAGCACGAAGCCGTGCATGTATTCTGCCAGCTGAGGGAATGGGTTAGGAGGTAGTCGATGGAGTTATTGATGAGACGGACCTGTTCAGGTTTGAACCCATCCGCTGCGCTCTTCCACCTGCCTCTTCGATATCCAATCGATATCCCATGTAGTTCTGCTAATTGTTGAAATGAGTTAGAAAATATGAGCGAGTGCTCATGAATGAAACGGACCTGTACAGTTTTGAATTCCAGCCCTCTTCGATCTCACATGCCGCTTAGATACGAATGGTGGAAAGGCGAAGTAATATTTTTATTTTTCAAATTGGGGATGCCGATATTTATGGCAACAGGGAGAGACCAGCTTTGTTATCACGGCAAACACCGTTATTTGTCCACTGCCGAGTTGCATGCCGGACATAACTATTACAAAATACTATTTTCCCACATAAATTACCCAGTTGCAGCTTGTAAATGTCGAGCACCTACCAGAAAGAACAGCACAATCTTCTGTCTATTTGCTTTGTAAATTTGTTTGTTAGCCTAATTTGTTTTTTACCAACACTATCCACCTTTCAGCCAGCCACAATTTATGCAGCTATTTCAATGTTCCATGCATGGCAAAAACATAGTCACAATGGGATTTAAGTTTCTTTTTAGCCTGTCACTGGGCATATCAAGATAATTTGTGTTGAAATACTCTAAAAATATCTTTTGAATGTTCCTTAATTTTTGTCTGTTTTAAAGCAAAAAATATGTGATACATCTACAAAGATTATTTTCAGTGAATAAAGATCAAATACTAATGAAGCCTGTTAAAAACATATGAAATTACATTGGTAT
>Ga0307507_10005177_pt1 | contig 21808 bp, 6 predicted proteins | sample 7_EM_MG_FD_207223 | JGI IMG/M metagenome (GOLD analysis project Ga0307507, IMG submission 207223) | Populus trichocarpa ectomycorrhiza microbial communities from riparian zone in the Pacific Northwest, United States - 7_EM | ecosystem: Host-associated > Plants > Roots > Unclassified | place... | reverse complement strand
AAAGGCCCTTATTATAGGGGAGACTTAGGTTAGTAGTATATTTGTTTATAAACCGTCTCTAGTTATTCCTTACTTCTTTTCTTAGGGTATTCTTTAGCTGGTTTCTTGTATCTTTATATTATCTCTTATCCTTAGAATTGTGGCTGCTTATATATTTCCTCCTTACTTATTATTAGCCGGCTATAAGGGCCGCGCACTATATAGACTATACATATCACGTATAGGGGCCCGGTTTTAAAACTAGGCAGTACTCTTTTAGCCTACTTTTAATTGCTACCTAAATCCTTTTTAGTTTTTAATTAATTTCCTTAGGGGTAGCTAATAAGCCTTACTTGTTTAGTATTAGGTGGATTTCTTCTAGGTCTTAGAGTTGTTATTTAATTATATTAAGGAAGCTATCTACGTTAAGCTTCCTTATTGCGTATCTTTTGCTATTTGGTTGCGCCTTAATGTCCAGATCTAGTTATATCTAGATAGGGATATAGTCTAAGGTAAGTGCCTATTCTTCTTTAGGGGAGCACCTTTTAAGTCTCTGGTATAGGTTTTTGTCCATAATTATAAGGTTAATTATACTTTTAGCAATACCCCATTGCCATATAATTGCACCTAGGGGGGTAGCTAGCTTAAGGCCCCCGTTATCTATAGCTCTTAGTAGGCACTCTGCCTATTAATTAGCAGTAATATAGGTGCCTCCCTACTATAGGTGGTGGAGGTTTATATCTCCTAGTAGGATAAACTCTGTGTATTTAGTTTCTAGTAAGCTTATTATAGATATAATGTTCTCTGTTTATGCTACCCCTTTAACCCTAGGGTTATAGACATTAATAATTTATACTAGTCCCCTATATGTCTAGATGGTTATAACTGCAATATCTAGGTTAACTGCCTGCTATAACTATAAGGCAAGGCTGATATTTTTACTAATTATAAAGTATACGCGTATAGCTGCTTTTGGTTTATATAGGAGCTAAAATCCTTAGGGGCAGTATGTTAATTATATATAGGTATTATAATACGGCTCTTATATAGCAAGAATATGGTGTTTCTCTAGGTCTAGACTGTCTAGTAGGGGCCTTACTAGATGGTGGTTTGTATTGCCGCAGTTATACTATATAATGGTTAAGTGGCGGACCCCTAGTAGGGGTCCTTTACCTCTTCTTTACTCCTCGCTTCTTCCGTTTCTACTTTCTCTAAAATATTTAGAACTTTTATCTCCTATATTTACTCCCTAGCCACTACTTATTTTATATGGAGCTTTCTATTTCTATATTTTGTGTTTTTACTAGCCTTTCTAAATCTAAGTTTATTATTGCCTCCGGTTCTTCCCCCGTTCTTACTAGTTAGCTATATACCCCTTATAAGCCAGCTATATGTGTTATATTTACCGTATTAAATCTAATTCTTAATTATCCTAGCCTTAAACTTGCTATAGCTATCTATAGGGGTCTTCTTATTAGGCGTTTTCTCCCTTATGTCCTATATGTTTCTTATGTCCCTATTTAGTCTGGTGATGTTGCGCGGTGTCGCTTTTAGCCTGTTAAGGCTTAGGATGGCTGGCTTAGCCCCCTAGTATTAAAGGTAGGAAACGCTAGGAAGACACCTGTGTCCCCCTAGCTTATTGCCTATTGTTTCTATTTATATAACCTAGTATATAGTTATTCCTGTAGCTGTTAAGCCCTTTCCTTCCGTCTTCTGTATTTAATGCAGTCTTCTCTCTCCCATGCCTTATATGTGCTTTAGTAACAGTTCGCGCATTTTATTTAGTCTTAATTTGTATATTGTCTTATATTATAGGGGCCTGTATAGTAGCCGCAGCATACCTGTGCTGCGTATGTGGATTGGGTATGTCCCTATTATATATAGTAATAATATCGTTCTAGGCGTAGTCTGTGGTTGTAGAGCCTTATATTATATATAAGGCCATTTATAATTATTCCTTTTTGGATAAGGAGTTTTTGCATTCCTAGTATATGTACGCTGATAATAAGGGAGCTATGCGTTTGTCTATTGTCTCCCTAGTAAGTCTCTAGCGCCCCTTATATCCTCTTATTATTCTTATTATATGCTTAGTTTGTATTTTCCTATTAAAGCTATTAGATCTGGGTAATTATAAGTCCTAGTATAAGGCGTTTTGTTTGTTTTACTATCTTCTATATAGTTACTGTATTGTCCGCCTAGCGTCCCCTTTCTACTCTAAGGCTTATGGGAACCAATAGGACTTTAACTAGGTGATCTTTATAAAGTACTTTTATACTAATACGCTCTCCTAGCCTGTCCCCTGCCTTTACGGCCTATTCCTTTACCTATTAGTCCTTTAGGGTGACTCTAATATCTTTACTCCTAAGGTGTTGGACTATGACGGTGTTATAGACCTCCTTGCAAATCTTTATAAGAACTTCTGTTTTTAATTGTCCCCTAAGTTCCTCTACCTTTTCTATATTTGGTTGTATTGTAATTATATACCCGGTTATTGTTTTTAGGGGGGTAGGTTCCCTATATTATAGAAGCGCAGCTATGGCGGCCTAGGTACGGTTTGCCTATAGGGGGGGGTTTTATTTATCTTCAATTTTATTTAGCCGTTAGAGGATTTAATTAAGGGTTTACTAGAGGGGCGCCTAAGGTTTGCTGGACTGGAGCCATTCTGCTAGCTATATTAGTTTGTAATGGCTAATAGATGCTTTTCTATAGTTTTAGATACTAGACGCGTCCAATAGGCTTTATATTTTGTTAGATGCCTTCTTAATTAGGGTATTTCCACTTTCTAGTGTAGTATTCGCCCGTCCTTGTTGTTGTTATGGGGGGCCATTGTTGGGTATAGGTCTGGCGGTTGCGCATAACTATATACCACTATCGTTCCACCTGTGCCTTCCCTATAATGCATGCATCTTAGGGGATTATCAGGGTGTTTTTCAGGGTTCTTTTGGTTGGTTTGGTCTTTTTGGGCTAGGTGCAGCAAGAGCTCCAAAAGTCCGGATCTGAAAATCTTTACTATAACTTATTCTTTGTAAATAAGATCTACTTCTAGTGCTCCTATAAAACTAGAAGAGATAGATTTAATTACTTATATAAAATTATAGTATGGTCTAAATCCTTATACGTCTAGTAGCTCCAACTATTCTGTAAATTTATAGATATTCCACCAGCTGTTTAACTATTTATTAATACTCTAATTTAGATTATAGGCTTTAAGAGCCATATATTAATTAAGAACGTCGTGCTTTTAACCTAAGGTAGTAGGGGCTAATGCAGTCTTTAATGCTTAAAGCCGTTTATATACTGTATCAAGGCCGTTAATAAGTAGAAGGTAGGCTACTGATATTAATTAAATAATATAGTTGCTAATTTCGCTAATAGTCTATTCTTACTTTTAGTATACGCGGAAGTCATCCTTATATTTAGTATAGAGTTGGTTGTATATAGTAAGCTAGGTTTAGTCTAGCTGTGCTATTAATATAGCTGCAGGAAGTACGTCTGTAGGTATAGGTTAATTTAGAGGTTCTAGCTTTAAAAGCTTATCTTTTATTTTAGATAGGTCGATGTACTGCTATACTTTATTAGTTTTAGCAGTATCTTAAATAATAAAGAACCATTAAAACTAATTAGATGGCTGGTTAAGGATAACGTTAATTTTTAATTCGCTTATAGTTATTATTTTTAGAAATTTAATAGGTTAGGTAGGGTCTAAGTCAGCATCTTAGCAGAACTTTATTTTAACGTTTTAATTCATCAGTTCGTTTATTGGTTAGGTTTAGTTTAATTAATATTTAACACTTAATATTTAATATTTGATGTTTAATTTAATTAATGTTTGATTATCCGTCTGTTTAGTAAATAAAGAAGCTTAAGATACTTGCAAAGGTAGTAAAAGTAGTAACTTCTTAAATAAGATAGTAGATTAATTAGATGGTATAATAGGTAGTGCAATCCAATTACTTAGTTAGTAGGTAGTACGATCCGGACTTATAACTGTAAGCTTTATAGTATAAGGAATTAAGTAAGAAACTTAATTCTAAATCTATAGAAATTAGGTGGTATATATATATAAAAGGTGTAGATAATAAAAGGGTAATTAACTGAGTTGGTAAGCGAGTTGGTGTCACAGCGACGGGGCAATCGAGGCATAAGCGCCGTAAAGAACGTATGCAAGCCTGTACAATTGAAATGTCTATGGACTCGGATATCAAGATGAGGAGCAGAAGAAGGTCGTGGAAAGGACACGTCTATATACATGGAGCCAAGACGTAAGCGAACCCCCTTAACTAGGCCCTATCCAGGTTACGCGCGTCAGTGCCGTAACAGTTGGTGAGCGAGTTAAGGTGATATACAGGTGAAACAGTGGTGGTTTGGCAGGGTACCGTAGTCGGTTACAATTATGTTTCGAATAATATTAGTCTGCCTTAGTTACTATAAGAATATACAGTAAAACCGTGTTTTACCGTTATCTCGGTATACCGTTCCTCTATGGTATACCGGTTAATAGCCAGGAACAGTTGATTTTACTATAGGCTTACGTTTAAATTTAATACGCCGTTACGTTCAAAGCTCTCTTATACAAGAACGGTATAGCGCGAGTTATTATGGTATTGAAAACCCTATTTTTAGGAGCTGATTTAGGCGCAATTCGGCGCATCAACCCCTTACTCTTAAGCCTACAAACCAGCACCGCAGCCATCAATATTTATTAATTTGATACCCCTCTTACCATGGCGAAGCCTAAGGACCTTAAGCGCCTTCGCCGTCATGATATTTTAGAGCGTAAGAGGTAGCAGATCCGGGTATACTGCTATAAGAACCCTAGAAAACCTTAGAGAGACGCTGCTCGCTATTTTACTAATTAATTTCAACGCCCTATGCAATAGTCTATTATATTAGACTCCTTAAAGCCTAAATATAGGTACCTTAATTCACTGGTCCTTTAACGTGGCAAGGGTGGCTTTAAGAGGCGTAGAGCTCCTAAGAATCCTAGGCTCAAAAAAGCGCTATTTAAATGGCAACAGCGTATGCAGGCCGCTGCTATACTTGTTACTGGCGACCTTATTTAGGCTATAGCAATAAAGCTTTAGAATATAATGGCGTACTATTAGGGTTAACAGCAGCCTAGCTTTTTAAGCGGTTGGGTTAATAACTTTAAGAAGAGAAATTATATATTAAGATGGAAGCTATATAGCGAGGCCGGGTTAGCTAATATGGAGGGCGCTTAGGAGTGCATATAGGGGCTTAGAGCTATTATAAACAAGTACTTAAATTAAGACGTTTACAATATGGATAAGGCAGGGCTTTTCTATAAGGCTACACTAGATATAGGACTTGTAACTAAAGGGTAATTAGGTACCAAAAAGTAGAAGGAGCGTATTATAACCATCTACTGCAGCAACGTAGATGGCAGCTATATTATACCCCTATAGATTATTAGAAAAGCAAAGAATTCTTAATATTTTAGCAAGCACCGTAGCAACCTAAGCGGCCTTAACTTCGCCTAAAGGTTTAACAAGAGGGCCTAAATAACAGCGTTAATATTCCTTAATTATATTAAGTGGTTTAATAGCTTAATGGGCGGCAGGAAGGTCCTCCTACTTATTAATTCTACTCCTAGCTATACTGCTAGCATAAATACGGTGTTGGAGCTTGCCAACACTAGGGTTAAATTCCTACCTAAAAACGTTACCTCTCTTTATTAGCCCTTAGATTAGGGTATAATTTAAACCTTTAAAGCCTACTACCGCCGCTACTAGCTATCCTATATAGTAGATTAGGTGGAATAAGATAGGAAACCCCTTAAGTTAATAAATGTACTTAGGGCTGTTTAATAGGCCACTGCAGCTTGGCATAAGATTAGCCCTTAAACTATAATAAATTGCTTTACGTACTTAACAATCTTTAGACCCCATAAGGGCCCCTAGGGTCGGCTAAGCGGGTATAGCAAGCCTTAGCTTAAGGCCGAATTGCAGATATATACACAGCAGCTCAGCCAGGTAGGGTAAATTAGGTAGTTAATAGCTATTAGTAGCTTTATTAATCTAGAGGGGGAGGACGCCTTAGTAGAGCCTAAGGCCTTATTAACTTAGGAAGCAATTAAGGCCTTAATTATAGCTTTATATAATAAGCCAGATAATAAGGAAAGCGACACTAATAAACCATAAGTTATTAAGCTTAATAAGGCTTTAGATGTACTGGAGCGCCTTAAGCTCTATAAGGGGTAGTAAGAGGGGGGTGATAAGGCTCTAATTGCAACTCTTATAAAGGTAGAGAGAGTAATTTAAGGCCGTTAAGCTGTGCGAGTAAAGCAGACGACTATTACAAGCTTCTTTAAGTAGTATGGATAGAGAGAAGAGTTATTTTAGCCCCTTGCAGCGATTAATAAGTAAACTCGCAATATAACGTTTCTCTATAACATAACGTTTAAACCCCCTGCCACCGAGCTGAACGTAATAACAAGGTTTTACTATATATACAAAATATATATAAACTGTACTTATACGTTAAACGGACTTGTATGTTTATTAATCTATAAAAGAATAGAGACTATATATATATGCAGGGTGGTTTTTGTCACGAAGTTTGTATAGAGCAGTTCATTAATAAAATGGGTTAATTGATTAATAATCTTGACTTAATTGTTAATTAATGCTTTTAGTAAGCCCCTAGGGCTTTAAGCTACAAAGAGACTTTGCAGTGCATAGGCTCTATGCATGTGACTTATGCATATAACCTACGCCTTTAGAGAATACAGATTATCTAACATACCCCCTTAGCTTTAAGCTCTTTAAGGTCAAAGCTAACCACCTTCTTATGTCTGTTAATAAGTTAATTAAACCATAATCTTATCTAAATCCTTCCGTCTTGCTCTAATACTATCCCTCAAGTCCTCTAGTTGCTTCTCCCTATTTAACCACTCCTTAATATCCACTATTCCGATTATATTAACGAAGCTTTAAAACCTCTGCTTAGGTAGGGCTTTTATAAGTCTATTGGCGATTATTTCCTTTATCACTGTCTATTAAAATTATACTCGTCTTATTACGTATTCCTAATATAGCTAGTATTAATAAATATTAACGTATTAGAGCTTTATAATTAGCTTTACTGTGTCTTTTATAATTAGTTAGAGCGTTTAGGTATTATTACAATTAATAATTAAGGGCTTGTTTAGGTGTAACGTTATTACTTTAAACAACCTACTAATAAAGATAGCTTTCTTTACTGTTTATAATAGGGCTAATAACTTGGCTTCTATACTTAACGTTATAACTATACCCTACTTGTTTGCTTTCCAGGCAATTAGCCCCCTAAATAGCTTTATAATATATCCTTATAAGCTCTTTCTATTAATAGAGTTGTCCGTAAATAATGCGTCACTAGCATAGATAAATAATTGCGCTTTACTTCTACCGTCTCCGTCGTCTTGTCCTTAGTTATATATTCCTTTATCTTTCCCTCTACCGTTTATTCCTTCCTTATCTCCTCTATAGCAGATTGCTCTGCTCCTTGTGCTATATAGGTACTAGATAACTCTCTCTACCGCTTAATAGTGCTCTTAGCCTGGGTTCTAATTAAACCTTACCAGCTATAATACTGCAAAGGTAATATCTGGACGCGTTATAGTGGCTATATAGAGTATTAAATCCATTTTTCTCTAATATGGCATTATGGAGGCTAGTAGGGATATAGGATGGACTAATAGGTCTATATTAGGGGATGGACGCGTTAAATGGATTAATTGGTAATTAGTAGGGAGGAGTTCTAACTCAGCCATAGGAGTATCTAGAAGACGCCCTTTAAGATCTATCTTGTACTAGTTAGCTATTTTCTTAATATAGGCTTCCTAGGATAGCTATAGAAGCCTCTGGCTATAATTATATAGTATATAGATTCTTAGGAACCATTTTAGCTCACTATGGGTACTTATCTGGTATTCCTTACTTAGCTCCTTAATTGCTTCTTAAGCTTTCTTCTTATCTGTTTTTTGGTAGCAAAAGACAATATTATTAATATAGAAGAAGATAACTATTCCTCCTTTTAGTATAATATATAGCTCCTAGGGAACCTCTTTAAAACCTAATTTGTTTAACAAGCTTATAAGATTCTTTTGCTATAATAGAGGGGATTGTTATAGTTCGTAAAGGGCTTTTCTTAAGCGTAGTACTTTATCTGTCTTTCCTTTATTAAACCTTAGCGGTAACTTTATATAGATAACCTTATTAAGATTGCAATGGATAAATATATTAACTATATCTATCTGTGTTATTTCTAGGTTAAATTTTACGGTAATCACCATAAGGGTTTAAAAGGTTATACTAGCTAATGTAGTAGCTCTTATAGGTAGGTCTTCTAGGGCCTATTAATTTTTATATACTACTAAGCGTGCCTTATATTTCTAAAGGAATCCGTACTTGTCCATTTTATAGACGAACACTTATATTAAGCTAAGGACCTACTATCCCTTTATATACTTCTTATCTATTTCTTAAAACGACCTTATTTAATAATAAGATTAGAAATGGGCTTGTTAAGCCTTTTGGAACTAATCTTAAAGAGGGTGCGTATTAAGGTCGCGAATTAACTAAGGTGGCGGAGGTAAGTTCTTCCTATATAATCTAACATTATATATTCTGCCTAATTTTAGCTTGCTATTGTTAAGTTAACTATTAAGGTTAAACTTCCTTTCTGCTAAAAAGGCGCTGTAATAGGCTAAAGTAATCCTTTTAGTAACAAAGTCTTTAAACCTATTATTGTAGGCTTTCTTAAATAAGTCTTTAACTAAGTTGTTGAATACCCCCTAAGTGTTAAACGCATCTCTTATTTAATAAGCGACGTCTTAATTAGTATCTTATACATTTAACTTTGTAGAATACTCAACGTAAAAGGCATATAGAGATTCTTTGTCTTTTTTTGTTGGAAGTGGCGTATAATACGTATCTTTAAGGCTCTTGCAAGCCTAAGATCTGCTAACTTATTAAAGGTTTAAACTGGCTTATTAACGTCGTCGTCTTCCTCTTAAATTAACGGTTTAAATACTTTTTTATTATCTTCTAGAAGGACCTTATTCTTAGTTAGGGTATTAGGGAGTTAAATCTTCTTAATTAGCGTATCTAATTCCGCGTGTAGGTCCTTTAAAATATCCGTTTGCTTGCCGTTAAAGAACGTCTTTTTATTAAAGATAATGTCCCTAGTAGAGATAATAATACCTTTATGTGGAATCTAGATCCTATAGATATTAGTAGAGTTATAGCTAATAAGGTAGCCGATATGGGCTCGCGGATCTAGCTTGCTTAGCCTTTTTTTCTTTAGCTGGACGTCCAATATTATTATATACGCTCTATAGCCGTAGGCTTTTAGGTGCGCTAGTTGCAGCTTTCTTAATCTTCTATTAGCTAAAAAGGTATAGAACCTCTTATATAGCGATTTCCAACCATTGCTTTCCCGTGGCGTTTAATCTTGAAGGTAGACTATATAGTTAACTATCTTATTCTATAGATTATATAGTAGATTAGTAGCAATTCTTATTATATATGCTCTCTTAATAATTACACCCCCTAAGCGTTTGGCGGTACTATTTTAAGCTTAGGTATAAGGCGCTAAAGGCTTAAATATAATCCTTTGGGTCCGTAGCTATTTAAGGGTTCTTATTCTCCCTAGCTTATTATTTAATCTAATAGTATTAACTTTAAGGTTATACCTTAGACAAATCTATTAGATAAAATCTTTAAGTACTTATAGGGTCTCCTTCTCCTTACTATACATTATTATAAAATACAGAAAGGATCTTCTTAAGAAGGTGTTATAGATAAGTATAACTTATACAAATCCAGTATATGCTTCCTTAAGGTTAGTCTAGTTAATATAAAGGTTAAGATAGGGTTTATTAATTTTTTATTTTAAGAACCTTCTTAAAACCTAACGCTTAATTTTAGCGAGATTGTAATATTAATATTCTATTATCTTTAGGCCTTAAAGCTTAACTCTTAAGGCGTTAAGACCTAGATAATAAAGGCTTATAGGTCCTAGATGACCTAAATACAGATACTATAGTTATGTATTACCTTTTAAATCTAGACAAACGTCTCTTAATAATATTTTGCGCTTCCGTTATTAGCGTAGTAGTTAGCTTATATTAAACGCTAATAGACTTCCTAGTTAGACGTATTTAATAATCTATTATCTATAATGTTCTTCTATTTAATATAGGATTAGGCCGTCGAAAACGGACTCTGCACCTGTACATGGTGACGGCTACGAACCTAGGTCTTCGAAGTTTAGACTCAGAGCCAACGCAGAGACGTCGCACAGCGTGCGATACGACTTCATGGTGGTGGTTGCGAGCGTTGTGGGCGGTGGTAAAAAGTTTTCACATAGGATGGTGAGATCTCGAAAACCACCACTAATGGTACCCCTTTACGATAACAGCTACTTCTATACTGCTCTATTAGGGCACCTGTACGATCCAACATGGATGCGCAGTATTCAATAACATCCCCTAACCCCCAATTGAAAGCATCGACGACCTCACATCGACGAACGGCAACTGCGAACGAACGAGCAAATATACGGCCCCTCCTAACCCCCAGGGCGATCGCCCGCGGAGCATGCGGTTACTCGCCATCAACTACCAAATACCTAGCAGCCTGGATTGCGACCCACGGTTCTCCTTGTCTCCTTTTAAGGAGTAGTGACCCTTAGAAAGGGCCTAGCTAGGGCCTAGGCATAAAAGATACCCAAAACACAACACAATATATCCCGCTGTTAGTATTATGGTAGTTAAGACGGATGAATCCCCCTTACGCCTTCAATGGCTCTAGGGGGGGGGAGGCATGGCGTATATGGTAATAGTCTACAGGAGATAGCACACAGGGGATGGTTAAGATATGGAACACAAAGCATATAGCACACATAGCGAGGCCTAGCTAGGACGTAGTAAACCCTAGCTTTAGATAAGCTAGAGAAGGAAGCAGTGGTTCCTATAGAGTTTAAATATTTAAGAAGGACAGGACGTAGCTATAGGCCCGTAGGGCCGCTGCTATAGACGAATATAGCAAATCAGGGGTTTTTCATCCTACTAAGGTGGCTTATAGGGGTTTTCCGTCCCCTACACAGCAGGGTTTTCTTCCTGTTAATTTACAAGTTTTCCCCCCTGCGACGGCAAGTGTCTGCGTGGGCCTAGATAGGATCCGTATTAGACGTTAATTAAAGATCATACTAATATAGGATTATATTATCCTTCTAAACTAGAAAATTGTTATCTCCTTTATTGTCCTAGTAGTATTTTTATTTTTAAAGTAGATGGAACAATACTAGATTTGTATTAAAGTCCGTATAAAAGGTAATATCCTTAAAATATAGGATTCCCTTACCTTTATCTGGTTTTATAACTTAGATAGTAATATTGCTATAGCTTAGTATAGGCACTTCTAAGCTGCTAGTAATAACATATTTATATTTTAAAGCTTTCCTAAAATTATATAAATAAGAAAGGTTATTAAAGATATAGAAAGTGGTTCCTAAGTTAAGAATAGTTAATAGCTTTAGTAGATGAAGTTAACTGGTGTAATATAATTTTAGGAATATTGTATTAGCTTCTCCCTTAATCTTAACTTCCTAACTCTTGTCCTATTATTATTAAGCCTTATCTTCCTATTCTTTAAGTCTAATCTTTATAACTTAGTTAGTGAAATTCTTATTCTTTTCTACCTTCTTTAGTGCCCTATTAATATGCGTATCTCCTATTATAACTTTTATAGGTCTTTTGTTTTTAAATAAATACTAATAGTCCTAAAGGGAGTGTCATTATATTCTACACGCTAAGTATTTAGGCGTTAGCTTCTTATAGGACGTCTCCTTATTTACTAGTGTCCTAGCTCTCTTTAAGCGTCTATTATATGCGAAGGCCTTTCCTCTTTATAAACCTTTAGTAGTATTAGAGTGATTCTTAATAGCTTACTCTACAAAGTCTGCATTAAAGGTACTTCCTCTTATAGTAGTATTAGCTTTCTTTAAGGGTGTTTTAAGTCCTTCTTACAGCTCCTTTGCTACTTTATAGTATTTAGAAGATCTTAACTTCTAAGGGTTATTTAACTTAGTAGTGTACTTTATATAGTAGGCGTCGCTAAAAGGTTAAATAACTTTTGCTAAATCTTAAAGCCAGATTCTATTAGATATTTAAGGGATCTTATACTTCTCTCCTAGGGACATTATATATTCCCATTAATTTAGCTATTAGTTTAATTTTAATAACTGTTTAAACCCCTTAAGGGCTTCTGTATACTAGTATTGTACCTTCTTCCTAATAAATAATAAGGTAGGTTTTGTGTTCTTCTTTAACCAAGATAGCTATTCTTTAACTATTAAGGAAGAGTTAAATAGTAGCTTCTTTTAAATTAATACTGTAGATGTAATCTGGGTGCGTATCTATTATAGATACTCTTCCTATTTTAGGAAGTACTTTATATCTTAGTTATAGAATCGTCTGCTATTCTTATACGCTTTCTGTTAATTTGTCGAGAGCTATATATATAAGGTTGCATTCTCATTAAAATCTATAACCTTTGGATAAGGTGGTTTTTTAAGTAGACCTTTTTAAGGTGCTTCTATGGCTAGGTTAATGTGGGCCTAAATTTGCTGATCTATAAGGGTTTGGAGTTGCTATAGCCATTATTCCTAGTCTTCTGGCTTATTAAGGATAATTATAGTTAACAAACTTAATAGTGGAGTCATTTAACTGATAGGTAAAGGAGGAATTAAGATGGTATTTTGTCGTTAGGATTGTCCTTATTAGGATTGTCCTATAATAATTAAGGTAGGATTTCTTGTAGAATCTTATAGAATTTTATGGAATCTCGTGTTAGAATTATCCTGTAACGATTAAAGTAGGATTTCTATTAGAGTCTACGTCTTAACGATAAGGTATTAGAGTCTAACAATAAGGTAGAATTTCTTTAAATAATTGAGTAATAGCTAAATAGCTTCTTAAGTTGGCGGACTGGGCTTATAACTGTTACAAAGTTTGTATAGAGCAGTTTATTAATAAAATAGATTAATTAATTAATAATCTTAACTTAATCGTTAATTGATGCTTCTGGTGAGCCCCTAGGGCTTTAAGCTATAAAGAGACTTTATAGTGCATAGGCTCCGTATATATAACTTATGTATATAACCTACGCCTTTAGAGAATATAGATTATCTAATAGTTTTAGATAATGCGAATAAGCGAGCATAAAATATCCTTTATTTAATAGAAAATGCATATAATATTATAATTAATAAGGATAAAGTGCCCCATAGGGGCTTTTCTACCCTAACTAAGTAGAATTTAGCAGAATTCGGTAGACTTAGTAGAATTTGGCAGAATTTGGCAGATATTGCAGATATTACGGATATTGCGGATATTGTGGATATTATAAATATTGCGAATATTGCGAATATTGCGGATATTATAGTAGGAATAGGTCCCTATCTAAATACTTAAAGAAAAATCCCCTATCCCTCTTATAGTTCTTCTCTAATACCAATTCTTTAAACACTTTATTTTTTTAAGAGTTTTAGAATCTATCTATATTCTCTCCTATAATACTATATAACGTTCTTTTAATAAAACTCTTTCTGGCTTATCGCTTATTGCTAAAATTAAGAGAATTTTAATTGCTATAAGCGAGAGCCATAGCTAGCGCTTTTGTTACTGTTTTTAAAACCACCATTAAAGCGCAGTTATTAAAATCTTATACGGCGTCTTAGAGATAAAGTTCTTATACTCGTCCTAACTTTTTAGTTAAAACATTATACTATTAAGATCCTCGGTAATCTTATTAAATTTATTAAGATCTTAAGCTAGAGCTAGCTTTTTATACAATGATATACTTTTAGGCGGAGAACTTTTATTCTAATATCTCTCCCAAAGCTCTTTAACGCTATTAAGTGCAGGCTTATACTACTTCTTCTTCTAAACCTGCTTAATATATCTTGTATAACAGGCTAGATAAAGAATAAGTGTAGCAGTGTAAAGGAGCAAGTTATCTGTTTTATAGTAATACCTATTAAAGGTATTTTAAGCAATTTTAATGCGTTTAGAGAACTCCTTATTAGATATATACTCTTTCTAATTATATAATATTAGCTAGATTAAAAAATAAAGAGAGGAGATAAACTAACCTAGGATTTATTAAGGTGCTTAATTATAATGTCTATTGTAAAGAGTATATTCTTAAGCGTTGCTTTATGTCCCTAGCATTTTAGGGTTACTTAGTAAAATATCTAAAGAAAACCTTTTATTATACGAAGCGCCTTCCAGTTCTTTAGACTAAGATAGTCCTTTTTAAGTGTATTAAGGTTACGCTTAGTATATGTATTAACAGCAGACTCTTTCTAAATTGCTACGCTGAGTATAAAATACCAGCTATTCTATCTCGTACAATTGTTAAGCGGAATTCTTCTCCCTATAAGACTTTTAAACTCCCTTGTACGACTAGCTAAGCTATAGGTATATACGGTAATATTATAAAGCTTTCTAAGTGCGTCAAGTTTCCAAAATATATTACCCTTCTCTTTCTCCTCTTTTAGATCTAAATCTCTTTCTTTTTTTTATATAACTTAATATTATTAAGACTAATTAAGTTTTTAAAGAGGAAAGCCTATACGGTAAGGTTTAGAATATGACCCTAATAGCGGATCCGTTAATAGGCGGGATTCTATTTAATTTCCTCTTCCTAGAGAAGCTAGTTGCTTATTATATAACAGAGCTTATCATTTACAGTATGGTTATTAGATATAATGGCACCCAGCTTTTATATAATCCCGTAGTCTTTAAGCACTAAAAGGAGAGTATTCCATTACTCGTCCCGAGGAGAAGGTAATTATTTAAAGAGGTCTAGATATTAATGGAGAGATAAATACTTATAAGTGCAGACTGCAGCCTCTTTTGTATAATATCCTTTTGCGATAGCTATAAGTTATAGATCTTTTTACTAACTACTGAATGGGCTGTAGTTATATGGCCGTCTACTTTAAGATTAATTGACTCTAGAAGAACGTAGAACTCCGGCTACTTAACTATCCAAAATAGTAGGTTTTGTACAACGATTAATATAACAAGGGCCTCACCAATAACCTCCTTATTTAGGACCGCTTAAAGTACTTCTAAATCTAGCTCTCCTATCTTATTTTAGGATGACGCTTTAAGGTAAAGATCTTTTAATTAATCCCGTATTGCTTCTTTCATACAACTAGTTTTAGGCTTAACCATAATGCCATGCTTTGATGTTAAGTGGTTTTAGAAGTTAGAGGTTAACTGTGCAGCGTATAACTCTATGTAGTGTTTACAATAGAATAAAAGACGGGCATTTTTATTTTGTATGGGCTTATTACTGCCTGGTGGACGGGTATGCTCCCATGTTAAAAGAGCTGAGCGACTTCTTGTATTTTTTGATTTAGAGGTATTAACAGAGTCGAGAGATTCTGATTCCACTTCTAAAGCCATATTTATACGGTAATAAGGAAGAAGAAGGCGACTGAAAATTTATTTGGAGTATGCTAAGACTTATCGCGATAAGGTTTATTTAAAACCACCCTGTATATATGATATAGGTGCAGTAGACTAAGCCACTGACCAAGTTGGTAACCAAGCTAAGGGGTAGGTAACTGAGATAGGGTAAGTATAGCCGATTTAGTTTAATATTATACTATGATTTAGAACTAATTTAGGGGTAGTAGAATATAGAATATATCTAAAATAGATACGTTTTATATTTAAGACTTTGAATAAGTAAGAAAAGTGGTTAAATAAGGTACTATTTATGTGCAATTCGAACGATGTATAATCGTAGGGAAGGCCTGTCGCCTCGCTAGCCGTACTGCTGTGGTTCTCTCTAAGCGTTGGTTGATTTATCTCTCTAGGGCTCAACTGTCTATTAAATTTTATTATGCCAAGAATGCACTATATACAATTGGGAAATCACGCCAAAAGAACTATATCCTCCTCTACTAAGCCTAGCTTTCTCCTAAAAAACCAATTACAAGTTAGTAGTACTTAGTCTCCCTTAAACCGCCTATTATCGTCCTATATTATCGATAAGGATTTGGCCAATTACGAGATATAGATTATTAGCCGTTTCTTAGTGTTGTATACATGGACTATACCTTATCAATAACGTCTAAAGGATAGTATTATTCCTTAACCTGTCGATTTAGGTCTATAGCTTATTAATAAGCACTAGCCAATTAGATTAACTAGATTTAATAGCCGTACTTAGATATTTAGAGCCTTTAATATTACTTAATGTTACAGTACTAGCAGAATTTGGTAGAACTTGGCAGAACTTGACAGAGAGATATAGTTACGTAACTAGAGGACCTTATAAAAGAACCCTACTTTAAACGGCGCTACTCTTCTTTTTTTCCTTTCCTTTCTTTGGCTTTAGATCCTCGTTTATAGACAATTTAATTATACAGGCTTACACATCTATACTTGCTGTATAACAAAGCCTTATTATAACGGGCTTATACAAATGCTTCTAAACCGAAGCTTGTAGATTACTACTATATAAGAATACTAAGCTAAGGAGAAGAAGAAGACTGGTAGAGACTAGCAAGATACAAAAGGTTATTAAGGCGCTAGTAGTAAGCAAGCTAATAGCAACTTGGCAGAATATAGTAGGATTTAGCAGATTGCCTAGAAAACGGCAAATTGCCTAGGAAACGGCAAACACTAAACCAGTAATAGTAGCTTAACCTATACCTGTAGCGAACCTAGTACCTACTATAAAATCTAAAAAGCTCCCTAATCCTCTAATGTTTAATAGAAACTAAAATAACCTTTATCTCTTTATAACCAAGCTCCGTCTTAAACTCTTAATAAAATATAATTAATACCCCACTAAGGTTAGCAAGGTTAGCTATGGAATGTCTTATTTAAGTAAGGACGCTATATAAACTATAGATCTATTCTCCCATAATAGTACTTTTATTAATTTTAAAACCTTTATCTCTCTTCTAGAATAAATATATAATAATGCCAGCTAAGAATATACAGCTATTACCAAACTTAAAAATCTAGAATAACGGAATTGAGACTTTACTAGCTTCTTTTTGGAATTTTTAGGTCTTATTAGCAAGCTAGATTAGATAAGATTAGAGCCTAGTTAGTAGGCAGAGAACTGCTAAAAGTGTTACGGACGCTTTAAGTACAGTGTTATGACTACTTGGAGAGAAGTCGGAGGAGGCTAGTTGGTTAATACAGGCATGGTCTAGGATGGAACCCGTGGAACCATGTAACGAGGAATGGTAGCCGAGTCACGTAATGAGCTCTGTGAGCTCTATAAGCTCTATAAGGTCTATCACGTACCTTACGTACCTTACGTACTTTATATAGCGAAGGGATTTCTTAGGCGTACGGTTGTGTATTTAAAGGACCACAGTTCCTACCCGGATAGTTCTCTCTTTATAGTAAATCTCAGAATATAATTAGAGTTAATCTATTAGGCAACCACTCCACACCAGTTATTATTATACTGTTATATTATTGACTTTGTTTAAATATCTACACACCTAGCCTATTGACAAACCCACCGTAGTTCTTACTATAAGGTTCCGTTATATATTTACTACCTAGTTATAGTATTAACAAGTCAAATAATATGCCACCAAAAGCACTAGTTATGTCAACGCCGACAGCGGCAACCACCTTAGGTAGTAGTGAAGACACCAGCATGAGGGATACTAATTCGCAACTAGTTACGGTTGGATAGTTACAGAAAATGGTTAATTAGCTATAGGGCAATAACAAGGTACTTAAAGATAGGATTAATGGTATTGGAGCAGCCAAGGTTAAGTTACTATTAATTAAACGATTCTTAGGAGAAAGGTTGAAACTTAAAGGATTCCTAACGCAGATGCACTTTAAGGTTATATAAGAGGGAGTAAAGTTAGCAACACCCATAGACTAAGTGGCGTATGTAGGACTATTCTTAACAGAAAAGGCACTTAAGTGGTTTAAACCTTACCTCACCAAGATATAAGTTAATAGAATAATAACTGCTAACTAAGAAGTACGGTATATGTTTACTAGTTAGAGTAGGTTTGCAAAGAGACTAATATAGATATTTAGAGACTTAGAAGTAGCAACTATAGTGGAATAAAAGCTTTAAAACTTAGTACAGCGAACTTTAGCAATTAAGTATATAATATAGTTTCAGATACTTGCAATATAGGTTAAGTGGAATAATAAGGCGCTTATGGCATAGTATAAATAGGGACTTAAGGCTAAAGTCTAGGACGTAATTATCCTAATAGAAGATGCGGACACTCTAAGAGAGTTAATAGATTAATTAATAAAGATTAATAATAAGATCTATTAAAGGGAACAAGCCAAGAAAGGGCAAGATAGAGTTCTATAGTTATATAAGACGCAGAGCATGTATTAATAAAGCTAAAGTTAGAAACTATGGAATGGCGCAGAGCTAATAGACCTAAGCGGTACTAAAGAATCCAGATAATGGAGTAAGAAACTATAGAAACCTAGAGGTTAAGGATTAAGTAATTAAAGGACTAAGGAGCAGAGGCTAAACCAGGGATCTTATTAACAGAAGACGTTTAGGCGGACTCTATAATAAAAAGAATGGTTTAAAGAAGGAGCTTATATAAATTATAGAAAGAAAGGTTATTTCGCCAAAGACTGTAGAGGTAGTTAAAGTAACCACGCGGTAAAAGGCACTAGGTCGTTAGAGTATAATAATATAAATATAAGTGTATTGCGCGGGACTAAGGAGTGTTTAATTAAACACTTTACGTTTTGTTACAATAATGCATGCCAAATTTATAAGGACGCTAAGTATAGCGTAAGCTATTAGCTATAAAAGCTAGAGTTAAAAAGACTTAAAGGAACTAGAGAGTTAGACGAAAAATAAGATTAACTCTATAAGCTGGATCAAAATGTTACAGTAACGTATGGATAAAGATTAGCAACGATAATAATAGAGTTAGAGTACTTATTAATTAACAGCAATAAGGAAGAAAAAGAGGCTAACTAGGAGCACTTAAACCTTAATAATGTAACAGAAGTAGAGACTAAGACCACTATAGAACGCGGATTAGTAACGGGTATTATAACACCGTTGGATACAGAATCCATTACTTTATAAAACGGAAGGAGCAATATCTAAAAAAGATTAAGTAAGTAGATAACTGCTAGTGCTAGCTTACCACTCGATAAAGGCAAAAGGCTTAAGATTTTTAGGAAGAGATGCGAGACGCTTAAGACTCTTAAGATAAGATAAAACACACTTAAGGACCTACTACGGACGAAAACCGATGGGAAAGGGTAGCAGCTTAGTTTAAAGATAAACGAATAAGTATAGGACGCAAGTTTAAGAACTGTGAGTTCGGAGAATAAATAAGAACGTTAATTCCAGGTAAACGCAGTATTCAGCCTAAAGATTAAAAAGTTAATACTAGAGTTAAAAAGCAAGACGACTTTAAGGATCTAGCTGAAAATAAGAAACTATAGATAAGTTTAGGTAAAGAATTATCGCATAGCAAGAGTAAAAGCTAGATAAGAGATTAGCTATACTAGAATGTATAAGGGATAGAGCACCTATATAAAGAATTACTAATAGGCCTAAGGCAGGGACGCCTAGAGTAAAATGGCTAAATAAACTGGACAAGAAGAGGATCTAGGGATTCTAACTAGATTTAAAGAAAGATATACCAAAGGATGTCACGACATAGTAATAACAAGGTACTTTCTAACAGATAGACTATATATACTAAACCAGTTATACAAAAAGTGGTATAGGCAACAATATAACAATAAATAGGAAGATTTCTATATGTAGCTGGACGAAAAAGTTGTCCAAGACCAACCTATTACTAAGAAGCGCATAAATTACATTAAAGGAGCGTTAATTATAACATTAAGGAACCTAGAAGAAGGATATAGGGACTAGAAAAGCAAGAGACAAATTGCAGTACCCGTAAATAAAAGACTGACAGTTAGATCAGCAAGATAGAGGTTTAAACTTAAGGACGAGGACGAGCTAAGAGTTAACCCAAGTCACTTAGCGCATTATACACTATCGTAGATAGCTTATATGGATAATATGTGTAACATATATAGAGCACTAAAGGATAAAGCTTAAAAGTACCTAATAAGGATATATTGGGCATTAGACGAAAAGAAGTATAAAGACGCTAAGTATATATATAGATAGCACCCAGTAGAAGTATAGAGTTAATGGGACCTAATACTTTAACTAGGAAGATTCCTTACGGAAGAATGCCTAGATGGATGACAGTGGTGGAATTGTCTAGAGAATACTTGTCTATAGTATGTAGAGGAAAAGAAATAAACTAAGTATTGGCCTAAGGAGGACTAAGTACCAATAGGATCTAGTAGCCAATAGTTGGGAAAAGGGGAGGCCTATAGGACTAGAGGGAACTAATAGTAGAGCCTTAAACCCTTAAGGGAATTTAAGGTTAACACCTAAATTTATAAGTTAAGTGGTAAGATTAGCAGTTCAAAGCGTTAATAGACAGTAGAGCAATAAGGAGCTATATATTACTAATAGCAGTAAAAAGAATAGGGTTACCACATAGATAGAAGGAATATCCGTATCTACTTATCACAATTTTAGGAGATCAGATAGCCTATAGAGGAGGCATTATTAATCTTAAGACAGGACCTATTTAGTTAACTATTAAAAGAAGACAGGTTAAGATATCTTTTAATATCCTACCGTTAGGAAAGGATAAGGTAATACTAGGAATGCCTTGGTTACAGGAATATAATCTAAAGGTTAATTGGATTATAGGTCAGGTTAATATTAAGGATACTTAATGACGTAAGATGCGATAGCAGACCAAGTTGGTATAGTACTAAGTCAGAGTGATATATAAAGAGACTAAGCAAGGCTTAAGTTATGTACAGTAAAACCTCGTTATACCGTTCAGCTCGGTAGTAGGGGGTTTGAACGTTATGCCGTATGGAAACGTTATATTGCGAGCTCACTTATTAATCGCTGCAAGAGGCTAAATCAACTCTTCTCTCTATCCATAACTACTTAAAGAAGCTCGTGATAGTCGTCTGCTTTACTTGCGCAACTCAACGGCCTCAAATTACTCTCTCTGCCTTTATAAGAGCTGTAATTAGAGTCTCATTACCCTCCTCTTGCTACCCCTTATAGAGCTTAAGGCGCTCTAGTGCATCTAAAGCCTCATTAAGCTTAATAACTTGTGGCTCAACCTTATTATCGCTTTCCTTGTTATCTGGCGCATTATATAAGGGCGTTAAAATTAATTAGTAAAAAAGCGAGCAGCGTCTCTCTAAGGTTTTCCAGGGTTCTTACGGCAGTATACTTGGATCTACTGCCTCTTACACTCTAGAACACTATGGTGGCGAAGGCACTTAAGGTCCTTAGACTTCGCCATTGTATAGGGCAAGAGGGGTGTTAAATTAATGAATATTAATAGCAGCGGTGCTGGTTTGTAGGCTTAAGAGTAAGGGGTTAATGCAGAGCGCTAAATTGCGCCTAGTAGAGATGGAATTTAAACCACCCCTACAATAATCTATGGATATACATTTACTAGTTGGTTAAACTATAGATTAATAAAGCAGATGTATACAGTTAACCTCTATTAGGAATTAAGCAATTCCGTTAAAGAATGGTTGTTCCTAATCCTCCGGGGCAATTAACCTTCCATTGGGCGCCCAAATTAGCTCCAAAAATAGGGTTTCCAACACCATAATTGCTCGCGCTATACCGTTCTTGTATAAGAGAGCTTTGAACGTAACGGCGTATCAAATTTAAACGTAAAGCCTTACACGCCTTAT